>Ga0181583_10000386_pt1 | contig 31713 bp, 32 predicted proteins | sample 071ome_31_FD_132461 | JGI IMG/M metagenome (GOLD analysis project Ga0181583, IMG submission 132461) | Coastal salt marsh microbial communities from the Groves Creek Marsh, Skidaway Island, Georgia - 071405CT metaG (megahit assembly) | ecosystem: Environmental > Aquatic > Marine > Intertidal... | reverse complement strand
CTGTGAGTTCAGAGCGGAACCCGGCAACATCGGCTTCAAGGGTTGCAATAACATCAGCGTCGAGACCTTGGGAGCGATCACGCTCCAACGACCGGCGGCGCTCATCGATGATGCCGAGGAGACCGTCAGCGCGTTCGATGAGGCGCTCGACGTTGCCGAGCCGATCGCGCACATCGCTCGCTCCTCTGGCGGACAGTTGCGCCTCGATACCCATGATCGAGGTATCGAGTTCCGCAAGTCGGGTTTTCGATGTGTTCTGAACTTCACTTGCTTGTATGCGGTCGTTTTCGATCGTGACGAGCTTCGCTCGCTGCGTGGCAATCTCACGGCCAGCAACGAACACGCGGAGTGTGTCGAGTTCGGCCTGCAGTTCAACGTGTCGTTGCGCCGCATGCGCTTGGCGCTCGAGGGGTTTGAGTTGTCGACGCACCTCGCGCAACAAGTCTTGGAGTCGGACAAGGTTGGCTTCGGTGGCATCGAGTCGCCGTTGAGCTTTCTCGCGGCGCTTTCGATACTTGAGCACCCCGGCTGCCTCTTCAATAATCGACCGACGATCTTCAGGTCGCGCGTTTAAGACCGCATCGATCTGACCCTGCGACACGATCACGTGTTGCTGGCGACCAACACCAGCATCGGAGAGCAACTCTTGAACGTCGAGAAGTCGGCATGGCACACCGTTGATCGAGTACTCGCTGTCACCGTTCCTGAACAACACGCGAGTCACCGTGACCTCGGTGAACTCCAGAGGAAGGAGTCCTGCAGAGTTATCGAGCGTCAAGCTCACTTCCGCGCGACCGAGCGCGGAGCGCTTCGCTGTGCCGGCAAAGATGACGTCGTCCATCTTCTGACTTCGCACCGCTTTTGGTGCCTGCGCGCCGAGCACCCACGCCACTGCGTCAACGACGTTTGACTTTCCGGAACCGTTCGGGCCGACAACGACCGTCACGCCGGGTTCGAGGTCCATCGTCGTTGAATCGGCAAACGACTTGAAGCCTTTGAGAGTCAAACTTTTGAGAAACACGCCAAGATGAATCTACTCGGCCGAGCACACCAAAAGGTGGTGATTCAACGCTGACAAACCGGGCAGAAATGGCTGCCGCGCTGGTCGATCACCGTTCGGCGGATAATGCCTCGGCCACACGTCATGCATCGTTGACCGGTTCGGGCGTAGACCCTGTGACGATCTTGATATGACCCGGGTTCTCCATCGACACCCACGTACTGTGCATCGGCAAGGGTTGATCCCCCAAGGTCGACTGCTTCTTCGATGACATCGACAATCGAATCAGCAAGTCGACCGCACGATCGTCTCGACAGGGTGTGCGCCTGGCGGTCAGGGCGAATACCTGAGCGGTGGCAAATTTCGTCGGCGTAAATGTTGCCGATTCCTGCGATCTCTGACTGATCGAGGAGCAGTGATTTCACCCGTCGCCGCCGGTTGCGACACATCGACATGACGTCATCGATGGTTACGCCGTCAACCAACGGATCGACACCAAGTCGTCCCAGTTCAGGAATGAGGATCTCGACCTCACCGCGCGATGCAACGACGACCTCCCCAAACGTTCGCGGGTCGATGAACAACATTCGCTTCCCATCGTCGAGTTCTGCAACGACATGGCTATGCGGCGGTGGCGCCGTACGGCCCTCATCGACCACGACCTGACCGCTCATACGAAGATGCACCATTGCAATCGAGTCTGCATCGAGTTCGAGCAACAGGTACTTTCCTCGCCGATCAACCCGAACCACTCGTGCTCCGGTGAGACCATCTCGAAGTTCCTTACGAGAGGTTCGACGAGCGACCCTTTCACGACCAACCGTCACCTCATCGAAACGACGGCCGACAAGGGTGCGCTCAAGGCCACGGCGGACTGTTTCGACTTCAGGTAGTTCAGGCATGATCCGAGGCGTGAAGCGCATCGATTGCTTCGCCCGCTGCCTGCTGTTCTGCCAACTTCTTCGATCGCCCTACGCCACTCCCAAGGACCTCGCCATCGATCACCACCGTTGCTGTGAATTCTTTGTCGTGGTCGGGCCCTTGAGCGGTAATCGTGTACGACGGCGACGGTCGCCCGAGTGACGCAAGCAGTTCCTGCAGGGTCGACTTCTGGTCGAGCCGGTCAAGGCGTGATGGTGCGGCAGCAAGCCGAGGAGCGATAAGACGTCGCACCACATCGAAGGCCTGTTGTGAACCAGCGTCGATGTAGACCGCTCCGAAGACGGCCTCAAGAGCGTCGGAAAGAATCGACTCCTTGTTGCGTCCGCCAGCTGCATCTTCGCCGTTACCGAGCAGAAGGTAGGCGCCGAGATCAATCTCTCTCGCAACCTCAGCCAGTGCCGATGCATTGACGACACTTTTGCGAAGGTCGGTGAGCACGCCCTCATCCCAATCCTCAAACTCGGAATAGACGAGGTCTGCAACCACCCAGCCAAGAACCGCATCGCCGAGAAATTCGAGGCGTTCATTCGAAACTTCGTCGTCGCTCTCCGCAATCCATGAGCGATGACTCAATGCTCGGCGGAGCAGTGCTACATCAGAAAATTCGTATCCGATGGACCACTGAAGTTGCTCGAAGTGCCGGCTCATCGCCGACTCCTGATGTCAGAGCCCAGCCCGGGACGCCACGTAATCGACGGCGTCACGAACCGTCTTCAGGTCTTCGAGGTCTTCATCCTCGACACGGAAATCAGCGATCCGCGTGCTGAATGCCTCCTCAAGCGCCTCGACAAGTTCGATGAGAGCAAGTGAGTCGGCTTCAAGGTCGTCAACAAACGAATTGCCTTCGGCAATTCCAGATGGATCGGTCTCGAGAATGTCAGCGAGTCGATCGCGGACGGTGTCGAGAATTTCATCGCGGGTCAATTGTCCTTCAGCCACGACAGAAGTGTACTCCTGCTCGACGTTGCGGGAGATCAATCATGCGGTTGGATCGCTGCCGCAATCGAGCCAACGACGTCTGCATCGACCATGTCACGGGCAACACCGATCGCATTATTGATCGCCGTCGGCGACGACGAACCATGCGAGATGATGCAGACACCATTGGTTCCGAGCAACATTGCGCCGCCGTAGGTCTCTGCCTCCAGCGATGTTTGCAGGGGAAGAATTTCAGGCAGCAGTGCAGTTGCGTGCTCGGCCAGTTCGGCATTTGCAGTCACCGCTTCGGTGAGCGCTGACATCACCTGGCGCATTGCTCCCTCAAGAGTCTTCAACACGACATTTCCGGTGAACCCGTCGGTCACCACAACGTCACAGTCGTCGGACATGACATCTCGGCCTTCCACGTTGCCGATGAAATTGAACCCCGATGATTCGTCCAACAGTCCAAATGCCTCTTTGCGGAGTGAGTCACCCTTGCCGGCCTCTTCCCCGATTGACAACAACCCGACCCGCGGATTCGCAATTCCGAGTCGGTGTTCGGCGAAGATGCTGCCCATCTGAGCAAACTGCACGAGCCAATCGGCTTGAACTTCGGAGTTCGCGCCAGCATCGAGGAGCACCGTCGGAGTCCCGCCGGGTACGGGAATCATCGCAGCGATCGCCGGTCGACCAACTCCCCGAATACGGCCCATGCGAAGAAGCCCTGAGGCCATCGTGGCACCTGTATTTCCTGCGGACACCATTGCTGACGCAACACCGTCACGCACTGCCTCAGCGGCGCGCACCAGGGTGGAATCTTTTTTACGTCGAACCCCATGCGCCGGGTCTTCATCCATTTCGATGACCTCGGAGGCCTCGATGAGCGGCAATGAGCCCGTATCTACCCGAGACGGAAGGTCAGCGGGGCCGACGAGAGTGACTGGGATACCTGATTCGGCGGCGAGAAGAGCCCCTGCGACAATTGCGTCGGGAGAGTGGTCGCCGCCCATTGCATCGACGGCAACCGGGAGCATGTTGCGAGACTACTCAGGAGACGTCGACAACAACGCGATTCTTGTACCAGCCACACGACTGGCACACCGTATGAGGTGTCTTTGCACTGCCGCAGCGCGGGCATGTGCTGCGGGCTGGAGCTGACAGCTTCCAGTTGCTCGCACGACGACTGCGGGTTTTCGACTTTGAGGTTTTCTTCTTCGGAACGGCCACTTGACTTCTCCGTCACTCAATTGGAGGAACAGACTCTTCTTTTCCTCGAGGGCGAGATGAGGTTATCGGGGAACCACCAGATAGCGGTCGAGAGATTTAGTCGTCGAGTTGCAGGTCGTCGAGTGCAGCCCATCGTTCATCTCGCACCACGACCACGCATTCGCACGAGGCTTCGTTGCGATCAACGCCACATACGTCGCAGATCCCCTTGCAATCATCACTGCACAGCATGCTCGTCGGGGTCTCGATCATCACCGTTTCTCGAATCGGTTCGACAAGATCGATCTGGTCACCTTCAACAAGTGAAAGGTCACCGTCGACAGACGACAGCCGGTCTCGATCTCGGGCCGGCGCAAAACGTTCATCAAAATCGACGTTCCGGACTCCTGAAATCGCCTTCAAACATCGCCGACACTCACCACTCCACGGAATCGCTACAAGACCTGAAACCGCAACATCATCGGTGGCGGCAACGGCGGTGACCCCAACAACGACATTTCCTGCAATTTCAGATTGTCCGGGCACGAACTGGCAGCCGAGATCTTCTGCAGAGATTTCGTGTTCGATGGTGCGCTCGCTGCCCGGGTGGCGCAGCAATTCCACCATGTTGATTCGAAGCGCCCGTGTCTGTGGCGATGACGTCATCGCTCTCCTCGTTAACGGTCTTGGTCGAAGAATCCCGACTCATCAGTCTCTAGTGCTGACTCGTCTGCAACTGCTGTCTCCACACCGGTGATCGACAGCTTTTGGCGTCCGGTTGCAACAGCTCGCGTAAGACGTTCAAGAAGAATCTCAAAACTTGCGAGCCGCTGATCGAGAAAATCTTCGGTCTCGTTCTTCAATCGACGAGATTCCGATGATGCCGTCTCCATGATGTGACGAGCCCGAGCTTCGGCGGCGCGAACGACTTCGGTTCGCTGCACCATCCGTTCTGACTGCACGCGGGCTGCTTCGACAACTTCCGCTGCCTCCCGTCGAGTTCGAGCAATGAATTCATCACGTTCTCGAAGGAGATGTCTCGCCTGGCGAAGCTCTTCAGGAAGTCTCGATAATGCCTCTGACAACAACTCGACCATTTCGTCTCGGTCGACCCGAGGAGACGAACTTAATGGCATCGTCGGAGCGGTCACGATGATGTCGACTGCCCGCTTCAGCAGCGTCTCTGCATCACCCAGATGCGGATCACGAGACACGTTGGCTTCGTAGGGTTGTTCGAATTCGGCGTCATCAACTCCTACGTCAATGCCCGGATCAACCTGATGGGGCATCCGATCATTCACCCATTCATCTTGGCTCATGAGTTGACCTCTCCGTGTTTGGTTGAGAGAGCAGCAGACACCGCTGGAACCACCATGTGATCGATCGACACTCCTTGAGAGGAAATTTCGCGGATGAATCGGCTGCTGATGTAGGCGAGATCTGGCCGACACGGAACGAAGACGGTTCGGATGCCGGTAAGGGCAACATTGTTGTGGGCCATCTGCTGTTCGATGTCGAAATCGTTTGTCGTGCGAAGACCTTTCACGATGATGTCAGCACCGGCAGCCGCGGCAGCCTGAACCGCGAGCCCGCTAAACGCACCGACGGTCACATTTTGACGGTCACCGACCGTCTGCTCGGCGAGTGCAACACGCTCATCGGGGGTGAACAATCCCGAGGGCTTCGAGGGGTTATGCAACACACCAACGACGACTGCTCCAAACACCTCAAGCGCCTGATCGACAACGTCAAGGTGCCCGAGGTGCATCGGGTCAAAGCTTCCGGGGACGAACGCAATACTCATGGGTGAGACCAACCTAGTTGAGCGAAACAAGAGAACTGTGGCGCGTTAGCCAGAGGCTCCGTCTTGACTGAGAATCGTTACCCAGGTGCGCCCGTATCGCCGTGCTTTCAGCGTTGTCCACCTGCCGATCGGCTCGACCTCGCGTGAACCCTCGGCTACGAGCAATGGGGCTGAAAGTTCGAGCACTATAGAATTCCAGTCAACGGCGTCATAGGGCGGATCTGCGAGAACGATGTCAGCGTCGAGGCGTTGCAGGTGTGATTCGACTGAACCCTGAACAATGGTGGTGACGGGGTTAAGCCCAAGGTTGGCGACGTTGTCGTTGAGCACTCGGAGGGCTGCCCGGTCATTTTCGATAAACGTGCAGTGGGCCGCTCCCCGTGATAGCGCCTCGATACCCATCGCTCCGCTGCCGGCGTAGAGGTCGGCGACGAGTGCCCCTTCAATTACTCCCATCGATCCAAGGGCGTTGAATACCGCTTCTCGAACGCGATCGGTTGTCGGACGGGTGTGGTTCCCCGCTGGGGCTTCAATCTTTCTGCCACCGAGGTGTCCCGAAACGACGCGCACAATCTCAGGCTACGTTTCGAATCCGCAATACTCGCGGTTATGAGTTCGGCCGAAGAACCCTTTGAGCCCTATCCGCAGATCGACTGCATCGACTGTGGGGGTCGTGCATTTCTCCTCACACACCCAAGAGAAGAGGGCCCACGTTGGCTTCCGGGTGACATCGTTGCCTACCGATGCGAGGACTGTCTCGACCGCTGGGATCTCGTGCTTCCAGAGGATGAGGAATTCCCCGACTTCTGAGTGACGCGCATCGTCAGGATTTCGTGAGATAGTCGCCTTCGCGCTCAGAGAGTAAGAGAGTGATCTCAGATCGCAGCACATCTGATTGAGCGAGCTCCGGATCGTCGTCGATAATCCGAAATGCAACCTCTCGGGCCTGCTCGATGAGTTCTCGATCACGACGCAGAGACGCAAGCCGGAGATCGCTACGACCCTTCTGCGCCGACGACATCAACGTGCCTTGGCCCCGCAACTCAAGATCAATTTCCGCAAGTTCGAACCCATCGGTTGATGCCACCAATGCCTCGATGCGCGGGTTGGCGTCTTCGCTGGTCGTCATCAGCCAACAGGTCGACGCATGTCCACCGCGGCCAACACGCCCGCGCAACTGATGCAACTGTGCAATTCCGAAACGGTCAGCATCGAGGACCACCATCACCGTCGCGTTGGGAACGTCAACCCCGACTTCAATCACGGTGGTTGCCACGAGCACGTCGAGTTCGCGTGCGCGGAAGGCCTCCATCGTTGCTTCCTTCTCCGCAGACGACATTCGGCCGTGGAGAAGACCGACCCGAACATTCGAAAGTTCGCCGGCGGCGAGTTGTTCGAAGGTTTCTTCTGCTGAGGCAACTTCTAGGTTCTCGCTCTCTTCGATGAGGGGACAAACGACGTAGGCCTGCCGACCTGTCTCGACTTCGTCCCGAACCGATGCCCATACATTTGCTTCTGAAAGTGGCCCGGCCGCCCAATATGTCGCAATTGGAGTTCTTCCAGGCGGCAACTCGTCGAGTGCGCTCACTTCAAGATCTCCGTAGACCGTCATTGCGGCCGTTCGCGGAATCGGTGTTGCGGTCATCACGAGAAGATCGGGGACAACACCGTCAGACTTCGCTCTCAACGCTGCTCGTTGTTCGACACCGAATCGGTGTTGCTCATCGACGACGACTGCTCCGAGGCTTCCGAATTCGACTCCTTCTTGAATCAGTGCATGGGTGCCGATCACGATGTCAACCGATCCGTCGGCGAGCCCGGCGAGAACCTCGCGTCGATCTTGGCCGGTCACCCGATTGGTTAAGAGTTCGACTCGCAGGGGCCGCTCACCAAACAGGTTGTCGCCATCGACGACGACAAGTCCATCGAGCAACGCTTTCACACCACTGCCGTGCTGCTCCGCAAGAACTTCAGTCGGCGCCATGAGAGCGCCTTGGTGGCCACCAGACACCGCATTGAGCAGTGCAGCAACTGCCACAATCGTTTTTCCTGCCCCAACATCACCTTGTAAGAGCCGGTGCATCGGCTGGGGTGACGCCATGTCGGTGTCAATTTCATCGATGGCGCGGCGTTGGGCTTCTGTCAACGGAAACGGGAGCGCGCCCACAAAGCGTTCGACAAGTTCACCACCCACAACGTGCTCAATGCCCTGTGAGGTTCGCTCAAGTTCGCGTTTTCGTCGAACAAGTTCGACCTGCACTCGAAGCAACTCGTCGAAGGCGAGTCGGCGTCGAGCAGCGGTCGCATCAGCCATTGAGTCGGGGCCATGTATCGACTTCAGTGCTTCGAAACGTCCAATAAGCCCAAGCCGTTCCTGATCGGCGACTGATAGCGGGTCGGCGAGTCCTCTTGATTCGCATCGCCTCAGCGCTTGGTCGACGAGTGCTGCAAGCTCCCACGTCGTGATGCGCACCTTCTCGCTCTGGGGGTAGATCGGCACGATGCGGCCCGTTCGGTCACCGATGAGGTCGACAACCGGATTCGTCATCTGAAAGCTTCCTCGATAGTCCTCCACCTTGCCGTGAATTGCGACCACCAGTCCGACGGTAAGTTGCCGTGCTCTCCATGGCTGGTTGAAGAAGGTAATTCGGAGTGTCCCCGTTCCGTCGCCCACCCGGACGTTCACCATCTTTCGGCGATTTCGCATCTGCCGTTCTTCGACCCCTCGAACCTCGACCACGAGCAGAACTTCTTCTCCCAAGGCTGCGTCTGCGACCCGCTGCTGATTCGTGCGATCAACCCATCGTCGTGGGTACGTCATTAAGAGTTCGAGAACATCGCTGATGCCGTACTCGTGAAGGGCGCGTTGTTTTGCCTCACCGACTCCCTTGAGACGCGCAATATCGATCTGAGCAAGTTCATCAAAGGTGAGTGGAGGTTCAGATATCTCGGCGTTCGTGTTCATTGATTGCGATCTCGCAGGAAAGGGAGCTCACTCAAGAAACTAGTAGCGAAGTATTTATGCGTAGTCGATCGACTGCACGGTGTTAGATAGCGAAGTTCGCCGATAGCGTGCGGTGGTCGCAAGGGAATTCGAGAACGAATTCCTGCCCAGAGGCGGAACAGGTCCGCTATCGCAAGGAGTAATTGGTCGAGATGGCATCGGTATGTGAGTTGTGTGGTAAGGGCCCGTCATGGGGCATGAACGTGTCGCACTCGCATCGTCGCACTAAGCGTCGATGGAACCCGAACATCCAGCGAGTGCGGGCAAGCGTGAATGGGGCGACAAAGCGGATGAACGTCTGCACTGGCTGCATTAAGTCAGGCAAGGTTGTAAAAGCCGGCTGATCAGGTCTCAACCTGAACTCCGACCCTCACAACCGCTACAGTTCTCAACATGCAGGGAGTCATCAAGTCTTTCGACCCGTCATCGGGCGTCGGCATCATCATGTGCGACTCCGACCTTGCCGATTACGACCTGGCATCTGACGCCCTCGAGGGTTCTGTCTTCCGAATGCTCCGCCAAGGTCAACGCGTCGTGTTCGATCTCGATGACGCTGGTTGTGCAACATCGCTCCGCCTTGGTAGCGAAGTTGACATGGGAACACCGGGCCACTGAGCCCTCGGTAACCCCTTCCCCTCCGGCGTAGCTCAGATCCCTCGCTGGCGCGCCATCTCTAAAGATGATCGGTTCGCTATTCGACCTATCACTGTACGAGATAGGTCATCTTCACAAACTCACGAACGACAGCACCCGCGCCTCTTGACTTTGCGCTCACCTGAGCAAAACTATCGGTTAGACATCTTTAACTAGACCCCGCCAACGGCCGTCTAGCCGACACCACTTCGAGGAGTAGATGACATGAGCGGACACAGCACCAACGAACGCCTTCAGCAATGGGTTGCGAAGTGGGCCGAAGTGATGCAACCCGACGACATTTATTGGTGCGACGGAAGTGCAGAAGAATATGACCGCCTGTGCAACGAGCTCGTTGAAGCCGGGACGTTCACGAAACTTGACGAGGCAAAACGCCCTAACTCGTATTGGGCGCACTCCGACCCCGGCGATGTTGCCCGAGTCGAAGACCGCACCTACATCTGCTCCCCCACCGAAGATGAGGCCGGACCAAATAACAACTGGCGTGACCCAGCCGAAATGCGAGACGAACTGACAAGGCTGTACACCGGCTGCATGAAGGGCCGCACGATGTACGTCGTGCCGTTCTCGATGGGCCCACTCGGATCACCAATCGCGCACATCGGCGTGCAACTCACCGACTCTGCCTACGTCGCTGTATCGATGCGCATCATGACTCGTATGGGACAGGCCGCTCTCGATGTCCTCGGCGACAACGATTGGGTGCCCTGCTTGCACTCCGTCGGTGCTCCTCTTGCCGAAGGCGAAGCCGACGTCGCATGGCCCTGCGATGCCGAAAACAAATACATTGTCCACTTCCCGGAGACCCGTGAGATCTGGTCGTACGGTTCGGGCTACGGAGGCAATGCTCTACTCGGAAAGAAATGTTTTGCCCTTCGCATCGCCTCGGTGATGGCACGTGATGCCGGATGGCTCGCCGAGCACATGCTCATCTTGAAACTCACCAACCCAGAAGGCTCCTCGAAGTACATTGCGGCTGCGTTCCCATCGGCCTGTGGCAAGACAAATCTTGCGATGCTCGTGCCAACGATCCCGGGCTGGAAGGCCGAAACCATTGGTGACGACATCTGCTGGATGAAGTTTGGTGATGACGGTCGCCTGTACGCAATCAACCCGGAGGCCGGATTCTTCGGAGTTGCACCAGGCACCGGTTACGACACCAACCCCAACGCCATGGAAACCCTCTGGGGTAACTGCATCTACACCAACACCGCACTCACCGCCGATGGCGATGTGTGGTGGGAAGGAATGAGCGACGAGCAACCCGCACGCGCAACCGACTGGAGGGGCGATGTGTGGACGCCCGAGTCCGAAGGGCCGGCTGCACACCCGAATGCTCGGTTCACCGCACCTGCTTCGCAATGCCCATCGGCTGCCCCTGAATGGGAAGATCCCGCAGGCGTGCCGATCTCGGCAATTCTCTTCGGCGGTCGCCGACGCTCAACCGTCCCATTGGTCACCGAAGCGTTCGACTGGGAGCACGGTGTCTTCCTCGGAGCAATCATGGCTTCAGAGACAACAGCCGCCCAGCAAGGAGCGGTCGGCAAACTGCGCTTTGACCCGATGGCGATGCTGCCATTCTGCGGCTACAACTACGGCGACTACTTCGCCCACTGGCTCAGCATGGGAACCAAAGCAGACCCAAGCAACCTGCCAAAGATCTTCTTTGTCAACTGGTTCCGCCGAGATGAAGATGGAAGGTTCCTCTGGCCAGGATTTGGTGAGAACTCTCGCGTCTTGAAGTGGGTGTTCGACCGAGTCGATGGCAACAGCGATGTGGTTGAAACGCCTATCGGTCTACTACCGGCCGACGGTGCCCTCGATACCACAGGACTTGATATCGACTCCGCTGACCTCGAAGCGATCCTCAGCGTCGATGTTGACGGCTGGAAGAGTGCGATTCCAGAAATTCGCGAACACCTCAGCAGGTTCGAACCGCGACTTCCCGATGCCCTACCGGCGGCTGTCGATCGGCTCGAATCAGCGCTTGCGTAAACGAACCTTGCGCCAGCTGGAGCTCCACCCGACCCGATAGCGTCATTGCGGTGGCAACGCGTATTCGTCTCGTTATTTCCATCGGTCTCGTCGCTCTCAGCACTGCGGGGTGTTCCACGTTGACCGGCGCCGACCATACGGTCGATGTCAACGGCCAGGGCTACACCTCCACTGAGGCAGATGCGCTGTTCGATGAGTACTTCGCCAAGTCGGAGATCTTTGGCACAACACCACTCGACTCCGGGGGCTTTGGTGACGCAGATCGAGCCCGCCTTCTCTTGAACGCGATGGTGCGTTCAAGTTCAGTTCGATCGATTCTTGATCGGTCGGGTGATGACATCACCGACGGCGATCTTGACCTCTATTTCGCAACGCTCCCCTCTGAGAATCCGATCAACGAACTCAGCGAGCAGATGCGTGAGTTGATCGCCATGACAAGCGTTGACGTCATTACCTCCGCGCTGGCGCGTGCCGAGCTTCCCGATGCAGACGAACTTGAAGAGATGTATCTCAGTGCTCCGGTGAGCACCGGCCTGCTATGCCTTCGACACATCCTTGTCGAAACCGAACAAGAGGCCAATGTCATCGTCGACGAATTACGCGACGGAGCCGACTTTGCCGAACTTGCCGCCGAACGATCACTCGAAGGTTCGGCAAGCATCACCGGTGGAGCGCTGACCGGCACCGAATCACAATGCCTGCCAACGGCACAATACATTTCCGGCTTCGACGCTGATTTCGTCGCAGCTGCGTTCGCGGCTCCGGCAACCACCTGGTCACAACCTGTTGAAACACAGTTCGGATGGCATGTCATCCTCAATCGACCATGGTCAGAGGTCGGAAGCGATGTCATCGCCTCGTACGCGAGCCTCGACGGATCACTGTTCTACGTTGATGCAGTGCTGAACTCCGCTGATGTCACCGTCGACTCCCGCTACGGCCGTTGGGACCCAGCTAGCGGGCGCATCGTCCCGCTCGGATGACACCTCTAGAAACGTCGCCGACATCTGGTGCCGCACCGACGATCACTGTCGTCGGGCTCGGACCCGGCAGCCCACTGCTCATCACTGAACACACGAAAACGGCCATCGCCGAGTCGTCGTCTCGTTTTCTACGAACGGCGCAACACCCGAGTGCGTTTCTTGTGCCGAATGCGACAACCTTCGACGACATCTATGACACAGCAGATCGGTTCAGTGATGTCTACGAACACATTGCCAGAACTCTGATCGAGGCTGCTCAGGTCAACGGTGATGTGCTGTACGCAGTGCCCGGCTCACCACTTGTCCTCGAGCGCACCGTCGAACTTCTCCGAGCACATACAGAAGTCAAGTGCATCGTTCTTCCTGCGATTTCATTTCTCGACGAAGTCTGGGCACGCCTCGAAATTGACCCTGTTAATGCCGGCGTCCGCCTCATCGATGGTCACCGTTTTGCGACAGAGGCTGCGGGAGAACGAGGGCCACTGCTCGTCGCTCATGTTCACGCCGACTGGGTGTTGTCTGAGATCCGGCACTCGATTGACGCCGGCCCAGATGATGACGCCCAAACCACTCTCGATGGCTCGATCGTCATCGGGCTCACTGCAGTCGGCACAGACGAGGAACAGATCGTGTCGACGACATGGGCCGAAATGGAGCATGACATCACGCCCAACCACCTCACCTCGCTATATATCCCCAATCTTGCGGTGCCGGTGGGACATGGCTACGTGAGATTTCATGCTCTTGCCCGCACACTCCGAGAACAATGTCCGTGGGATATCGAACAAACCCACACCTCACTTCTCCCATATCTCATCGAAGAGACCTACGAAGTCGTCGATGCCATCAATGGTTTGAGCGACGATCCGTCATCTGATGAACATCTCATCGAAGAACTTGGAGACCTTCTCTTCCAGATCGAGTTCCATGCAACGATCGCTGAGCAACAGGGTCGTTTCACGATTGCCGATGTCACTTCCGCGATCCACGACAAACTCGTCCGTCGCCACCCGCACGTCTTCGGCGACGTTGACGCAACCGACGCAGCGACCGTCATCAGTAATTGGGAGAACATCAAACGCGACGAGCGCAGCGCCAACTCTGAGCAGCGAGCATCAGTGCTCGATGGTGTCCCAACGTCGCTCCCGGCTCTCTCCCATGCAGCGACCGTGCAACGCAAAGCCGCAAAAGTGGGCTTCGACTGGCCCGACACCTCTGGCCCGCTCGACAAAATCGCTGAGGAAACCGCCGAAACGATCGACGCACATCAGTCTGGTGACGAGAACGAAATTCGGTCAGAGGTCGGTGATCTTCTGTTCGCAGTGGTGAATCTCGCCCGCCATCTCGACGTCGAGCCAGAGGCGGCGCTTCGGAGCGCCACCGATCGTTTCAATGCACGCTTTCGCGAGGTTGAGCGTCTTGCCGATGCTGCTGACCTGTCTCTTCGAGACCTCGACATCGACGGCCTTGACCGACTGTGGAACGACGCAAAACGCAATCTCAAGAACTGACGAGGCGGCATCGTTCACACCATCGAATACGGCATGCCCGGGTTCGATATTGACCCGATACGTTGAACATCGAACATCGACACCAGTTAGAGAAAGACAGCACAATGAGTGAGATCATCCACGTTCATGGTCGTGAAATTCTTGATTCTCGCGGCAATCCCACCGTGGAGGTCGAGGTTGCATTGACCTCAGGGGCTGTTGGACGGGCAGCGGTTCCAAGCGGAGCGTCCACCGGTGAACACGAGGCAGTCGAACTCCGTGACGGCGGCGATCGATACCTAGGCAAAGGTGTGACGACAGCGGTCAACTACGTCAATACTGAGATTGCCGACTGTCTCACCGGCTGGGATCCCATCGATCAGCGAGCAATCGATCTCGAACTAATCGAACTCGATGGCACCGACAACAAAGGTCGTCTTGGCGCAAATGCGATTCTTGGCACCAGTCTTGCCATTGCAAAGGCCGCGGCAGCAGACATGCAGATGCCTCTCTACCGCTACGTCGGCGGAGCCAACGCTCATGTTCTTCCCGTACCAATGATGAACGTGCTTAACGGTGGCGCGCACGCCGATAACAGCGTCGACTTTCAAGAGTTCATGATCATGCCAGTCGGAGCGCCGTCATTCAGCGAAGCGCTCCGATGGGGAACGCAGACCTACCACGTGCTCAAAGGTGTACTTCACGACCGCGGACTCGCAACAGCAGTTGGTGATGAAGGCGGCTTCGCTCCAAACCTTGCATCAAACGAGGACGCAATCGTGCTCCTGCTCGAGGCCATTGAAAAGGCTGGGTACCGACCGGGGAACGACATCGCCATTGCACTCGACCCTGCGGTGAGCGAGATCTATCGAGATGGGGCATATCACCTCGACGGTGAGGGCAAAGTCCTCTCGGCATCTGAACTTGCTGAGTACTGGTCAAGAATCGTGAGCAGCTACCCAGTGGTCTCCATCGAGGACGGCATGGCCGAGGACGATTGGGAGGGTTGGTCAGCACTCACACAGGCCGTCGGTGATCAATGCCAACTCGTTGGCGACGACTTGTTCGTCACCAATAGCGCTCGTCTCCAAATGGGCATTGACCGCACGGTTGCTAACAGCATTCTCGTCAAGGTGAACCAAATTGGTTCACTCACTGAAACACTCACCACCGTCGAACTCGCTGCTGCGAACTCATATTCTTCAGTGATGAGCCACCGAAGCGGCGAAACCGAAGATGCGACGATTGCTGATCTTGCAGTCGCGACAAACTGCGGGCAAATCAAGACCGGTGCGCCGTGTCGATCAGATCGCGTCGCTAAGTACAACCAACTATTGCGCATCGAATCTGAACTCGGCGACACTGCAGCATTTCTTGGTGCCGACGCCCTCGCTCCTCGGTAGGGGCGGCTCACATCGATGACACCGCCATCGCGAGCACGCGTGCGAACATAGAGGTGTGAAGAAGCGCTCTGGCCCCTCTGGTTCTGGGCGCACCAAACGTTCACGCATACCCCGATTACGTCGCCCGGCCGCTGAGCGCGGGACGAGTCGAAATTCGACACGGAGAAAGATCGAAGGGGCTGCTGCATCGACCTCTCGCACCACTCTCCTCATCGGCGCCGTCAGCCTCGTGGTCGTTGGTGCTGCGATCACATCGGTGATCGTGTTGCCCTTGCAGACATATCTCGGTCAAGGCGATGAAATCGACCGACTCGAAACCGAGCTCGAGCGAATGACCGCAATTAACGACGATCTTCAGGCCGAAGTAGACCGTCTTCGCACCGATACCGGCGTCGAGGAAGCAGCTCGCGATCAACTCGGATACGTGTCTGATGGAGACGAGAGGGAGACCATCTTGCCATTCCCTGACCTGCCGACTGACCTCCCGAACGGCTGGCCCTACGGCGTCATCGATGAGGTCATGAACTTTCGAATGTCAAACCCTTAAACCTCTCGCTCGCCGCTCGCATTCACAGGCACTGCTCGACACGACTACAGTTTGAAGGGTCTAACTACAACAGGGCATCCACACCAAGGGAGTGACGATGGCAGGCAGCATTCTTGGCGAACAGGTTCTCCGCAAAGAGGATCCAAAGTTCTTAACCACCGGCGGCGAATATCTCGCCGACATCTCTGAGCCATTGCTCGAAGGGGCGGCCCACGTCGTCTTCGCTCGATCGCCAATGGCACATGGCACGATCGAATCGATCGATATCTCTGAGGCCGAATCAATGCCGGGAGTCATCGGTATCTACACCGCAGACTCACTCGGGCTCGAGCCCACAAAATCGAACTTCAACCCAGGTGTTGCACGGACACTTCTTGCAAGCGACAAAGTGCGCTGGGTAGGTGAACCAATTGTTGCAGTCGTTGCCGAAACCTACGCACAGGCAACCGATGCCGCACAAATGGTCTTCGTCGATATTGATCCGCTTCCCGCAGTGATCGACATGAAGGAAGCCCTCACCTCGTCGACCCACATCTATGACGGTGCTGGCTCAAACGCTGTGTTTGACTCTGCTGCGTTCGGCGGACAGCCCACCACTGGCGATGCCTTCTTCGAAGGCTGCGAGGTGGTGGTCGCAACTGAAGCTCTCAACCAGCGGGTTGCCCCATGCCCGCTCGAACCACGCGCCGCTGCCGCAACATGGCATGAGGGTCGCCTCTACGAGTGGCTTTCAACCCAGCATGCTCAAGGGGCCGTCGGGCCCATCGCCGGCGCCAATGGTATTGAGGCCTCTCAAGTCCGGGTCATTACCCCAGACGTTGGTGGCGGTTTCGGTGCAAAGATTGGTTGCTTCTCAGAAGAACTCCTGCTCGGACTTCTCTCAAAAGAAAGCGGGCGGCCAATTAAGTTTGCGGAGACCCGCAGCGAGTCGATGATGAACCTCGGTCACGGCCGAGCACAGCATCAGGTAATCAAAGTCGGTGGATCTCGTGACGGCAAGATCACCCATTTCCAGCTTGAAATGATTCAAGACTCTGGCGCATTCTGCGAAGTGGGAACCATCCTCGGTGCGCTCTTCACCCGCCGCATGGCTGCTGGTGTGTACGCCTTCGACAATGTTGAAGCACACTGCGCATCGGTTGTTACCAACACGACGCCCGTCGTTGCGTACCGTGGAGCCGGCCGGCCTGAAGCCACCGCAGCAACAGAGCGAGCGATGGATCTCTTCGCCGCCGAGATCGGAATGGACCCCGCAGAGGTTCGTCGCAAGAACCTCATCGCACCGTTCAGTGAGCCGCACACCACCGCAATTGGTGAGGCCTACGACGTGGGCGACTTCGTCGGCAGTCTCGATCGTGCCCTGGAGCACGCCGGTTACGAGGGTCTTCGGGCCGAGCAGGCGCAACGTCGTGCCGACGGTTCATCGAAGCTGCTTGGCATTGGTGTCTGCACCTATGTCGAAATCACCGGTGGCGCTGGCGCTCCCCAAGAAGACGCGAAGATCATCATCCACCCAGACGGCACCGGCACGATTTACACCGGTACCTCACCTCACGGCCAAGGTCATGACACTGCGTGGTCGATGATTGCAAGTGCCCAGACCGGTATCGACATCGACAAGTTCACACTTGTCTGGGGCGACACCGATCTCACCCCTGTTGGTGGTGGCACGATGGGCTCACGCTCACTGCAACAAGGTGGCCTCGCTGTCAACCAGGCTGCTGAGGGAATCGTTGAGCAGGGCCGTGAGATTGCAGCTCGCCTTCTTGAGGCCGATGCTGCCGACGTGGTGCTCAACACCGAGACGGGCGAATTCCATGTCGCCGGTACGCCTGCAGTCACGAGTTCGTGGGCTGACATTGCAGCCTCGGCTGGTGAAGCGGGACTCATCGAGCAAACGACCTTCCAAGCGCCGGGCGCCACCTACCCATTTGGTGCACACGTCGCGGTTGTCGAAGTTGATCGTGACACTGGCCTGGTAAAGCATCTTCGCCACATCGCCTGCGATGACGCCGGCACCATGGTGAACCCGATGCTGCTCGCTGGTCAGGTCCATGGTGGAGTTGCCCAGGGCACCGCTCAAGCACTGTACGAAGAAGTTCGTTACGACGCAGACGGCAACCCGGTCACCTCCAACCTTGCTGATTACACGATGATCTCGGCTGATCTCATGCCAACGATTGAGCGCATCCCGATGGAAACACCAACCTTCGTGAATCCGCTTGGTGCGAAGGGCATCGGCGAGTCAGGCACCATCGGTTCAACACCTGCAGTTCACTCGGCAGTGATCGATGCTCTGTCACACCTCGGCGTGCGGCACATCGACATGCCGTGCACGCCAGAAAAGGTGTGGCAAGCAATGAACGCTGCTTCCTGATCAGCGTCACAGATATCCGGTACTTGATGCCGGCCGAATTCTCATTCGCGAATGAGAGTTTGGCCGGCATCAGTCGTTGTGCACCTCGTTCTCCAACTGCACCCAACACACCGCTCAATGACGACGTAGCCTGAACCCCGTGACCTCCACGCAGTCCCCCATCATCGCCTCCGACCTCGTGCGTACCTTCGGAAGTGGTGAAGACGAAGTCCGCGCCGTTGACGGTGTCAACCTTGAAGTCACCGCCGGTGAAGTATTTGGTTTTCTTGGCCCAAACGGCGCCGGCAAAAGCACCACCGTCCGCATCCTCACCACCTTGCTGAAGCCAAGCGCAGGCTCGGCTTCGGTTGCGGGCTATGACATCGAGACCGAGGCCGATGCAGTTCGCCGCAGCATCGGCGTTGCCCTGCAGGACGCTGCCATCGACCCGTTGATGACGGGCACCGAACTTCTTCGTCTTCAAGCGGTGCTCTATGGCATTCCTCGAAACGCACAGCATGAACGTGCCGGCGAACTCCTCGAACGCGTCGGGTTATCAGCCGCTGGTGACCGCCGTGTGGGGACGTATTCAGGTGGTATGCGACGCCGCCTTGATCTTGCGCTCGCACTCATCCATGAACCCAGCGTGCTCTTTCTTGACGAACCGACGACCGGTCTTGACCCGATGAGCCGTATGTCGTTGTGGGAAGAAATCCGTCGCCTCAACAACGACGGGACCACTGTGCTGCTCACGACGCAATATTTAGAAGAAGCTGACCAACTCGCTGATCGCGTTGCCATTATCGATAACGGAAAGATTGTCCGAGAAGGTCGACCCGAGGCACTCAAGACCGATGTTGGTGCACCAACTTTGCTCATCTCGGTGGCCGACGACCATGTTGAACCTGCACGAGAAGTGCTCGCTCAATTCGGCGAAGCTCGACCAACCGCAGAAGGCACACTCGGTGTTGGCCTCACCCAGGGTGCGGGCGATGTCTCCAATGTTGTGAGAGCGCTCGATGCCAAAGGCATCGTCGTTGAGCACCTCGAACTTCGGGCACCGAGCCTCGACGACGTATTCGCTGAGGCAACCGGCCATCGCCTTGAAGGCGCGTCATGAGCACGATGGCGCTTCGCCGCCGCGACCAAATTGGAGCACTCTCGTCGCGCTCAGTGCTGTCGCTCGTGCGCCAACCCAGCCTTGTCGTACCGTCGCTCGTCTTCCCACTGTTCTTCGTGGCCCTTGGAACAGCATCGTTCGCCCGAGCGATCAACATTCCTGGTTTCCCAGAGGTTGACTCATTTCTCGACTTCGCACTCGCCGGGTCAGTCGTGCAAGGGGTGCTATTTGGCTCGGTGACAAGTGCTGCCGCTCTGGCGACAGATATTGAGACCGGATTCTTCGACCGTCTACTCGTCGCACCAAGTAGCCGCACTGCGATTCTCGTCGGTCGACTCGCAGGAGCGATGGTCTACGGCCTTGCCCAAACCTTGTTCTTCACGCTCGTGCTCTTCCCCTTCGGACTCAGCATCCAATCTGGAGTCATCGGGCTCATCGCCATGATGATCGGTGGGCTCTTCACCGCTCTTGCCGTTGGCGCGTTGATGTCGGCGATGGCAATCAAAACCGGCTCCAGCGAGGCCGTTCAAGGCTCGTTCCCGCTGATCTTCATTTTGCTGTTCTTCTCATCAGCGTTTTTCCCACGGCAAACGATGGACGGTGTCTACCGGCGCATCGCCGACCTCAATCCTCTGTCGTACCTCGTCGAGGGTTTCCGCTCACTCACCATCGACCAACTGACGTTGACCGCTGTGCTGCAGACCATTCTCATTCCTGCGGCGATCTCGGTGGTCGGTATCGGTATCTCGCTTCGCACGCTCCACAACCGTTTGGCCGCATCATGAGTGCATCGCTCGGTATAGCAACACGAAGCCTCCGAAATGTTCGACGACTTCCATCAGCATTCATTCCGGCTCTCCTGATGCCCGTTTTCCAGGTCGTCGCATTCTCGGGCACCTACGCAGGCGTCACTCAGATACCTGGTTTCCCAACCGACCGATCAGTCAACTGGTACCTTCCGATGGCCGTCACAATGGGTGCCTCGTTCGCCGGGCTTGGCACGGGTTTCTCCATGATTCGTGACCTGCAAACCGGTTTCTACGATCGTCTCCGCATGGCGCCTACGAGCAGGCGACAGCTGTTGCTCGGGCCGTACATTGCGGCATGGGTACGAGCCTGTATCGCTGTCGTGCTCGTCACTATTTTTGGTTTCGCTCTCGGCGCACGACCAGTTGGCAACGGTCTCGGGACCTTCAGCCTGTTCATTGCCGGCATTGGAATGGCAACGATCGGCACCGGGTGGGGGCTCGGTCTTGCCTACCGCTTCCGCGATATGCGCGCCGCCGCAATCATGCAGCTCACACTTTTTCTCGGCCTCTTCCTTACCGACGCACAAACCCCAATCCCGCTCATGGATGGGTGGCTTGAATACGTTGCTCGATGGAATCCACTCACACAGGTGCTCGATGTCGCCCGTATTGGATTTATCGACGGCATCAGTGGTCGAGATCTCCTCATCGGAATACTCGTCATGGTCGCAATCAGTGCTGGAGCATGGCTGTTTGCCTTCACTGGTCTCGCACGTCTTGACGACTAGATGATGCTGTGAGCTCAAGGGCTCGCAGGTACCGTAATACCGTGACATCGACTATCAAGCGGCTCCGCATTGCCCTCGGGCTTGTTGGCTCGGTCGCAGTTGCCGGTGTCATCGGTTACCGGGTCACGGGGCTGGGCTGGATGGAGGCCATCTATATGACGGTGATTACCGTCACGACCGTTGGCTATCGGGAAGTGGGCGGACAGCCATCGATTGGTGAACAAATTTTCACCATCGTCATTATCACCACCGGCGTCTCAACCGTGCTGTATACGTTCACATTGGGTGTTCAAACAGTGGTCGAGGGCCAGTTGCGCGAGTTTGTGGGAAGGCGAAGAATGAACAAAGTGATTGAGGGATTCAGAGACCACACGATCGTCTGCGGACTTGGCCGTGTCGGCCAGACCGTTGTCGATGACCTGGTGTCGCATGGAGAGACCGTTGTCATCGTCGACGAAAACCCCGAGCAGGTGAGAGACGTCCACCACCCGGTAGTCGTCGGCGATGCGACTCTTGATTCAACGTTGCGTTCCGCAGGAGTCGAGCACGCACGCGCCCTTATCGCTGCTCTTGAAGGCGACGCTGAAAATCTTTTCGTCACGCTCTCCGCTCGTACGATCAACCCCGAGTTGTTCATCGTTGCCCGTGCGCGCGCCGGTGAAAGTGTTGCAAAACTCTCCCACGCTGGTGCCGACCGTGTGGTCAACCCTCAAGATCTCGGTGCAAGCCGCATGGCATCGTTCGTCGTGCAGCCACATGTTGCCGAGTTCGTTGATGTGGTGATGCACGAACGCTCTCACGAATTTCGAATCCGTGAATACCAGTTAACTCCGAACTGCTGGCTCGTCGGTAAAGAGGTTGGTGATGCCCGTTTGCGTGACCGCACAGAGGCTCTCGTCTTGGCGGTGCGCACCAACGATGGAACATTCATAACCAACCCTGAACCCAGCATCACGCTCGCGGCTGGCGATGTGCTGATCGTTGTTGGTACCGAAGAAGGACTCGCCGGTCTGCAAGAGGCGCTTGCATGAGAAGCGAACGGACCCATGTGCTTCTCGACCTTGACGGCACTCTGAGTGACTCCGAGCCTGGCATTCTTCGGTCGCTGCAATGGGCCTTCGAGAAAGAGGGTTTCCCAATCCCTACCGAAGGACAAGTTCGGTCAGTCATTGGGCCTCCGTTTGAAATCGGTCTTCCGCAGATCGGCATTCCCGATGATGACCTCGAACGCGTCATCGATCGCTACCGAGAGCGTTACGCAACGATTGGCGCATTCGAAAACACCCTGTACCCAGGCATCGTCGAGATGCTCGACGCGCTCAGCAGCGATGGTCTCAGCCTCTCCGTCGCAACGGCAAAGCCCGAGGTGACCGCTCACCCGATACTTGATTACTTCGATATCTCAGATCGGTTTGCAGTAAGAGCAGGGGCGACGCTCACCCCAGACCGACGCGCAAAAGCCGAGGTCATCGAGTTCGCGCTCGGCGAACTCGGTATCTCAGGTGACCCTGATCTCGGTGACCACGTCATCATGGTTGGAGACCGAGACCACGACGTGCTCGGTGCAAAACGCCATGGAATTCCATGTATCGGAGTGACATGGGGGTATGGAGACCCTCCTGAACTCCTCGGCAGCGGAGCCGTTGCTCTTGCAGATTCTCCTGCTGAGGTTGTTGACCTCGTTCACGAGTCGTACCGTCTCAATCACTGGTGATGAACTCGACACAGACGCCCCGAACTGCCTCGGATGCAGAGTCACGAAGCGCAGCAGATACCGTGATGCGCAGAATCTTGCTCCTTGACCAAGATGCTCCTCGCGCAACGCCTGATGAGGCACGAAAAGCGTTTCAGACATCCATTCTCGTCGCCACCGTGCGCTGTCTACTGATGTACATCGTGTTCCCCTTCGTGCTGCCCGCACTTGGCATCGCAACAGGTGTGGGCCCAGCGATCGGGCTGGCCATCGGCATTGCTGCGATTGTTGCGATCATCATGAGCGTGCGTCGCTTCTGGCGTGCCGACCATTCGAAACGGTGGCACTACACCATCGTCGGCGCGTTCGTTGTTGCGTTTCTCCTCGTGCTCGTCGTCGGCGACATCATCGATCTCACCAGTTAGAAGATCACCGAGTCGCCCGCTGTCGACACGACCGGCCCCGATGAGGCATGATGTAGGGAGTCGTATCGACGTCGTTCGATCGCAAGTTCATCACCAGAGGGGGATCCGTGGAGATCAGCATCACAATCAACGGTCAAGTCGTCAGCGCCGACGTTGAACCACGCACATTGCTCGTTCAGTTCATTCGTGACAATGCCGGCCTCACCGGCACCAATATTGGTTGCGATACCTCATCATGCGGTGCGTGTTCGATTCACCTTGATGGTGAGGCAGCGAAGAGCTGTACCGTACTTGCCGTCCAAGCAGATGGCGGCTCGGTCACAACCATCGAAGGAATGGCATCGGCGGATGGAACCCTTCACCCGATGCAGCAGGCGTTCATGGATAACCATGGCCTGCAGTGCGGTTACTGCACACCTGGAATGGTGATGGCAGCGACCAGCCTGCTCGAAGAAAATCCGTCTGCAACAGAAGAGGAAATTCGTATAGGGCTCGAAGGCAACCTGTGCCGCTGCACGGGCTACCACAACATCGTGCAGGCCGTGCTGTCATGCACGAAGTCGTGACCCACCTCAATCAACATTCACACGTGACCAACTAACGAATGTCCTCAAACCAAACGATCGCGATTACGTCAGCCCAAGGAGATTTCCAGTGATTCCAGCAGCATTTGAATACGTCCGAGCAGGATCAGCAGAAGAGGCGATCAGTCTCATCGCTGAACACGGCGATGAAGCAAAGTTCTTGGCAGGTGGCCACAGCCTTGTTCCCCTTATGAAGCTCCGTCTTGCGCAGCCGAGCGTGCTCATCGACATCGGCCGAGTATCTGACCTTTCCTATGTGAAAGACGCCGGCGATCACATCGCCGTTGGCGCCCTCACCCGGCACTGCGATGTCGAGAACTCACCAATCGTGATGGAACATGCTCCGCTTCTTGCGCACGCCACCTCACATGTCGGTGACCCGCAAGTTCGCCATCGTGGAACCATCGGTGGATCGTTGGCACACGCCGACCCCGCCTCAGATCTTCCCGCAACCACCCTTGCCCTCGGCGCCACATACGTTGTGCAGGGCCCAAACGGAACTCGTGAGATCCCCGCTGGCTCGTTCTACGAGGGCTACCTCACATCGGTGCTCGCTGCTGATGAAATGCTCACCGAAATTCGTGTTCCCAAGATGAACGGTGCGGGCTGGAGCTTCCAGAAATTCAACCGCCGCGCCCAAGACTGGGCAATCGTCGGCGTTGCAGCTTGGCGCAACGGCTCTGACGCAGGTGTCGCCCTTGTCAACATGGCGTCAGTTCCGGTGCTCGCCACCAGCGTGGGTTCAGCAATCGCCTCCGGTGCCTCGATTGAAGATGCTGCCGAGCAGGCTGCGGCCGAAGCCGACCCTCAAGCCGATCTCAACGCATCGGTTGAATATCGTCAGCATCTCGCTCGTGTTCTCACCCGGCGTGCCCTTGAAGAGGCCTCTGCGTAGCCGACCAAGCTGTCATACACTCTCTGTTGGAGAGTGACTCATGTCGATCGACGACAACACAATTGACCAGCGGCATCTTGATGCAATTGCGAATGCTGATCATGTTCCGTACTGGCTTGACGGCGCTCACGCCCCTGACACAAACGCCACCCTCGTTCGTACCGAGAGCTGTGACCTGTGTGTCATCGGTGGCGGTTACACCGGTTTGTGGACAGCGATCATTGCGAAAGAACGCGACGCATCTCGCGACATCGTTCTTATCGATTCCGGACCCGTAGGAGGTGCAGCCTCCGGCCGCAATGGCGGCTTCATGGACGCCAGCCTCACACATGGAATTTCAAACGGGTTCCGCCATTTTCCTGATGACATCGAAGTTCTTGAAGAACTTGGAATGAAGAATCTTGATGACATTGAACTTGCACTCCAGCGATACGGAATTGAATGCGACTATCACCGGAATGGCGTCATCGAAGTTGTTGCCGAGCATCATCCTTCGTCGTATGAGACCGATCTCCATGAAGAGTTCGACCTCTTGCAACGTCTCGGGCATGAGGTCGACTGGCTAGATCAAGAACAGATGCGCGCAGCGGTGAACTCACCGACCTTTACGGGTGGCCTGTGGGATAAGAACGGCTCCGCGCTTGTTGACCCTGCACGACTCGTGTGGGGCCTTAAATCGGTTGCAGAGCGCCTCGGCGTTCGCATCTACGAAGACACCAAAGCCACCAACCTTGAACGCGATGGTGTGGGTGTGCTCGTCACCACTCAACTCGGTCAGATCCGCGCCGGTCGTGTGGCCCTCGCAACAAATGCGTTCAAGCCACTACTGCGGCGCATCTCGAATTACATCGCTCCGGTCTATGACTACTGCATGACCACCGAGCCCCTCACCGATGATCAACTGGCAAGCATCGGTTGGGCGGGCCGCCAAGGTCTGTCTGACAACGCAAACCAGTTTCACTACTACCGGCTCACCTCTGACAACCGAATCTTGTGGGGCGGTTACGACGCCATCTACTACTGGCGTGGACGGGTGTCGTCAGAACTCGAAAGCCGACCGGAGTCATGGGCGAAGCTCAGCACCCACTTCTTCGAAACGTTCCCGCAACTCGAGGACGTGCAGTTCAGCCACATGTGGGGCGGAGCCATCGACACCTCAAGTCGTTTCACCGTCTTCTGGGGTCGCGCAATGGGCGGGCGTGTTGGCTACGCACTTGGCTATACCGGCCTCGGCGTCGCGGCCGCACGCTTCGGAGCCGCCACCATGCTCGATCTGCTGTATGGGCGTCGCTCACTTGCCGCACAAACATCTTTGGCAAAAGAAAAGCCGTGGCCATTCCCACCCGAGCCATTTAGGTTCATGGGTATTCAGGCAACTCGTTGGTCGCTCGATCGAGAAGACAAAACCGGTCGGCGCAACCTGTGGCTGAAGGCACTCGACAAGGTTGGCCTCGGATTCGACTCATGACCCCACAAGATGCTGTCGAGCAATCACTCAACTAGCCTGACAACGTGTCTGCTGACGACGTTCGAAACGCGCTCTCCTCGGTCGGTTACCTCGCCGATGACGGGCTCTCAACGGCTGTCTTTCTTTCGATGGAGCTCCATCGACCCCTCATGCTTGAAGGTGATGCCGGAGTCGGCAAGACCGAGTTAGCAAAAGCCCTTGCCGCATGGACGGGCGGTGAACTCATTCGCCTGCAGTGTTACGAAGGCATCGATGCCGCTCAGGCGGTGTACGACTGGGATTACGCTCGTCAATTGCTGCACCTACGAGCCGCTGAGGCGACTGGGGAATCATCGCGCCAAACATCCGAAGCGCTAGAAGCTGAACTTTACGATGAGCGATTCCTCATACGGCGGCCGCTACTCCAAGCAATCGCAAGCACTACCGGGGTGCCACCCATCCTCCTGATCGATGAGATCGACCGAGCAGATGATGAATTTGAGGCATACCTCCTCGAAATCCTCTCCGACTATCAGATCACTATTCCTGAAATTGGAACATTTCGTGCAGAGCAACCCCCGCTCGTGATTCTCACCTCCAACCGCACTCGAGACGTGCACGATGCCTTGAAGCGTCGTTGTCTCTACCACTGGGTTGAACATCCAGAAGTCGACCGTGAGGTTGAGATTGTGAGGCTACGAGTGCCAGACATCGCGCCAAGCCTCGCCACAGAAGTGGCCCAAGCGGTGGAGTTCATTCGGAGCCTTGACCTTTACAAGCCGCCTGGCATCGCTGAAACCATTGACTGGGCGACCGCCCTTCAACGGTTGGGGGCCATCAATCTCACCACCGAATCAATCTCGTCAACACTCGGCACTGTCGTGAAATATCGTGAGGACGCTGAACGCATCAACTCGACGGGCCTTGATCAGGTGGTCGAACACGCAAGCCGCACGTAAATGACGACAACCCAACCAGTACGCCTTTCCGCAGGGCTTGCAGTTGCATTCATCGACGCATTGCGAGCAGAGGGAATTGCGATTCCCACAAGCAGCACCATCGGTTATGTCGACGCCCTTACCGCTGTCGGTATCGAGAGTGAATCTGGTGTCTACTGGAGTGGCCGGGCGTGTCTCATCACTCGCCCTGAAGACATCGACACCTATGACGCTGTCTTTGAACGGTTCTGGTTCGCAACCGGAGCGGGTGAACTCACTTCGTCGCTCACCGAAGAATTTACCCTCGCAATGGATTCAGATGATGGTGACGACGGTGCAGACGGCGAGCACGACGACACCCAACTTGATGCCCCGCCACCGATAGAACTTCGATTCTCCTCGGCGGAAATTCTTCGACAAAAAGACTTCGCCGAGTGGACTGATGCCGAACTTGCAGAGTCACAGCGACTCATGCGCCAGTTGCGCTTTGTTGGCTCTCCACGACGATCGCTTCGCCTCACCCCAACACCTCGCTCTGGCTCGCGACTCGACCTTCGCCGCACCGTGCGATCTGCTCTTGCAGCCGATGGAGAACCGATCCGTCAGCATTTTCGCCGCAGGTCGTCGCGACCTCGCCGACTCGTCTTGCTGCTCGATGTGAGCGGATCGATGGAGCCATATGCACGAGCACTGATCAGGTTTGCTCATGCAGCGGTTGCGGGCCGACAACGTGTCGAAGTGTTCGCGGTCGGTACTCGGTTGACTCGAATCACCCGGGAGCTCGCCCGAAGAGACGTCGATGAGGCCATCGATCGTGCGGCAGATGCGGTCACCGACTGGAGTGGAGGCACGCGGCTCGGCGAAGGGTTACGACGTTTCAACCGAGATTGGGGCCAGCGCGGAATGGCGCGTGGGGCAATCGTCGTCATTCTGTCTGATGGTTGGGATCGCGGTGACCCCGAAGCGCTCGGTGAGCAAATGCAACGACTGCAACGGCTCACCCACCGATTGGTATGGGTAAACCCGCTCAAAGTGACACCTGGCTATGCCCCGCTCGCAAGGGGCATGGCAGCGGCTCTCCCGTTTGTTGACGAATTCGTTGAAGGTCACAGCTTGAACGCCCTTGAAGAGCTCGCAAACATCATCGGTGGTGCACAAGATCGAAGAATCGGTAACACTGTGTTGTCACAACGCCCTCAAGAGGAAAGGACGCCATGAAAGAGTTGCTTGACGATCTTGACCGGTGGCGCACAGCCGGCACCCGTGTCGCTCTCGCCCGCGTCGTTGATGTGGAGGGCTCGGGGCCACGCGGCCCGGGAGCGGCAATGGCGGTGAGCCTAGAAGGCGAAGTCGTGGGCAGCGTGAGTGGTGGCTGCGTTGAAGGTGCAGTCGTGACTGAAGCGCTCTCACTACTTCACGGCGAGCGAGAGCCCGGCATTGTCACCTTTGGCTACAGCGATGATGAAGCGTTTGCTGTTGGCCTGACGTGCGGCGGCACGATTCGCTTGTTCATTGAGGAGTTCAACTGGTGACGCTCTCCGACCGCCTCTCAGAGCGCGTGCGATCTGGTGATCCGGTTGCTCTTGCAACGGTGATTGAAGGCGAAGGCGTAGGCAGCCACCTCCTCATCATTCCTGGTGTAGAATTCGACGGTTCCCTTGGTGATCCTGACCTTGATCGAGTTGTGCATCGAGATGGCCTTGCCGAACTCGAGGCAGGCCGATCTGGCATCCGCACCTACGGCCCAGAGGGACAAACCACCCCCGAAGATCTTGAGGGAACCCCCACCGTCAGGGTGTTCGTCGAGAGCTGGGCGCCACCACCACAAATGTGGATATTTGGGGCTGTTGATTTCACCGCCGCTCTGGCTCGGGTTGCAAAGATTCTTGGCTACCGAGTTCTTGTCTGTGATGCTCGGGAGATCTTTGCAACGGGCCGTCGCTTTCCAATGGCTGACGAGGTTCGGGTGACCTGGCCGAGTCCGGTATTCGATGAGCGTGGCGAGACCCTCGGGCCGAGAGACGCGGTCTGCATTCTTACCCACGATCCAAAATTTGATGTCCCGGCGGTGCAGGGTGCGCTTGCTACCCGTGTTGGCTACATCGGAGTCATGGGCAGTCGCACCACTCATGAACGTCGGCTTGAACGACTTGCGGAGGCCGGGATCACATCGAATGATGACCTTGAGCGGCTGATGTCGCCAATTGGGCTTGACCTTGGAGCTCGAACACCAGAAGAGACCGCTATTTCAATTTGTGCGGAAATTATTGCGAATCGCACCGGTCGAACTGCCTCTCGCCTGCGCACCGGCTCAGGTCCGATTCACCCCTGAGATATCTGTGATGTGAGTGGGTCAGCGAAGCGCACCCACCCTGCACGATCTTCAGACAACGTGCCGTACTCGACGGTTCGACCTCTCGCTGGGCTGTGAACAACGAGACTGTCCACCCCGAGGTACAACATGATGTGCCCTGGGTACCACGCAAGGTCGCCAACTCGTGCGTTCTCAGGGTCGACTCGATCGGCTGACCGGTACTGATATCGACTCGATCGCGGGAGGTCAACTCCCGCCCGATCCCACGCATAGCCGGTGAGCCCTGAGCAGTCGAATGACACCCCTTCTTCTTCGGTGTACCGCTTATATGGAACTCCGACTTGAGTAAGGGCGGCGAGCGCTGCACGCTGGCCACCGAGGTCACCCTCGGCCCATGAGTTCTGAACCTTTTCGGGCAACATTCCTACGCTGATGGCTACCTGAGCGGCGGTTTCACTTCTCGCTTCGACGTACTCGAGGTAGGCAACGGTGTCGCCGTTGTGTTGCCAGCGTTCGAAGGCACTAAGGGCGCGCTCTGCGTGAGCGGCGACCACCGGGTCGTTGCCGATGTACTCACCGGCCGAGACAGACGCAGGATGCCACTGCATCGTGGCCATAAATGTCAGGGCAGCCATCGCAATACGAAGGGCAGCGTTCGCTCGGGGGGATTTCATCATGGTGTCCGCACAACAACGACTCTGTTTGATGTCGTTTCGACATACTACCTTCATCATTTCGTAATATTTCCTCGCAGCAATGCCTCCCGGCGACAAACAATCTCAAAACCCGCAAGAATGGGGACGTGACGTTCGAAGGTGCGACCGTTGGCATCCTGCTCGCTGCAGGGGCAGGCACACGATTCACCGCTAATGAACACAAACTCCACGCCACGATCGGAGGGGTATCGGTCTGGAAACACTCTCTCCAACAGTTGCTTGCCGCTCACATCGGGCCCACCATCGTCGTTACGGGAGCCACCCCTCTCGAACTCGACCCCTACGAGGTCCACGAAGTGCACAACCCTGACTGGGCGCAGGGGCAAGCCACCTCCCTACTCGCAGGCATCACCTTCGCGCAGCACCATCAAGCTGCGGCCGCCGTCATCGGACTTGCTGATCAGCCCGGAATCTCCCCTGAAGCATGGCAACGAGTGGCAACTGCAGATGCCAACATCGCCACCGCCTCATATGACGGTGAGCCAGGTCACCCCGTGAGAATTGATGCGTCGCTATGGCCGCAATTACCCGAAACTGGAGATTTTGGAGCAAGAGCCTTGCTCCGTAAGTATGAGCATCTCGTTGAGCGGATACCCTGCTCAGGGTCTCCTTTCGACATCGACACAACCAAGGACTTAGACGAATGGCTGAAACAATCACCAACGAGTTCACCGTAAATCGCCCCATCGACGAGGCGTGGGCAGTGCTCTGCGACGTCGAGCGAATTGCGCCCTGCCTGCCAGGCGCCCAACTCCAAGAAATCGAAGACGAAACGTTCCGGGGAGTCGTGAAAATCAAACTCGGTGCCGTGAACGCGAACTTCAAAGGCGAAGCGAAGTTTGTCGAGCGTGACGACGCTAACTACAAAGCGGTTCTTGCAGCGTCAGGGCGAGACACCGGCGGACGAGGAAATGCGAGCGCAGACGTCACCGCCGAAGCCACGGCCCTTTCCCCCACCAGCACTCAGTGCACCGTTACCGCTGAACTCCACATCAGTGGCAAAGTTGCCCAGTTCGGGCGCGGCATCATGGGAGATGTCTCGAAAAAATTGATGGATCAATTCTCCGCCAACCTCAACACGATGCTTGATGAGCAACCTGCAACAGACACCGACTCTGCTCCCGAGTCTGAGTCGACCGAGACCGAAGAAGCAGCAGCGGAACCAGCAACCACACCTGACAGCGATAACACCGGTGAAGCCGACCGCCCTCGTGTTCGCAAAATCGAAGGCCCTGCCGCTGAGCCAATCGACGTCGCAGGTCTCGCCGGGCCCGCAGTGCTCAAGCGTTTCCTTCCGGTTGCCGTCGGCGTCATCGTCGTCATCTTGCTCATTCGCGCCCGGCGGTGACCTACTCGCACCCAAATGATCGTGAGCGGGTCACCGAGCTCCTCGGCCGCCCACCGATGGGACCGTTCTCGGTCGTTCATCGGAATGGTCAAGGTGATCCGGTCGTCATAGAAAATGCGCCCTTTCTCGATGACGGAACCCCAATGCCAACGCGTTACTGGCTCGTCGGTACTGACGAGACCTATGCAGTAGCTGTTCTTGAAGCAAATGGCGGCGTCCGCCAGGCCGAACGCGACATCGATGAAGATCTCATCACCGCCGCCCATCATCGACATCAGATTTCTCGAGAGGCACGAATTCCCGAAGACCACGAAGGTCCGATGCCATCTGGAGGCATCGGGGGCACACGTCGAGGAGTCAAATGTCTGCACGCCCACTACGCCTGTTTTCT
>Ga0181583_10000354_pt1 | contig 32371 bp, 31 predicted proteins | sample 071ome_31_FD_132461 | JGI IMG/M metagenome (GOLD analysis project Ga0181583, IMG submission 132461) | Coastal salt marsh microbial communities from the Groves Creek Marsh, Skidaway Island, Georgia - 071405CT metaG (megahit assembly) | ecosystem: Environmental > Aquatic > Marine > Intertidal... | reverse complement strand
CTGCATCGGCAGGCCGCTTTGCATGCGTTCGCTATCAAAGTCGCGCAGCTGGCTTTCAACGGTCACTTCGCCAAATTTGTACCGCTCGCCTTCTTCCACCACGTAAGTGATGATGAAGTCCTCTTTATCCGGCGTCAGCTCCGCAACTGCGGAAACGACGCGAAAATCGGCATAGCCGTTTTCGAGATAGAACGCGCGAAGCTGTTGCTGGTCGAATGCCAGCCGGTCCGGGTCATAACTGGTGTTAGAGCTGAAGAAACGGTGCCAGCGCGACTGCTTCGTTACCATCGCGCCGCGCAGATCCCCGTCAGAGAATTGCTCGTTACCGATGATGTTGATCTGGCGAACCTTGGACTTGGGCCCTTCGGTGATCTCGAAGACGATATCGACACGGTTCTGCGGCAGCGTGACCATTTGCGGTTCTACCGTCGCGGCGAACCGGCCCTGTCTCTTGTACAGCTCGATAATACGCGCAACATCTGCACGAACCTTTGAGCGGGTGAAAATCTGGCGCGGCGAGAGCTTGATCTCAGGCAGGATCTTGTCGTTCTTGAGCCGGCGATTACCTTCCAGGATAATCCGGTTGATGACCGGGTTCTCTGTCACTTCGATCACGACATTGCCGCCATCGTTGCGAATCGAGAAATTGGAGAACAGCTCGGTCGCGCCCAAATCTTTCAGCGCCGCGTCAGCGCCGGCCGAAGTGTATTCCTGCCCTACACGCAAACGAATGTAGCTGAGGATCGTTTGCGCTTCCAAACGCTCAGCGCCGACCACGCTGATGGTGCGGATCGTATTGTCGACCGGCTCTGGTGCTGTGGCCTGCTCTGGCTCCGCTTCTGCAGGGGCTGTTTGTGCAAATGCTGCCACCGGCACACCGGCCAGCACAGTTCCGCACAACAAAAGAGTCGCGAGACCGGCAGCGGGCTTCCTACGGCAATCGCCCGCTTTGATACGTCCACTCATATTCGCAAATTTCCCGTTCAACTCTAAACCTTCAAGCGTCGCCCCCAGGGCCCGATCTCCAGGTTGAGGCAATTCCCTTTCGCCTCTGCCCGATGCGCGGTTGGCAATCAAGCAGGAGAACCCGCCAACTGCCGCCTTACCGGCCCCTTTCCCCGACTAACTCCCGAATATCGGCAGCGACACGAGGTCATTGAATGTCACAACCACCATCAGCATCAGCACGATTGCTATCCCCGTGCGGTACGCCCATTCGGTCGCTTGCGGTCCAACCGGCTTCTTCCTAACGGCCTCAGCCGCATAGAATGCCAGATGCCCACCATCCAGCGCGGGGATTGGCAGCAGGTTAATGAATGCCAAATTAAGCGAGATCAAAGCCGCAAAATTGACAAAGGCCAGCAGACCAAGGCTCATCTGCTCGCCTGAGTACTTCGCTATCTTGATTGGGCCGCCCAGCTCCTGCATCGAACGGTCCCCGACGATGATCTGCTTCAAGCCGAGCATCATCATCTCGAATGTGTCCCATGTGTAGGAAAGCGCGGCGGGCACGGCCTCGGCCACGCCCAGCCGCTCATACGTTACTTCCGGAATGCCGTTTTCAGGGCGGAATACACCCAGTCGGCCAAGCGTCATCTGATTGCCAAAGCGATCTTCCTCGACAGCGCTGCCAATTATAACCGGCAGCGTCAGAGTTTGATCAGCCCGCTCAACGGTCAATTCGATCTGCCGGTTCGGGAATAGCGCAACCTGGTCGACCAACTCCTGGAAATCACCAATTGCCTGCCCGTCTATAGCAATGATCCGGTCACCCACTTCAACGCCCGCATCGCGCGCGGCGGATTCTTCCGCAAAACGGCTGACCACAGTGGAATCGTCGGGAAACGTGACTGTTGGCTGTCCACTGATCGCGAAGAACGCAAAGAAGATGCCCATGGCCACGATCAGATTGGTCGCAGGGCCTGCAAACACGATCAGCGCACGTTTCCAAAGTGACTGTGACTGGAAAGAATCCGAGTAAACCGGCGCCTTGGGATCCGGAATGCTCGCCGGATTCATATCGCCTTTGAACTGGACATATCCGCCCAGCGGGATGGCCGCGACTTTCCAGCGCGTGCCGCGCTTGTCAGTCCAACCAAACAGTTCCCTTCCGAAGCCGATCGAAAACGCATCGGCGCCGACGCCAAACCAGCGGCCAACCAGATAGTGGCCCAGTTCGTGCACTGTAACAAGCGGACCCAACACCAGCAGGAAACCGGCGATATACATCCAGAAAGGCGGGGATTCAAACAAGTTACGCGGTCTCCAGTTGCGCAGTCGCAGCCGATCTTGCCTCACGATCAACATTCAGCACGTCATCGAGGCTTTGCGGCGCTGGCGCGCTATAGCGGTTTAGTGTGCTTTCCACCATTGCCGTAATGTCCATGAACCCGATCTGACCCGCCAGAAACGCCGCAACCGCCACTTCATTAGCGGCATTCAGCGTGGCAGGAGCGCCCGCGCCCGCTTCGATGGCTTCACGCGCCAATCGCGTAGCGGGAAAACGCGCTTCGTCGGGTGCGAAGAAGCTGAGTTCACCGATTGCCGCCAGATCGAGCGATTCCATCGGTGTGTCCATACGCCTTGGCCATGCGAGGCAAGAAGCAATCGGCACACGCATATCGGACGGGCCCAATTGCGCCAGCGTGGACTTGTCACGGTATTCGACCATGGAATGGATCACGCTTTGCGGGTGCACCACGGTTTTCAAACGGTCCAGGCCCACCGGAAAAAGATAATGCGCCTCGATATACTCCAGGCCCTTGTTCATCATGGTGGCGCTGTCGACGCTTATCTTCGCGCCCATATCCCAATTGGGATGCGCGATGGCCTGAGCAGGGGTTGCAGCCCTCAGTTGGTCCAGTGACCAGGTGCGCAGCGGGCCGCCGCTGGCAGTCAGTGTGATCCGCGCGACATCGGCGATGTCATTGCCCTGCAGACATTGGAAGATCGCATTGTGCTCGCTATCGACGGGCAGCAGTGTCGCGCCATGTTTGGCAACCGCTGCCGTCATGACGTCGCCGGCCGAAACCAGCGCTTCCTTGTTCGCCAGGGCGAGCGTGCCGCCTTGCTCGATTGCGGCCATAACCGGCGCCAGGCCCGCGCATCCGACGATGGCCGCGACAGTGATATCGACTGAGCGCGCGGCGGCTTCACACAGCGCCGCGCGTCCGCCAGCAGCTTCGATATCGGTGCCAGCGAGCGCCTCGCGCAATTCAGGCAAGCAGCTTTCGTCGCTGACAACCGCGATCTTAGCGCCGAACTCGCGTGCGAATGTCGCGAGCTGTTTCGCGGAGCAATTCGCGGTCAGCGCCTCAACTTGCCATTCGTCACGATTGCGACGGATCAAGTCGAGCGTCTGCTCGCCCACCGAACCCGTTGCTCCAAGAATGGAGATCGAGCGGGTCATGCCGGATGCACCGCCCACAGTGCGATGCTCACAATTGCGACAGGTAGCAAGCCATCCACACGATCAAACACACCGCCATGACCGGGAATGAGGTTGGACGAGTCCTTCACCCCTGCGCGCCTCTTGAGCCAGCTTTCAAAGAAATCACCCGATTGGGCGACCACCGCAAGCAATGCGCCGATTGCAAATGCGATGAACATCATTGTCCGAAGCGAGCTATCGCCGCTGTTCCAAGCGAAAAATCCGGCTGAGACAAGTCCTGCCGCCAGCATTCCACCACCTAGGCCAGCCCATGTTTTGGAAGGACTGATCTTCGGTGCGATCTTGGGTCCGCCGATCGAGCGCCCGCTGAAATACGCACCGACATCGGTAGCGATAACGACCGCAAGTATTCCCACCACAACTGCTATTGGCAGGCTCACCAATGCATATGCGGCCGTGCCGACATAAAGCCCGCCCAGCACGAGAGCGATCAGGCGAGCTCCCCTACCCTCGAATGCCAGCATAACCAGCCTCCCGAATTCGCTGACGCAGAGGACCGCGACAATCAGCGCGAACAGGTCAAACCAGAAACCACCCAGCCACAGCGCCGTGCCTGCCACCGCCAGCATCACCACAGCCGAGGCGAACCGCACCGGCAGGTCGGATTTCTTTTTAGGTGTCTCAGCGTCCGCCAAAGCGTCGCTCCCTTTGCGCGAAATCGTCCAGCGCTTGTTTTAGCATCTCCGGCGTGAAATCCGGCCACAACGTGTCCACGAACAACATTTCGGCATAGGCCGATTGCCACAGCAGGAAATTCGACAGTCGGATTTCGCCGCTGGTCCGGATCAGCAAGTCGAGCGGCGGCAAATCAGCCGTATCAAGATGCGCAGCAATAGTCCGCTCGTTCACTTCGCCAATTGACGCAGCTTTGGCCGCTGCGCGCGCGATTTCCTGCTGCGAGCCATAGTTGAGTGCCACTGCAACTGTATGTGTACCCGCTCTGGTCTGTTCTAGTGCATCTTCGAGCATTTGGACGATATCGGGCGCAAGCCCTTGCCAATCGCCGATAATTTTCAGCCGAACGCCGTTCTCGATGAATTCGGGCAAATCCGATTTGATGAACTTGCGCATCAAATTCATCAGGTCGTCGACTTCGTCGTCTGACCGCTTCCAGTTCTCGCTGCTGAAGGCATAAAGCGTCAGGCAATCGAGCCCGGAACCTTTGAGGCTGCGCACAAGCTTGCGCACGGCCTCTACGCCGCGTTTGTGCCCTATCGATCGCGGTAAGGCGCGCTTTCTCGCCCAGCGCCCATTGCCGTCCATGATGATGGCGACGTGACGTGCGCGGCTCGCATCCATAGAGGGCGTCTCGCCCATCAATCCCCTCCGGCTACCCCGACCTCACTGAGTCAGAATTTCCTGAACCTTCTTCTCAACCGCCGCATCAATATCCGCAATGTGGCTGTCGGTCATCTTCTGGACCTCGTCTTCCAGACGCTTGCGTTCGTCTTCCGAGATTTCCTTCTTCTTCTCGTCAGCCTTAAGCGATTCCATGCCGTCGCGGCGAACATTGCGCACAGCGATCTTGCCCTTCTCGCCATATTCGCCGGCCAGCTTGGCCAGATCCTTGCGGCGTTCCTCGGTCAGGTCCGGCATAGGCAGACGGATTGTCTGGCCGTCGGTCATCGGATTGAGGCCGAGGTTTGCCTTGGCAATACCTTTCTCAACCGCGCTGACGTTCGACTTGTCCCACACCTGCACGCTCAACATACGTGGCTCTGGAGCCGACACCGTCGCTACTTGCGAGATCGGCATCATCGCGCCATAAACTTCGGCGACAACCGGATCGAGCAGGCTGGTGTTCGCACGACCGGTGCGCAAACCGCCCAGATCCCCTTTGAGCGATTCAACTGCGCCATTCATCCGGCGCTCGATATCTGCCTTTTCATATTGCGGCATGTTTCAGGCTTCCTCTTGTACGATTGTCTGTACGCCGTTTCCTTCGAGCACGCGGGCAACATTGCCCTTTTCGCGGATCGAGAAAACGACGATCGGAATGGTGTTCTCGCGGCACAGGGCGACTGCAGTGGCATCCATCACCTTGAGATTGTCTGCCAACACCCGGTCATAGCTGATCGTGTCAAAGCGCGTGGCATCGGGATTTTGCTTGGGATCGCTGTCATAGACCCCGTCCACGCTGGTGCCTTTGAGCAGCGCATCACAGTTCATCTCGGCAGCACGCAATGCTGCGCCGGTATCAGTCGTGAAGAAAGGATTGCCTGTGCCTGCGGCGAAAATCACGATCCGCCCCTTCTCCAGATGGCGTTCCGCGCGCCGACGAATGTAAGGCTCGCAAACGCTGCTCATCGGGATTGCTGACTGCACGCGGGTCTGCACGCCTGCTTGCTCCAATGCGTTCTGCATCGCCAGAGCATTCATTACAGTCGCCAGCATGCCCATGTAATCGCCGGTCGTGCGATCGAGGCCCTTGGCCGCGCCAGCCACCCCGCGGAAAATATTGCCGCCGCCGATGACAAGGCAGATTTCAAGCCCGGTGTCCTTGGCCGCCTTCACTTCTTCCGCCAGGCGCGCAACATAGGCAGGATCAATCCCGTATTCCTGTTCGCCCATCAGCACTTCGCCCGAGAGCTTCAGGAGAATGCGTTTGACAGGTGGTAGGCTCATGGTTGGTCCCGCTCCCAAGAATGGATTGAATTGCGAAGGGCCTTAGCCGCCCTTCCCGACTCGCGCAAAGGGTAAAGAAGCGTCACCTTTACACCCAAACAAAACGGCCGCCGAACATAACGTCCAGCGGCCGCTTCGAATTAGTGCTTGGAAGAATTAGCCGCCAACAGCAGCTGCGACTTCTGCAGCGAAGTCGCTTTCTTCCTTCTCGATGCCTTCGCCCAGCTGGAAACGAACGTAGTCGACCAGCTTGATCGAGCCGCCGTTTTCCTTCGCAGTGCGCGCAACAACATCTTCAACCGAAGACTTGTTGTCCATCACGAACATCTGGCTGAGCAGAGCGTTTTCTTTCGCGAACTTCTTGATCGCGCCATCGACCATCTTTTCCTGCACGTTTTCAGGCTTGCCGCTCTCGGCGGCCTTTTCCGCTGCGATTGCACGCTCGCGCGCGATCACTTCAGGATCCAGGCCGTCTGCATCGAGAGCCTGTGGGAACATCGAAGCGATGTGCATAGCCAGCTGCTTGCCAAACGGCACCAGCACGTCGTCACCCAGGTCGCTCTCAAGAGCAACCAGAACGCCGATCTTGCCGAGGCCTTCTGCCGCCGCGTTGTGCATGTAAGAAACAACCGAACCCTGCGGTACAGACACGCTTTTCATGCGGCGGACCTGCTGGTTCTCGCCGATAGTAGCGATGTTGTTCGTCAGCTTGTCAGCTACAGTACCGCCATCCGGGTATGCAGCAGCTTTCAGAGTTTCGACATCGTCTGTGTCAACACCCAGAGCGACTTGCGTGGTCTTGCGCACAAAGTCCTGAAACTGGTCGTTCTTCGCAACGAAATCTGTTTCAGAGTTCACTTCGACTGCAACGCCCTTTTTGCCTTCAACGGTAACACCGACAAGGCCTTCAGCCGCAGTACGGCTAGACTTCTTCTGAGCGGTAGCGAGGCCCTTGGCGCGCAATGCGTCAACTGCGGCTTCGATATCGCCGTTTGCTTCTTCAAGCGCCTTTTTGGCGTCCATCATGCCCGCGCCGGTCTTCTCGCGCAGAGCCTTCACATCAGCGGCAGAAAATGCAGCCATGGTGATTTCCTTTTCAAATGGTCTGTGTGCACCGGGCCCGCTCTTTAGCGGTGATACCCAGTGCATTAGGGGTAGTGGATGACACGCCAAAGACGTGCCAGCCGAGATAAAGGCTTAAGCAGTCGCTTCAGCTGGTGGCTGTTCCATCGCACCAACGTCTTCACCGCTGTCGGCAACGGCTCCGCCGCGGCCAGCGATAGCTGCTGAAGCAATCGCGTCACAATAAAGGCGAACCGCACGGCTCGCGTCGTCATTGCCGGGTACCGGGAATGCGATGCCAGTCGGATCGACATTGGTGTCGAGAACCGCGATCACTGGAATGCCCAATACAGCCGCTTCCTTGATGGCGAGATCTTCCTTGTTCGCGTCAATCACAAACATCACGGTTGGAACGCCGCCCATGTCGCGGATACCGCCCAGTGAAAGCTCAAGCTTGTCACGCTCACGTGTCAACTGCAGAACTTCTTTCTTGGTGAAGCCCGAAGTGTCGCCCGAAAGCTGCTCTTCAAGGGTCTTCATGCGCTTGATCGACTGGCTGATTGTCTTCCAGTTAGTGAGCATGCCGCCCAACCAACGGTGGTTGACGAAGTGCTGACCCGAAGCGCGTGCGGCTTCTGCGATCGGCCCTTGCGCCTGACGCTTGGTGCCAACGAACAATACCTTGCCGCCAGAACGAACAGATTGCTCAACGAAGTCGAGTGCGCGCGCAAACAGTGGCACAGTCTGCGACAGGTCGATAATGTGAACACCGTTGCGGTTGCCGAAGATATACGGCTTCATCCGCGGGTTCCAGCGGTGGGTCTGGTGGCCGAAGTGTGCGCCGGCCTCAATCAATTGCTGCATTGTGACGGTAGTGGCCGCCATAGGTAATTCCTTTCCGGTTATGCCTCTGGAGAGCTGGAACCTTGTTGCGGTATTTCCCGCGCAAGGCACCGGTATGTACGCTCACCATGTGGATTTGAACGGTCAGTACTCGGCCGGGATGGCTCTATTCTTCACGAACGCCGCGCGCTCTAGACGTGAAATTGCCAAATATCCAGCCCCAATCGTGAAATTCGCGTGCGAGCCGGATATTCCCGCTTGACACCTGGGAACATTTAGTGAACATACGTGGTACACAATCAATGCCCACTAGCGCTTGAAAGGTCAAGTGTTCGGGGCAGGCAGGAGACAGCCCATGCTCACTTTCGGACTTGCAGCCCTTTTTATGGTGGTCGCCTTGGGGAGTATCATTTCCTTGTCAGACAGCGCACTGAAATGGCGCAATGCCTATCACTCGATGAAAGCTGAAATGGCTCTGGATCGTATTGCAGCTGTTCGGGTCAACGAAGTCGCGCTGGTGACTCTGCGTATGGCACCTGCTGCTCGCGCCGACGTTAGCCGGCAGGTTTCGCCCGCTCATCTTGCAATTGCCGCTTGATTTTTCCGTAGCGGTAAAGAGCCAGCGGCATCAACGCGACATAGATCACGCATATACCCGCAAGGGTCCACCATGGTTCTTGCAACAATGCTCCGAAAACGAGCGCAAAGACACCAATGACTTCCAGGCGAATGCTGCGCCTGGGTCGGATCGATTTCCAGCTGAATGTCGCAACATTGGAAATCATCAGCATGCCCGTTGCTGCAAGCCAGATTGAGACAAACACCGGATTGCGAAATTCCGCGATGTCTGTCGCCATCCAGAGATAGAAAGGCATGAATGCGAGCGCAGCCCCAATCGGAGCCGGAACGCCTGTCAGGAATCCGGCCAGCTTGTGCGGCTGATCATCCGTATCAATCTGCGCATTGAACCGCGCCAGACGCAGCGCGGCACAAATCACAAATGCCAGCGACGCAAACCAGCCGAGCCGGAGCAAGTCCTGGATTGACCAAAGGTACAAAATAATCGCCGGAGCCACACCGAAAGAGATCGAGTCCGCAAGGCTGTCAAGCTCGGCGCCAAAGCGCGATTGCGCATTCAGGAGCCGCGCGATGCGTCCATCTACGCCGTCGAGCAATCCGGCAAGAACAACCGCGTAAACCGCCAAATTCCAATCGCCAGAGATCGCAAACCGAATGCCAGTCAATCCGGCTGCCAAAGCAGCGGCTGTGATTGCGTTTGGCAGAAGCGCCCGCAGGGAAAGCCCGCGCGTGGTCTTGGCAGGTTTGGGAAGGGTTTCCTCGCCCTCTTCCGACTTTGGCCCAACGCGCGGTGTGTCGCTCACTGAGCGATGCCTTCCAGCAGCTTCTGCGATCCCAGCTCAGCCAAGATGGTTTCGCCGGCGATGATCTTTTGCCCCATCAGAACCTTTGGATCGGTTCCAGCAGGCAGATACACATCTACACGACTACCAAAGCGGATCAGGCCTACTCTTTGTCCAACGGCAACAATGTCACCTGGTTTAACGAAAGGTACAATACGCCGTGCGACAAGACCCGCAATCTGTGTGAAGGCAATCTTTACGCCGTCCTGTCGCTGTACCAGAAAATGCTGACGCTCGTTCTCTTCGCTCGCCTTATCCAAGTCCGCATTCATGAACTTACCCGGAATATAGACAACACGCTCGATCGTGCCTGCGATGGGTGAGCGATTGATGTGAACATCGAACACGCTCATGAAGATGGAAATTCGTGTTACGGGTTCACGCGCTAAGCTTGGCGCGCCCGAACCATCATCGACACACAGCTCTTCTGGTGGTTCACATACAGTGATCATCGAAACCAGCCCGTCCGCTGGCGCAACAATCACGTTTTCACCCTGCGGTACAACGCGTTCCGGATCGCGGAAAAATGCGAATACACCTGCAGACAAGAGCAACATCGGCCAACCGATGATTTCCCAATCGAGCAAGATAAGAGGGATCAGGCTAAGCCCGATAGCGATGACGCCAAATTTGCGCCCCTCGGGGTGTATCGGCGGCCAGCTCCAACTGACTTCGCCGCGCCCCTTATTGTCTAGAATTTCTCCGGCCATGCCAAAGCGTTTAGGCGGTGGTTCGATGCGCTGCAAGCAAAGCCTGCCCGCTTTCGTCAACCAACTTTGCGTACAAACACCGTGCCAGCAGAATATCCTGCTCCAAAGCTGCAGATCAGGCCATCATCCCCTACAGCCAGATCTTCGCTGTGCTTGTGAAAGGCAATGATCGAGCCAGCACTCGATGTGTTGGCGTAAGTATCAAGCACGGTCGGGCTTTCGTCATCGCTTGCTTCGTGACCCAGAACCTTGTGCGAAATCAGGCGGTTCATACCGGCATTAGCCTGATGCAACCACAGACGGCGCAGGCCCTTCGGATCGATCTCCAGTCGCTCGGCCTCATCGATGATCATCTGCGCAACCATTGGCACCACTTCTTTGAAGACCTTGCGGCCTTCCTGCACAAACAGCTTGTCTGGCTTGCCGTCGCCCTCCGGATGCGCGCGATTCAGAAAACCGAAATTGTTGCGGATGTTGTTGGAGAATACGGTCTTTAGCTTTGTGCCCAAGATGTCCCAATGCTCTGGCGGAGCGATAGCTGCATCTTCAACCAGCACAGCGGTCGCAACATCGCCAAAAATGAAATGGCTATCGCGGTCACGCCAGTTCAAATGGCCCGACGTAATCTCAGGGCTTACCACCAGCACACTCTTGGCATTCCCTGCGCGAATATAATCTGCCGCTGTCTGGATACCGAACGTCGCTGAAGAGCACGCAACATTCATGTCAAAGCCGAAACCCTCGATGCCCAGCTGTTGCTGAATTTCGATGGCCATCGCCGGATATGCACGTTGCATGTTCGAAGCGGCACAAACCACCGCATCCACGTCTTTGGGATCGCGCCCCGCCCGCTCCAATGCCTGGCGCGCGGCCTTGACGCCGATCTCCGCCATGATCGAAAGCTCGTCATTGCCCCGCTCTTCCCAGCGCGGCGACATGATGTCTGGATCGAGTATCGGCTCTTTCGCCATCACGTGGCGTGCCTTTATCCCGCTCGCTTTCTCGATGAACTCAACCGAGCTCGGCTGAAGCGCTTCGACTTCGCCCGCAGCAATCGCATTCGCATTGCTCGCGTTGTGCCGCTCCACATACTCGTTGTAACTGGCAACCAGCTCTTCATTGGTTATGACATGTTCCGGTGTAAAAAGACCGGTAGCGGAGATAACAGGGCGGCCTGTTCGATCTTGGGCAGTGAGTTCCATGGTACGCGGGAATAGTAACCTTCCCCCTCCACGGCAAGTCAAAGCGCCCAGTATGCTTGTGAGCTTTTGCACACTTGCACTGCGCTGCTATGACACCGCATGGGAGAGCACGATTGGTCAGCAACGCAGATCCAGTGTCGGTATATATCCACGAAGGTTTTGCCGAGGGCGAGTTTGTTGTAATACGTGATGCGCTTTTAGGAATGCCCGGATTGATCTTGCCCAGAGTACAAGTGAAAATGCGTGCCGGGGATTTACCGAAACCAGAGGAGAACGGCGTGAGATATCTCAAGATACCGGTGGACCAGCTATGACCTTGGCATACTTCCCGGACGCCCAACCACTCGAAGGCCTGATCGGCGGACTCATGATTGGCATCGCAGCGGCTATCATGTTGCTCGGCCTTGGTCGTATCGCCGGAGTTAGCGGGCTGGCCGCCCGCAGTATTGGACTGAGCGATGCCGCCCCCCCGCGGATTGTCGCCTCAATGTTCATCGCGGGCCTGATACTTGGCGCTTTGTTATTCCAAGGCGCGTTTGGCCCGATAGAATCCACTTACCCCCCATCGATAGGTTGGTTGATTGCGGGCGGGCTGATCACTGGTTTTGGAACGCGGCTCGGAAGCGGTTGCACAAGCGGGCATGGTGTTTGCGGGATGTCGCGGCTCAGCCGCAGGTCAATTGTGGCCGTCATGACTTTCATTGGCAGTAGCATGACAACAGTTGCCATCGTCAATTTCGCAGGCGGAGGCTGGTAATGCGGCAAGCAATTATCGCTCTTCTTTCCGGTGCTTTGTTCGGAGGCGGGCTCGCCCTTTCGGGAATGATGGACCCTTCCCGCGTTCGCGGTTTTCTCGACATAGCCGGGCATTGGGATCCCACGCTGGCTTTCGTCATGGGTGGTGCGACTCTGGTAATGGCGGTCGCTTGGCTGGTTCAACGCAGGATGGAGCGGCCCATCGCCGATACCGGCTTCTCGTTGCCGGGCACAGACTTAATTGATCGGCGATTGACGTTCGGCTCAGCGTTGTTCGGAGTGGGATGGGGTTTGGCCGGACTTTGCCCGGGTCCTGGCATCGCATCACTGGCGGTCAATCCGATCCCTGCCGGCATTTTCGTCGCTTCGATGTTCGCCGGGATGACGATTTTCAAAGCAGTCGAGAAATAACCAAACAAGGAAATGGTGGACAGGGCTGGATTCGAACCAGCGTACGCTTGCGCGGGCAGATTTACAGTCTGCTGCCTTTAACCACTCGGCCACCTGTCCACATATTCCTGCGGGAAAAATAGAGCTGCTGTGGGGCGGCTCCGAATGCCGAGACGCGCCCCTTTGGCGAAGCGGCGCTTGCCTGTCAATGGTGTGGCTGGCAGGGGAGCGGCAACAAAGCACTTTTTGGAGAACAGTAATGGCCAAAGGCGAGCGCAAACGCGCGCTTAGAGGTCGGGCAGGACGAATGAAAGGTGGGCGGGGCTCCGGTCGTGCGACCGCCGGTCATGCACGGTTATGGGGGCGGCATGCGGTGGAAGCAGCATTGAAAAATCCTGCACGCATTCACCGCAAGCTATGGGCCACGCGCGAAGGCATCGAATCACTCGATGGCGAGTTGCCGGCCGATTTCCCGATCGAGTATGCAGATGTCACCGATCTTGCGCGCCTGGTTGCGAAGGACGCGCCACATCAGGGCCTGGTGCTCGAATGCGAGGCGTTGGAGAATCGCTTTCTGAACGAATTTACCGACGCAGATCCTGCGCGCCCATTGATTGTGCTCGATCAGGTCACCGATCCGCACAATGTCGGCGCAATCTTGCGTTCGGCTGCGGCGTTCGGTGCAGCTGCCATTGTCACGCAAGACAGGCATTCGCCGCCCGAATCCGGCGTGGTCGCAAAATCGGCGTCGGGTGCGCTCGAAGTCGTGCCTTGGATACGCGTGGTCAATCTAGCGCGTGCACTCGAGGAAATGGCCGAAGCCGGCTATTGGCGGATTGGCCTTACGGGGCATGCGGAGGCCACGCTTACCGAGGCTCTGCCAGCAGGTCCGGTTGCTCTCGTACTAGGCGCAGAAGGCGCCGGTATGCGGCAAAATATCGAAGGGCACTGTGATGCACTGGCCAAGCTGCCGATCACACGGGCAGTGGAAAGCCTGAATGTGAGCAATGCCGCTGCAATCGCGCTTTATGCTACAACAATACGATAGCCGGTCTGTCAGGAGAATAAACATGAATGCCGCCCTACGAATTCGTACGACTGCCATTTTGGCGGCTTTTGCGTTGGCCCTAACCGGCTGCTTCGTTTCACCTGGCAAATTCACCTCTGAGCTGGTGCTAGAGGAAGGAGGGGCATTCAGCTTCACCTATGACGGCGAAATTTTCTTCCTAGGTCTGAGCGACCTAGCCCAGATGGAAGCGGCGGCAGAGGAGTTCGAAGCCGACGAGTGCTACACAGATAACTACGACGTGCGTGATTGCACGGAAACAGAATTGGCTGAGCAACGGGCAGAATGGGATGCGGGCGTGCAAGAGCGCATCGCCAAGGCGCAAAAAGAAGCCGAGGATATGGCGAAGATGATGGGCGGGATTGATCCAACCGATCCGGAGGCGGGCGAAAAACTGCGCGAGCTATTACTGCGTCACAAAGGCTGGGAGCGGGTCGAAGTCAAAGGCGACGGCGTTTTCGACGTGCGCTATGTCGCCAGCGGCAATCTGAGCCATGATTTCAGCTTCCCCGTCATCGAGGGTTTTCCCGCCGGCACCACCTTTGTCGAAGTCATCTTGCGCGACGAGAATACAGTCAGGGTCAATGCGCTGGGCTACTCTGCACAAGAGGACGCTAACCCGATGAGCGCAATGATGGGCGGCATGATGGGTCTGGCGAGCCTGGGATCATTGGGAGAAAACGCGAACAATATGCCCGATATGCCCAGCATGGAAGGCACCTTCACAATCGTTACGAACGGAGCGATCCGGGCAAACAATACAGACGAAGGATCGACAACATCACCGCGCGGCGAAGTGCTGACTTGGGAAGTTGATGGCAGCACACAGAACGCATCGACTGCACTGATCAAGCTGGCCGACTAACACCATCTTTCGAGCAAAGAAAAACCCCGCAGGACTGCTCCGGCGGGGTCATTTTTCTTGCGCGCGGATTGAGCGCGCTTACAAACGTGTTCCTAGTTCACCGCGTCTTTCAAGCCCTTGCCGGCTTTGAACTTTGGCTGGTTCGACGCCTTGATCGTCATCGGCTCGCCAGTCCGCGGGTTGCGTCCGGTCGAAGCTTTGCGCTTTGCGACCGAAAATGTTCCAAAGCCAACCAGACGAACTTCATCGCCACCCGACAATGCTTTGGTGATTGTATCGAACACGCCCTCAACAGCACTGGCTGAATCACTTTTGGACAAGCCGCTTGCATCGGCCACAGCGCTGATCAGATCGTTTTTGTTCATTCTTAGAGAACCCCTGTTTCTCGAATTCAAAAAATATACTCGAAAGTTTCCCCTCTTGGGGCGGGCAAATTGAGACGTTTTTACCCGCGCTGTCAAAGGCAAATCGCGCAGAAAAGTGCCATTTTTCGAGAATCTGGCACCATTTACGATAAACTGTGCCGCATTGGCGCAGAGCTAAGGGTCAAGGTCACCGGATTGCGTCACAAGGCGCGTCAGCGCCCGGCAATTTGCACTGCCGAGTCGCTGCGCTGCACCATGTAATTGCTCAATGCGCTGTTGGCGCGCCATGTCCGCTGATCGCAGGCGGCACCGGCTGGCTGGCCAGATCGTCCGCCTCTGTCCACTCGATTTCTTCGAGCGCGTCAGTCAGCGCCCGTTCCAGAACCTGATCGACATGGCTGACCGGAACGATCTCCAAGCCTTCCTTCACATTATCGGGAATCTCCGCCAGATCCTTCACATTCTCTTCAGGAATGAGGACAGTCTTGATCCCGCCACGTAGCGCTGCTAGCAATTTTTCCTTCAGCCCGCCAATCGGCAACACGCGACCTCGCAATGTGACCTCGCCGGTCATCGCGACATCCGGACGCACCGCAACGCCGCTGAGAGCAGACACGATCGATGTCACCATGCCGATACCGGCGCTTGGCCCATCCTTTGGCACCGCACCTTCAGGCAAGTGGATGTGAATGTTGCGTCGCTGGAAGATCGACGGCTTGATCCCGTATGCAGGCGCACGCGCTTTTACGAAGCTGAACGCAGCCGCAATACTTTCACTCATCACATCGCCCAACTTGCCGGTCGACTTGATCTCGCCTTTGCCAGGCGTGGTCACGCTTTCAATGGTCAGCAGCTCACCACCAACCGACGTCCATGCCAGGCCGGTCACGACACCAGCCTGCGCTTCTTCTTCCGACATGCCGTGCTTGAATTTCCGAACACCTGCGAAGTCGCCAAGGTTTTCGGGTGCGATCGTGATGCTGGTGGCTTTTTTTTCAAGGATCTTGCGCAAGCTCTTGCGCGCCAGCCGTGCGATTTCACGCTCTAGTGTCCGAACCCCGGCTTCGCGCGTGTAATAACGGATCAGATCGCGCAATCCTTCCTGCGTCAGCTCGAACTCGCCATCTTTGAGGCCGTGATCCTTTATCTGCTTAGGCAGCAGATGCCGCGTAGCGATCTCTACCTTTTCGTCCTCGGTGTAACCTTCCAGACGGATGATCTCCATCCGGTCTAGCAAGGGCTGCGGGAGATCCAGGCTGTTCGCGGTGGTAACGAACATGATGTCCGAAAGATCGAGGTCCAGCTCCAGATAATGGTCTTGGAATTTGCTGTTCTGTTCAGGATCAAGCACCTCAAGCAGCGCTGATGCGGGATCGCCACGGAAGTCCTGGCCAAGCTTGTCAATCTCGTCGAGCAAGAAGAGCGGGTTCGAACTTTCTGCCTTTTTCAGATTGTTGACGATCTTGCCCGGCATCGATCCGATATAGGTACGGCGGTGGCCGCGAATTTCCGCTTCATCGCGCACGCCGCCCAAGGATTGCCGCACGAACTTGCGCCCGGTCGCCTTGGCAATCGACTTGCCCAGAGATGTCTTACCAACACCCGGAGGGCCGACCAGACACAGGATCGGGCCTTTCAGCTTGTTGGTTCGCGCCTGCACAGCAAGATATTCGATGATCCGGTCTTTGACCTTTTCCAAGCCGTAATGATCCGCATCAAGCACTTCCTGCGCCTGCGAAATGTCCTTCTTGATCTTGGTCTTCTTGCCCCATGGCAAACCGAGCAGAATATCAAGGTAATTGCGGACGACCGTCGCCTCAGCGCTCATCGGCTGCATGCCCTTGAGCTTCTTCAGCTCTGCCTTGGCCTTGGCCTTCGCTTCTTTTGAAAGCTTGGTCTTTTCGATCTTCTCGGTGAGTTCGGCGATTTCGTCGCCATCTTCGCCGTCTTGCCCGCCCAGTTCGCTCTGGATAGCCTTCAACTGCTCGTTGAGGTAATACTCGCGCTGGGTCTTTTCCATTTGGCGCTTCACACGGCCGCGTATTTTGCGTTCGACCTGAAGGACTGACAGTTCGCCCTCCATGAAGGACATAAGCATCTCAAGCCGCTTCAGCGGACTGACTTCAGACAGCAATGATTGCTTGTCCGATACCTTGGCAGTTATCGCGCCTGCGATATTGTCGGCCAGATCACCCGCATCCTCAAAATCACCCAGCTCCACGCTAGCGTCATCGCCCAACTTCGAGTTGAGCTTTGCATACTCGGTAAACTGCTCTGCAACTTGACGCATCAGGGCGGTGACTTCGCTGCCAGACAGCGACTCGTCTTCGATCACAGTGACTTCGGCCATTACGTGGCTGTCATGGCCATGTAGTTTCTCCAGCCGTGCCCGGGCCTTGCCCTCGACCAGAACCCGGACTGTGCCATCGGGGAGCTTGAGCAGTTGCAAGACCTGCGCAACAACACCCAGGTCATACAGATCATTTGCTTCAGGGTCATCACACCCAGGCTCAAGCTGCGCGAGCAGAAAAATGTCCTTGCTCACTTCCATCGCCGCTTCGAGCGCAGCAACAGATTTGTCGCGTCCAACGAAAAGCGGCACGACCATGCCCGGAAATACGACAATGTCGCGCAGGGGCAGTAGGGGGAATTGTTGTGTCATATAATCCTATCGCGCGCCGTTTGGGCGCACCTTTGTGTAGGAATATGGGTAGCGTAGCGCAGGCTCGCAATGGGCAATACGGCATCTCTTGTGGATGCAGGCGATCGCCTGTGGATCAGTTGTGGTAAGGGCCCGGCAATTGCGGATACGCACCACCGCTTTTCTCTAGCACACGTTCGACAAACTCCCGCGCCAAAGTGGTTTGTCGTTGGTCAACCGAGAGAAAGACTTTGCCCCGCCTGATCTGGCGGTCGTAATACTCTGCCATAACCCCATCTACATCGTGGTCAGTAAGCATCTTGGCTACAGCGCCACCTGTCGCACCAATGATACTGGATACCGATGCAACCGATGGAATGGCTGATGCGGCTAGCACGCCCGCCGCCGCCAAAGGCCCTACCCCCGGCACAAACAGAAACGCCACACCAAGCAAGGCACCGGCAATACCAGCGCCGGCGACGGCGCCAGTGATACTCATCGAGCTATGTCCCTCAGGCCATTTCGATTCCGGGTCACCAAAATGGCTTGCACGGCAAAGCAAGGAAATCGCGGCTGGCGAGATCCCTTCATGATGCAATGCTGCAATGGCGGCTTCTGCTTTGCCGCGATCATCGAAGATTGCCGTCACGACATGCTCTGTAATCGCGCGCTCCTTTGCGATGACATCGCGAAAGGCGGTGGCAAACCTTTCACGCTCGGCGTCGCTGCGAAAGATCTCGGCGTCGCTGCGAAAGATGACGCGCAATCCAGAGCTATCGTGCAGTTTTTGTACGCTCGGCGAGGCCGCCGGCTGAAACAGCGTCCGCAGCAACATGTCCGTAGTTGTGGGGCGCAAGACCTGATCTGTCCCGCGATTGATCCATTCGACCGATTGTGGGCGCGGGTGATCGTCGGCGAGATAATTCACCGCAACCAGTTCTTCCGCCTTAATCACATACGCAGGCTGCAAAATGTCGCTCGCTTCTTGAGCAGTACCTCAAACATTGCGATAGTTAGCATAACAATCTTGCGATAGTATTAGTCCGCCAAAATCAGGTCCGGAAGCTCGGGTCAATCCGGTCGAGTTTTCGAAGCAATGCTGGCCAAGCAAGCCCGTTCGCAATCATGCCAATGCCTGCTGGCGGAGTTTGTGCCTTAACCTTTTCCTGCGTGCCTTGCGGCGGATTGTGAAGTCCTTCGCGGCCAGCGGAAAGCATCTTAACTTGCGCATCGCATGCGCGCTCGATGAAATATAGGCGCAGGAAACACTCGCCAACCGTCTTGCCGATTGCGAGTGTGCCGTGATTGCGCAGGATCATGGTGTGCTTGTCGCCCATATCCTCGACCAGCCGGTCGCGCTCTTCAAGGTCCGTCGCAATGCCTTCGTACTCGTGATAGGCGATATCGCTGCGCGCGATCATTCCGGTCTGCGTATGCTCCATCAGTCCATCGGCCATCGCACTGACTGCCTGACCCGCTGGAGTGTGCAAATGCATGACCGCATGCGCAGCCTCGCAGTTCATGTGGAGTGCTGAGTGGATCGTGAAGCCCGCAGGATTCACAGGGTGCGAAGTCGGGATCACTGGTTGCCCCTCGACATCGATCTTCACCAGCGAAGACGCTGTGATTTCCTCGAACATCATGTCGTAGGGATTGATCAGGAAATGATGTTCCGGCCCGGGCACTCTCGCAGAGAGGTGCGTAAAGATCAGATCATCCCAGCCATACAGGGCGACCAGGCGATAGGCTGCCGCGAGATCAACCCGGACTGCCCATTCTTCGTCACTAACCTGTCCGCGTACGTCCGCGTCATTGCCAGCACCCGTATCGTTCATCAGTGTCGCCATGATGTCTCTCCGAAATTCCGTTTCATCGCGCCACTAGCACGGTTTTTGAAGATCACATACCTGGCAAATTGAAGCCCGGGGGCAAGCCCATGCTACCCTGCATCTTCTTCATTTCCTCGTTGGAAACACGGTCAGCCTTGTCGCGCGCATCGTTGAACGCCGCAGTCACAAGATCTTCGACTATGTGTTTTTCTTCGGGCTTCATCAGGCTGTCATCAATTGTAACGCCCAGAATGCGGCCCTTGGCACTGGCGCGAACTTTCACCAACCCGCCGCCAGACTGACCTTCTACCTCGATCCCGTCGAGCTTGGCCTGCATGTCATTCATCTGGGTCTGGATCGTCTCGGCCGCCTGCTGAGCTGCCTGGATCATTTCTTCCATCGATTTCATGATCGTTACCTATTCCATTTGCTGCCGCCCGCTTGAGCGACTTTATCTTCATCTGCGAGCAACCGGGCATCTGGAAATGCCTCAAAGGTCGCCTTGACCATAGGATGCTCGCGGATTTCTTGTTCCTTGGCCAATTTGGTGGCTTCTTCCTGCTCGCGCAATGTCGGCGCGCCAACACCCTGGCCGCGCTCAACCTGCCAGCGGCTGCCTGTTACTCGGTAAAGGCAATCGCGCAGTTCAGCGCCCGGGTCTTCGCCCAATCCATCTTTCACCGAATAGACAAGCTTATTCGGAGCAAGCTCGTTCACCCGGATCCAGTCTCGCATAATCTGCGCGATCCGCAATTGGCCAGCATCATCGATCTGCTGCACCAGCGTGTCCCATTCGACCGAGGCTTGCGCAGGCGCCGTTCCACTTGCATTCGCTCCATCGCCAGATGCGGCTGTTGCGGCAGTGGGCGCGATACCCTTCTCCGCAAGCTCTTCCAGCTTTTTCGAAAGTTTGCCTGGATCTGGCATCTCCGCTGCGTGCATCGCCCGCAGCAATGCCATTTGCGCAGATACCAGCGGATCAGGCGCATTACGCACTTCCTCATGGCCCTTGAGCAGCAATTGCCACAACCGGTGCAGCTGTGCGGGAGACAACCGTTGCGCAAACTCGCCCAGCGCAGCGCGTTCTTCGGCGGTAGGCACGTCGGGCTCACCACCCGAAACCTGCGCTACTGTAACGCGGTGCGTTAGGTCCATCAGCGCTCGCATCAGAGCCAGCGGTTCAACGCCCAATGCGTATTGCTCTTCGATCGCCGCCAGCAAAGCTTTGGCATCGCCTTCGAGCAAATGCCCGAGAACTCTCCGCTGCGCGCCCTTATCAGCAAGGCCCAGCATGTCGCGAACTTTCGCGGCTGTGACCTTGCCGTCTGTATCCATGTCCGCATGCGCAATCGCCTGGTCAAGAATGGACAGGCCATCCCGCACAGAGCCCTCGGCGGCAGCGGCAATGATATGCAATGCTTCGTCTTCGGCAGGAACGCCTTCCTTTTCGCAGATCATCGCGAAATGGCTTTGCAGAAGCTCAGCCGAAATGCGCCGGAGGTCGAAACGCTGCGTGCGGCTAAGCACCGTCACCGGCAGCTTTTCGACTTCGGTGGTCGCGAAGAGGAACTTTACATGCGCGGGTGGTTCTTCCAGCGTCTTGAGCAATGCGTTGAAGGCATTGCGCGTCAGCATGTGGACTTCATCGATGATGTAGATCTTGTAGCGAGCCGAAACGGCAGAATAGCGGACCTGTTCGATAATCTCGCGCACGTCGTCGACACCGGTATGCGAAGCCGCATCCATCTCGATCACATCAATGTGCCGGCCCTCTGCGATAGCTGAACACGGTTCACACTGACCGCAGGGATCGATCGTTGGGCCACCCTGCCCGTCCGACCCAACACAGTTCAATGCCTTTGCAATCAATCGCGCCGTCGATGTTTTGCCGACCCCGCGAACCCCGGTCATCAAGAAAGCATGTGCCAGCCGTTCTCGCTTGATCGCATTACCAAGTGTGCGGACCATCGCATCCTGACCGATCAGCTCGCTGAAGGTTTGCGGGCGATATTTGCGCGCCAGAACACGATAAGGCTGGTTTGTGTCCACCGGAGCGGCAGCGGCAGAGGGAGTCGCAGGGTCTGGTAAAGCCGTAGGTGTTCCGGTTGACTCATCGGTGGGCTCGGGTGCGGGTTCGGGATCGCCAAACATGGAATTTTGACCGGCAGCCTCCAACTCGGCTGCACTTGGCTTTCCAGCCTCTTCCTGCTCACCAGTGTCCCATGGCGGCGTATCCGTGTTTTCCGGTGAATCACCCATACCCACTTGCTACGCGTTTGGCGCGGCAATGTCATGCCATGTGACGTCAGAAATGCATGGAAAAGGAGCCGAGCGACCCGCCGCAATTCACCTGGGCTGCTTCCTTCCGGACCTGACCCGGTGAGCGAACGCTAACGTCCACCCGACTCCCGAGCGGGCATATGGCGATGATTCGTCGAAAATTCAACAGCGCAGTTAGCGAGCCGGTATCAGCGAAAGTTGTCCGCGTAAGCTTGTATCTTGAGCGATTTGGGCGGTGTCGCATGAATGCGCACGGCAATCCCATGCTTCTCAGCGTATTCCTTCGCCGCCTCTTTAGTCGGGAATTTGAGCGAGACCTGCGCCTGAGTGTCGCCGCTGCCCGTCCATCCCATCAATGGATCGGGCCGACGCGCTTCGGATTGCTCGAATTCGAGCACCCAAGTATCAATCTTCGCCTTGCCTGACTGCATGGCACTTTTTGGCTGCTGATAGATACGTGCGCTCATGGCGAAGCCCTTAATTCAGTTTTCGCTGCGATTGAAGGCGTTTTTGGTCTTCAGACTTGGTTTTTCCACCCACGGCTCGTCGGGCCAGCGGTGCTTCGGATACCGCCCCTTCATATCTTTCTTCACATCTGCCCAGCTGCCACGCCAAAACCCGGGCAAATCTCGGGTCGACTGAATCGGACGGCCAGCCGGGCTGGCCAGCTTGATTAACAGTGGTGTGCGCCCGATCATCGGGTGCTGGTCCAATCCGAACAGGGCCTGCACACGAACTTCAACTGATGGAGCGTCATCGCCAGCATAATCGATCGTGTGACATGTTCCGGCAGGTGATGTGAACTCGCGCGGAGCCAATCGGTCCAACTGTTGGCGCGTGCCCCAATCGAGCTGATTGAGGATGGCTTCAATCAGCTTTCCGCGCGGCACATCGAGATCGCGCCGTCCATACAGTATCGGTCTCAGCCATGTGTCGGCGCTGTCTCGGAGCCTTTGTAGTTCAAGCGCTTCAATCTGTGCGAATTTTCCGCGTACCAATAGGTCAGCAGGCAGGAGTTCTCCCAAGCTTTCCAACGCCTTTTCCACTAGCTTATCCACAATCGCTTCCGGGTCTGGCGCGGGATCTGGACCACTTGCCAAGGTGATCGCACCGAGCTTCCGCTCTAGCCGCGCCTCAGCACGCTTTTCCTCATTATTCCAGTTTATTACCGAGCGCTTTTCAACCAGGTATTGAAGATGCTCTTCGATGTCTTGCACGCTCAGTTCCGCTGCTGCGGCGATCCGCGCGCCCTTTGCCTGACCCTGCGCATCGCCAATAACTATCCACTCCGCACGCGCCAGATGTGAAGCAGGATCAAGTTGAAAGCCCCTGCCACCAGCCGACAGCCATTGCTCGCCAGACTTGTCGCGTCTTCTCGCGACAAAATCAGGCCGCGCAAATGCGAGGAAAAGTGCTGGATTGCGTGGCTCCGGTTCCGTGCCTGAAATTAACCGCTCCGCTGCCTTTGCCCAGCCCTGAGCAAGCTTGCGCGAGGCTTCTGCGCGTTTACCCCGATCGCCGTTCCAATAGTCCAGGCGCTGAAGCAGATCCTCACCGCGACCGCCGAGCCCGCGCTCCTGCACGAGCAGAACCAACTTCGCTGCGTCAAACGCTTGCGAAACCTCCGCTCCGAATAGCACCGCGGCAGCAGCGAAGGGATCTAGGGGCAATGAAGCGATCTGATTGCCTTGCGCAGTTATCCTGCCGTCTTCGTCCAGAGCCCCCATTTTCAATAGCGAAGTGCGCGCGGTGGCAATTGCGGCTTCCGGTGGGGGATCGATCCAGGCCAGGCTCGCAGGGTCAGAACTTCCCCATTTTGCAAGTTTCAGGACCAGAGGCGCCAGATCGGCTGTCTCGATCTCAGCGGGAGCGAACGCTGGGCGGCCAGCATGCCCACCTTCTTCCCACAAGCGGTAGGCAACGCCCGGCCCTTGGCGGGCGGCGCGGCCGGCCCTTTGGGCTGATGCCGCTTGACTGGCGCGGCGGGTAACCAGCCGAGTAGTTCCAGCTGCCTTGTCGAATTCGGCATATCGCGCGAGACCGCTATCGATGACGACAGATACTCCGTCCAGAGTCAGCGAAGTCTCGGCAATGGCTGTTGCGAGCACAATCCGTCGGTGACCGCCCGCATCGCGTTTGATCGCTGCGCGCTGCTGCGCGGGCTGAACTTGTCCGTGCAGTGGAAGGATGGGCACATCAGGCAAGCGTGCTTCCAGGCGTTCTCTTGTGCGTTCAATCTCACCGATACCGGGAAGGAACGCCAGCAATTCCCCCTCTGTCTCTCGCCAAGCCTGCATCACCGCATCGGCCATCGCGTCTTCATTGCGCGCATCGGGTCGCGAACCCAGCCATTCAATACGTAAAGGATACGCGCGGCCTTCACTTTCGATCACTGGTGCGCGATTCCCCAGAAGCTTCGCAAAGCGCGCACCATCTATCGTTGCGCTCATAACCAATATGCGCAGGTCATTGCGCAAGACGGCGCGGCTTTCCAAGGCCAGCGCCAGACCAAGATCGCTGTCCAGATGCCGCTCATGCGCTTCGTCGAACAAGACAGCGGAAATGCCTGCCAGTTCAGGGTCTTCGATGATACGGTTTACGAAGATGGCCTCTGTTACGACCAGAACGCGCGTTTTGGCCGATGTTTTGCTATCCAACCGGGTCACATAACCGACTTTTTCACCAGGTTTCTCGCCCAGTATTTCCGCCATACGTTCTGCTGCTGCGCGAGCCGCAACTCGCCGCGGTGAAGTGAGGATTATCTGTCCAGTGCACCAGGCTTCTTCAAGCAGGGCCGGGGCCACAGCCGTAGTCTTGCCCGCACCCGGCGGCGCAACAAGCACCGCAGCGCCAGAATCTGCCAGTGCTGTCGTCAACTCTCCGAGTTTCTCATCTATTGGCAGTTCGAGAAGCATAGCTAGCCCCTGCCACAATCAGACACGCAGGCACAGATTGAAATTTGCTGTTAGAAGACAGCATCTTTCGCGCTTTGGTTGCGAAAGCCCGCGCAGACTCGTCCGTTCATTCGGGTCTGCTAACTGTAATGGGTCGAAGTTTGAAGGGGGAATACATTCATGAAGAAACTTATGACTGCCGCAGCTGCGGTGACGCTGGTATTCGGTGTGGCCGCTTGCGGCGAAACGGCAGAAGCTCCGGCAGAAACAGGGCTGTCTGGCACCTGGAAAGCCAATGTCGAATCTGCCGAGTTCTAGAATAGTGTCAACAGCTACACCGTAGCCGATGGCACATATACTTGTAATCATTGCATACCGCCGTTCTCAGTGACCGTGGATGGCGAGTGGCAATCAGTCGAGCGTCCCGGTGTAGACAACCTCAAGGTAACCATTGTTGACGATAGCACATTGGAATCCTCCAGCCGCAAGGGTGAGGAAGTTCTGGGAGAGTCGGTCTGGAATGTGAGCGAAGACGGACAGACGATGACTCTCAGCTGGACGAATTTCAGAGGCGATGAGACAACAAACGGCTCGACAACCTATGCGCGTGCCTCTGCCGGGCCAGACGGTTCGCATGCGGTATCGGGCGAATGGACTGTCTCTCAACTCGGTGAAATGAGTGACGCAGCGGTGACCTGGACCTATACGATCGATGGCGACACGATTACCAGCACGGGCAACAGTGGTGGATACACCGCGACATTGGGCGGTGATCCGGTCACTCCTGAAGATGATGACACTGGTGGGGTTCTGGCCGTCGAGAAGACTGGTGAGAACAGCTACCGCGAGACCTATTCACGCGATGGAGAAGTGATCAACGTTCTGGATCTGACTGTAGATGGTGACACGCTCTCAGGTGTTTCGACTGACCCTCGTGACGGAAGCACCGTCAGATGGACAGCAACACGTCAGTAAATCCAGTTACTTAAGCTATGAATGTCCCGACCCTGCATTGCGCAAGGTCGGGATTTTCTTTGCTTTGCTAGGCTTGATTAATAGCCGCGCGCGACCGCGAACATCGCCGCTTCAGCCATCGCCGCGCGAGCCTTGCTTTCCGGGAAGATAGAGATCGCATCGATAGCGCGCTGGGCAAAATGACGTGCCCGTTCGCGTGTATCTTCGACCGCATTGTGTCGCGCCATCAGCTCGCGTGCATATGCGAGGTCTTCATCTGAGGACCGGTGCCCCATGATCGCGTTTTTCCAGAACTTGCGCTCATCCTCTCCGCCGCGCGCATAGGCCAGAATTACCGGTAGAGTCATCTTGCCTTCGCGGAAATCATCGCCCTGCTCTTTGCCCATTTCGGTCGCATCCGAATCGTAATCGATCGCATCATCGACCAGCTGGAACGCGACTCCCAGATTGCGCCCGTAATCTTCCAACGCGCGTTCTTTTTCTTCATCGCATTCTGCAACAACCGCACTGATCTGGCTGGCGGCTGCAAACAATGCGGCCGTTTTTGCACCGATGATATGCAGATAGCGCTCTTCACTGGTTTCAATTTGACGTTGCGCTGACAACTGGGAGACTTCCCCCTCAGCAATCACCGCACTGGCATGGCTGAGTATCTTCAAAACCCGCAGGCTGCCATCTTCAGTCATCAACTCGAACGCGCGGCTAAACAGGAAATCACCGACCAGAACCGTCGCTGGGTTACCGAAAATGATGTTGGCTGCCGCCTTGCCACGGCGCAGTTCGCTGCCGTCGACGACATCGTCGTGCAGCAAGGTGGCCGTATGAATGAATTCAACAGCGGCTGCGAGCAGATGATGCCGCGAACCCTGATAGCCAACCAGTTCGGCTCCAGCGAGCGTAAGCATCGGACGAAGACGTTTTCCGCCGCCAGAGATCAGATGGCCGGCGAGTCGCGGAATAAGCGGGATCTCGCTCTGCATCCGGTCGAGAATTACCGTATTCACCGCATTCATACCGTTTGCCGTCAGCGCGAGCATAGGCTCAAGCGATGGCTGTTTTCGGGGAAGCGGGACGACCGTTGCGCTCATGCCACGCCACATGAAGGTCACAAGCGCGCTTGGCAAGGCTGGATTTGATGCTAGCTTTGCAAGTGATGTCTGATGAAACGCAAACCTCGTCCGAACCCGATCGGGTCCTGTCCGCTTACCGCAAGAGCATCGACAATATCGATGCTGCAATAATTCATATGCTGGCCGAGCGGTTTCGCATCACGCAGGCCGTCGGCGAATACAAGGCGAAGGTTACTCTGCCGCCTGCCGACCCGGCGCGCGAGGAGCGCCAGATATCGCGCCTGCGCAAATTGTCCGAAGAGGCTGATCTCGACCCTGAGTTCAGCGAGAAATTCCTGCGCTTCATCATCGAAGAAGTCATCCGTCACCACGAAAAGGCTCGTGGGGCCTAGACAATTGCAATCCTAAGTATTCGTACGAGGGGTGGTGATCAGCATAGATTGGTCACGCCGGTATAGGGATAGGCCATGCCCTCGCCTCCAAACCTTGCCGCGCATCATCTTGATCAACAGGCCCCGCAGCCAAGGCACGCTGCATAGCGCTTGCGGCTCCATTTGCCAGCGCACCTGACATTCGTCGGACGAAGAAGCTCGTGTCTGATCGAGAACATCTCCCAGACCGGGGCACAGCTGGTTGTCGATGGCGCGCCCCGTAGAGGCGAGGAAGGCCAACTCAAGTGTGAAGACCTCCTGGCATTCTTTCGCACGGTATGGAGTGCTGGCAATCTAGTCGGTGTCGAGTTTGACGAGACGATTCCTCTTCAGACGCTTCTCAATCTGCGCCGCATCAACGACGCTCATTCGGACTTCCACCGCATGGAGGCCAGGCGTACCGCGCGTCGCTGGGTGGCTGGCGAATTGCGCTAATCTGCAACTGTCGCCGCGCGTGGGAGCGATAACCGGACCAGCAATCCGCCCAAGTCTTCGCTTTCGCCAAGCGTTACGCTGCCGCCGTAGATCTCTGCCACGTCACGCACAATCGCCAGGCCGAGACCCGTACCGGGTTTGCCAGTGTCGAGCCGAACCCCGCGATCAAAGATGCGCTCTCTTTCGCAGTCGGGAATGCCCATGCCATCGTCTTCAACCCAAATGATGCTATGGTGGTCATCCGGCTCGGCATCGACAGTTACAAACACACTGCCGCCGCCATACTTCGCCGCATTTTCTACGAGATTGCCGAGGATTTCATCCAGGTCCTGCCGCTCGATCGCGACGGCAGCTTCCTGATTACCTGCCAGATCGAAACGAACGCCCTGATGAATACGCGTGACTGCGCGCAGCACAGATTCAACGCTCGGCCAAACCTCCGCCCTTGAACGACCGGAAGAACGTCTGCCCACCGCGCGTGCGCGGGCAAGATGGTGATCGACATGGCGTTGCATGGACTTGGTTTCGCGGAAAACAAGCTCATCCAGCTTGGGATCGTGAGCGGTCGCGGCATTGGTCAGCACAGTCAGCGGTGTTTTTAATGCGTGAGCCAGATTGCCCGCATGGGTGCGCGCCTCTTCGGCTTGCCGTTCGGAATGCTCGAGCAACTCGTTGAGTTCCTGAACCAATGGCTGGACTTCGGTGGGCAGCGGCTCGGAAATACTGCTTGCACCAGTATTGCGCAATTTCTGGATCGCTGCGCGAACACGGCGCAGGGGGGACAGGCCATAGCGGATCTGGAACAGTGTCATCAAAAGCAGGCCGAGCCCCAGCAAGGCAAAACTGCTGATCAAAATCCCTCTGATCTCTGCAATCTGGTCGTCCAGCTCATCGGTTTCAGATGCGACCGCGAAGGTCCAGCGAACTTCACTATTCGGCAAGATGACTGAGCGTTCCACCATCCGCAATTGCTCTCCCTCAAACTGAGCGGAATCGTAGAAATGCGCTTCATCATCGAAGTGATCACCCTGCAATTGCAAGGTGCGGTCCCAAAGGCTTCTCGACGGATAGGGTTCATATCCCTCGCCGTTTATCTGCCAATAAAGTCCGCTGTTCGGTTCCAGAAAACGCTGGTCGCCCAGGATGCGATTAAAGAAGACTTCACCCCCCGCTTCAATCTCGGCCGAACCGATCATCGCTGTCAGAATGTATTCCAACTGCTCGTCGAAGTTCCGCTCGACCAGATTGGTCAGCGTGCGATCAAGTGCGATGCCTCCGCCAACCAACAGCACAGCAATCCAGCCAGCCGCGATCAGCAGCATGCGCCGCGCGACGCTGCCCTGACTTACAGGTGCTTCGTCGGATATCGCCCTATGCTCGTGGAGCGTCTGCGGGGTCGTCGAGGCTGTATCCGAGGCCACGGATCGTAGTGATTACCTCTGCGCCAAGTTTCTTACGGATGCGGGTGACAAACACTTCGATCGTGTTCGAATCGCGGTCGAAGTCCTGATCATAGATGTGCTCGATTAACTCAGTCCGACTGACGACCTTGCCCTTGTGATGCATCAGATAGCTGAGCAGCTTATATTCCTGAGCGGTCAGTTTGACCGGCTCGCCATTCAGCGTGACACGGCCTGAACGCGTGTCCAAACGCACGTCACCGGCCGTCAGCTCTGCCGAAGTGTTGCCCGAAGCACGGCGGATGAGCGCGCGCAGGCGAGCGATCAGCTCTTCGGTTTGGAATGGCTTTGCAAGATAGTCATCCGCGCCAGCGTCCAGCCCGGCAACCTTGTCTGACCAACTGTCTCGCGCGGTCAGCACCAGCACCGGAAAGCCGCGGCCTTCCTTGCGCCACATGCCAAGCACCGTCAGGCCGTCAATCTCGGGCAGACCAAGATCAAGCACAACCGCGTCATATTCTTCAGTGCTTCCAAGGAAATGGCCGTCTTCACCATCAGTGGAGAGATCGACCGCATAGCCGTTCTGCTCCAGCGTTGATTTCAACTGCTGGCCTAGGGTCGGTTCGTCTTCGACAATAAGAATGCGCATATTTGCCTGCTAGTCCTGGATCAATTGTCGGGAGTGTTGAGCGTTTGCGTAGCCAGCGTCAAGCGCGCGGCGTGATTGTCCACCTGCATTCCGCGAAAGTCTCAGCTCGATCGGCGGATTATGCGGCCAGTGCGCGCATCGACGTCAACATAAGTCACGCGGCCATCCTTGATGAACTTCAGCCTGTATGCGCGCGCCGTGGCATCATATGCTGGTCCAAGGTATTCACTACCGCGCATTTGCGGCAGAACCCGCCGCTCGATCTCGCGCAGAGACAACACATTGCCGGCGCGCATTTCCTTGCGCGCTTCGTTCTGGTCATTTCGCGATTGCTCATGCGCCGTAACCGGAGCTGCAAGCCCGGTGGCGACAATGGCAAACGCAGCCAAAAGAGATGCAATCCGTTTCATGGTGCTGTCATGCCTATTCGCGAGCCATTGAACAAGGTGTGAATATGCCGCCTTCCTGCGGTTCAGGAAACGCGCAATGGATAAGCAGTGGTTTGCAAGCCAAGTGCTGCACGCTAGGGCGATGGCAACTAGGAGACACTCGATGCTTAAGTCATTCTTCAGCGCAGCCGCACTCGCGAGCGCTGTAATTGCTTTTTCGGCGCCTGCAGCGGCACAAATGGAACGCGTGCCCGATCGGCCAGCTGGCGAAGGCGAAGGACCATACGATACGCTGCTCATCAAGGGCGCAACGATGATCGATGGAACAGGCGCACCCCCTGAAGGCCCCGTCAGCATCCTTGTCGAGGGCAACCGTATTGCCCGTATCCTTCGCGGTGGAGCGGATATCCCAGCCGATCGCGTAATTGATGCCAGCGGGATGTATATATTACCGGGGTTCGTCGACACTCATGGCCATAATGGCGATCCATCGAAGGCTCCTCAACCATCCTATGGCTTCAAGCTCTGGCTTACTCATGGGGTTACAAGCGTTCGCGGGGTCGGTTTCGGGTTTGGTCCAGACGATCCTTCGCTTGATCAGAAGCGCAGAAGCGCAGCCAATACGATCACCGCGCCTCGGCTGTTCGCTTACACTGCTCCAGGAGATGTCTGGCCGAACGGCGCAGTTGGCACGCCTCAGCAGGGCCGCGAATGGGTGCGCTGGATAGCAAACCGGGGTTATGACGGGATCAAGTTCTTCAACAATGAAGACCCCGCCACGCTTGCCGCAATTCTGGATGAATCGGACAAGCTGGGGCTCGGCACCGTCGCGCATCTGGGTCAACGCGGGGTAGCCGAAGTCAATGCAAGGGCCGCGACTGAGCTTGGGCTTGACGGTGTCACCCACTTCTATGGCCATTTTGAGAGCCTGCTCGATGGTGCCGCGCTGCCGCAATACCCCGCTGACTACAATTATCTGGATGAGCAATCACGCTTTGCATGGGTGGCAAGGCTGGCCGATCAGGTGGGTGATCCCGGCACCGAGCAATGGAGCGCCTATATCGATCATTTGATCGAAAATGACGCAACGCTCAGCCCTACATTCAACATTTATTCGGCCAGTCGCGATGTTATGAAGGCGCGCAACATGGAATGGCACGAGAAATACACTCTGCCTTCGCTGATGCAATTCTACGCGCCGAGCCTAACCAATCACGGCAGCTATTACCATGACTGGACCAGCGAGGATGAAGTCGCCTGGCGCAATTTCTATCGCAAATGGTTCGATCTGACGCGCGAATTCAAGGACCGCGGCGGGCGCGTGACCGCTGGTTCTGATCCTGGCTATATCTACCAGACATGGGGTTTTGCCTATATCGGTGAGCTTGAGATGCTGCGCGAAGCGGGCCTGACGCCGCTTGAGGTTATTCAGGCAGCGACCATAAATGGCGCGCGCGAGATCTATGAGCCAAAAGGTGAAGAGCCGCCCATGGGTTCGATAAAGGAAGGCAAGCTCGCCGACCTTGTGATTGTGCCCGAAAACCCGCTTGCCAATCTGAAAGTGCTCTACGGCACTGGCCATACGCGCCTCAATCGCGAGACCAATACTCTGGAGACCGTCGGCGGTGTGCGGTGGACGATCAAGGACGGCATTGTGTTCGACGCACGAGCGCTGCTGAAAGACGTGGCCGATATGGTCGAAATGCAGAAGCTGCGAGAAAACGCCATCATGCAGTCACAGCAGGCAGAATAGTAACAACCGCATGCGGTGATGGCTTGCGGGGCGGCGCGCCCTCGCCTACCTGCCGCCCACTATGGCTCAACCACCAATCCTCTCCTGGGAAGGTCTCGGCCTGCAGCAAGGCGGACGTTGGCTGCTGGGCGGTCCAGAACGCGAAGATATCGATCTGCATATCGGTCCGCGCGATCGGCTCGCGCTGATCGGTCGCAACGGGGCAGGCAAAACTACATTGTTCCGCCTGATCAATGACGAGATCGAAGCCGATCGTGGCCAGCGAAAAGTCAAGCAAGGCACGCGCGTGGTTGTGCTGGAGCAAGACCCTGACTTCGACGGTTTTGAGACCTTGATGGACTGGGCGTTGGCGGGCGAGGACGCGCCGGCTGAATATGAGGTCGAAGCGATCGCCGGTCAGTTGGGTATCGACATGACAACCCCTTCCAAAGGGGCAAGCGGCGGCGAGAGGCGACGCGCAGCCATTGCTCGGGCATTGGCGCAAGAGCCAGACCTGCTGCTGATGGACGAGCCGACCAACCATCTCGACCTGAGCGCTATTGACTGGCTCGAAGACTGGCTGACACGCTTCAAGGGCGCGTTTGTTGTCATCAGCCACGACAGGACGTTTCTGAAACGGCTGACCAATGCAACGCTATGGCTGGATCGCGGAATCATCCGTCGTAAGGATGTCGGCTTTGGCGGATACGAGGCATGGGAAGAGCAAGTCTACGCCGAGGAAGCCCGTGCCGCTGAAAAGCTCGATGCCAAACTGAAACTCGAGGCGCACTGGCTCGAGCGTGGTGTCACCGCACGGCGCAAGCGCAACCAAGGTCGACTTGAGAAATTGTGGCAGATGCGTGCGCAACGCGCTGCAATGATTTCCGGTG
>Ga0181583_10000338_pt1 | contig 32741 bp, 31 predicted proteins | sample 071ome_31_FD_132461 | JGI IMG/M metagenome (GOLD analysis project Ga0181583, IMG submission 132461) | Coastal salt marsh microbial communities from the Groves Creek Marsh, Skidaway Island, Georgia - 071405CT metaG (megahit assembly) | ecosystem: Environmental > Aquatic > Marine > Intertidal... | reverse complement strand
CGCTGTGGAGCCCTGCGCCCATCCATCTCCCTAAATCCGTTCCCGCCCCAGCCTACCAACCGATCAACGCTCTCTCCGTCCCGGTCCGGCCGGACCATCCCCATCGAGTGCCTCGAGTGCCTGAAAAAGACAGAAGAACCTCTCCCGCTACTTCATGGGGTCCCAAGCGACCGAGGAGCTCGTAGTTTCGTCCATGTAAGTGCATCCGCTACGGGGGACTCTCGCTCGCAGCATTTTATCCGCCGCCGCCCCACCCACGCGCACGAACTGTTCAGGTCTCCTGATCGCAGAGAGAGGGGCGAGCGCGAGCGCGGTGCGACCGAGTACCACTTCCTCCAGGGCCGGCAGTACGAGGGACCGGCCATCGCCCTTCTCCCAGCGCAGGAGACGGCCAGCGAGCTCCGGCGGAGGCGCCGGGCAGCCACTCTTGCAGTTACAGCCGGGGAGCAGCCCAGGGCCTTGCACACTCAGCTCCGCACGGGCTTCGTGGAGGACCCCTTCGCGCCGCAGAGGTCCCCCTGGAGCCGGATCAAGCACGGGGCCCAGGTCGTGCTGATTGGCGTCGCCGCATTGGCCGCCGTCCCCATCCTCGCCTTCCTCTCATGCATCCCCAGGCCCCGGGGCCCTCGGGAGCCGCACCCTCACGTGCAATGAAGCTCCCCCCAGGCCCGTCCAGGCTCCAAATCGTCGCCATTTTCGGGGCAGCCTCCTGGGTAGCGTTCTTTCTTCTCTCTGCTCTCCGTGCGAGGCCTCTCAGTGCGCCGATGGCGCAGCCTTTGCGGGTGGCGCCCTCCGCCCGGGGCAAGGAGCGCGTGCTCGCGGTCGTCGGCGTGATGACGGGGAGGTTTGACGCGCAGAGGGTCCGCGACGGGGGACCCAAGTACGACTACGTCGCGCGGCGAGCGGCACTGCTGCACTCCTGGTTCCCATCCACGGCAGGGGAAGTGGCTAGGGTTAGGGACATGGGACTGGTCATCAAGTTCGTTGTCAGCAGGGAGCACGACGCCGACGTCCGTGCACTGGCGAGCGAGCTCCCCGGCAGCGTCATGGTGCTTGACGAGGTTGAGAGCGAGACCTACCTGGACCTCCCCACCAAGGTCCACGCCTTTCTCGCCCAGGCCGCGAGGGAGTACGACGTCGACTGGGTCGTGAAGGCTGACGACGACATCTGGCTCAACCCAGAGAGGCTCGCGGCGGCGCTCAAGGAGTGGGGCGCCATGGGGGACTACGTGGGATGCATGAAGACGGGACCGATCTTCACCAGCCCGGACCAGCGGTGGTACGAGCCTGACCACGCGCTGCTCGGGAGCAAGGAGTACTTCAGGCACGCGTGGGGCCCGATCTACGCCCTGCAGAGGAGGGCCGTCGAGGCAGTCACCCAGATCCCGGCTGGATCCCTCAGGCACTTCGCGAACGAGGACGTCACGGTCGGGGCGTGGATGCTCGCGCTCGCCATGGCCCACCATCACGACCCTCGCCTCTGTAGCGCGCACTGCAGTGCCACGAGTGTCGCTGTGTACGACATTCCCCGCTCCGCAGGCCTCTCGGACCCACAAGCGCAGCTCCCAGTCCTCGCAAGCGACCCGTGCTGCACGGACGCGGACGGCAGCTCGTGTGGCTCGTGAGCCGCCATTATGTACCCTACCTTCGGATTGAATCCTTCTCAAGGGGGCGCGGCCAGCGGCGCGGCTAGGGGCATTCTGGTCCCGCCTACTTCCCGCTCTCGGCCACATGGCCGAGCTGGCTCGTGTGCACGAGCCCGTCAATCCGGCTGCGGTCGCCATCCATGTCGAGCGTGAGCAGCGGCGACACCGGGGCGATCGTGGCGCGGATCCTGTCTTCCCATTCGCGCTCGCCCATGGAGCCCCCTGACAGGATGAAGACGGATCCGCGAGGCCTGACCGATGTTGCCCTGTCCATGTACGTGTGTGGTGCGGGGACATGGCTGTGAACCAAGAGCGCGGCATCGCCGATGTGCCGCTCAATCAGCTCCCTGGCGTGGCCCACCCAGGCAACGACTACTGTTGCCTGCCCGTCTCGGACTGCCTCGGGAACGGTCACCCGACCTTCCTCGCTCTCCACCGCATCGCTTGGACAGAGGACACCACTGAGGCCTTGTTTACGGAGGAAATCTGCCACGACCCGCACGGTGGGCTTCAGGCGACAGAGAACCAGCGTTGGCAGGGCCACCGGGTTCCGTGCCTTTGAGAGGATCTCCCAGACCGCGCGTGCCCGGTCATCATCCGTCACGCTGGCGCCAGTTCCCCCGGGAATCCGCAGCACAGCGTGGTAAGGCCCAGGTTCCGTCGCCAAGTCAGCGAGCGCACCCTTACCCCCGTCCGCAGCCCCCATGTCATCCATCTGGAAGCCCCCCTGGCGCGAGCTGTTACCCCCCAAGGTCCCCTCGTCTTCCTGGGCAGAGCTCTTCTCTTTCCAGAACGACGCCAGCCTGTCTGTGGCCCCGCCCTCGGCGGCCCCTCTCGAGCTGGGCAGCCCGTGCACCCTCCCGTCGGCGTCCACGGTGGCGTCGAAGTGCTCAAAGTGTAGCCTCACCGACGCTCTGGACAGGCCCGGGCGCCCCCGCACGGAGCCGGGGTCCTCGGCGTGCGAGCCCGGGGCTGACCCCATGGCGGCCCCGGGATGGACGCCCCCCTCGACGCTCTGGCGGGCGCGTACCCTGACGACGCGCGCGAACTGGTGCCCGAACCTCATGTCGGCCGGGACGTAGGCCCTGCGCGCCTGGAGCATGTGGGACGTGGCCGCGTCGACCCCCTCGAGCAGGACCATGACCTCGAGGCCCTGCTCGGCGATGTCTGCCTCGGTCAGGCCGTAGAAGGGGCTCTTCTCGTCGATGACGTGGGTGAGCGTGGCCGGGAGCCCGAGCGTGAGGTGGAGGAGGTTTTCGGTCAGCGACCGGACCTCCAGCTCAGTGACGCCGAGGGGCGGGCCCACGGGCATCGTGCCGCGCGGCCCGGGCCCCACAACCCCGGGGGCGGGGGCCTCGTCGACGTCCATGAGCTCCTGGAACTGGCTCGGTGCGGCCCTGCCGAGGCGGTGCCGCTCCCGCTGGAGGTCCTCGATGACGACCGAGGTGACAAACATGCGGATGCGCGGCTGGAGCATGCCGTGCGACTTCATGTTGGCGACGCGGCACGACAGGCACAGCTGCCCGCCCGCCACGTGGAGGGCGAGGCTCCTGGAGAACTGGACGTTCTGAGGGCGGTGCATGGGGGAGGAGAAGCGGGCGAAGACTACGCCCATCATCGACGTGTTGATGAGCACCATCACGACGGACTGGATGGCAACGCCCAGGTTGACGCCGAAGCAGTCCGGGTTGGGCGCCATCTCGCCCCCGTAGCCTGCAGCGGGTGGTGGGGGCGGCGCTGTTGGGGGAAGGGAGACTCCTCCGCCCTCTGGGTGGTTCTGCGGGGCCCTCGCGCGTGCCTTCATCGAACTTCCCTCTATTCGAGGCCTACGTACTGAAACGGACGAAGAGGGCGGTCAAGTGTGGGGAATGGGGCACTCGGCACTCACCGATGGTGGCTGCTGACTGGACCGAGAACCACACCGCGTGCATGAAGGTTTCGATGCCGAGGATGCAGTTCTCGGACTCGGCGAAGTAGAAGAAGCCGAACGATGCGTAGAAGAGCCTGCGGGGTGAGACGCAGCCCGGGCTGTCGCGCGGCAGGGGAGCTGTGTCGGAGTTTGTGAGGGGGGCTGCGATGGTCTCCCCTGCGGACATGCTGCGAGCTCCCGGGCTCGCCGCAAGATTGCGATAGAGACCGATCAGAAGTGGCGCCGTGCGCAGGTGGGTCGCGGACTCACGCGTACGAGCCGAAGAAGAAGACGATGAACTTCCACCTGGGCGTGTCGAGGAGCGTTTGGAAAATGTCTGTGAACATCAGTTGGACGAGGGAGAGCCCCGTGCGCTTGATGTTTAGCTTGAAAGGAAGGCGGCTGTGGAAGAGGTCCCTGTCCCGCCTCGACGGCGCGGGGTTGGGTACGAGGGGCTCCCGCAGAGTGCTCGCCATCGCACACTCCTGGGGTCGGGGCCCCGGTGCTCCCAGGGTTGGGGTCGTGCCTCTGCACCGAGGGCGCTTGGCGCGTTACCTCCTGCGGGGGGCGATCGATGATAAGAATATATGCTACATGGCGGGCGTCACGCGACTCTTGTCACCCTGCGACCGCTCGCGGTCCGCTTCCCTCCATGCCACCCGAAACTCAGTGCGACACAGGTGGGACGACACAGGAGCCGCGAGGAGGGGGCCAGAGAGAACGAAACCCGCAGCTCTATATCGTATGTGTCCAACACGTCAATTTCACATGCTGAACGCCTCTAACGAGCCCCGTTTCTGCCGCGAAGACCTGCGCTCGACACCTCGCGTCCCCCGCTGTTTTCCCCCCTCGACGCGTCCATGCCGCACGGGGGCCACACTGCGGATGACGACGCTGCGGCCGATCCGCAATGGTCGTGGTCTGACCGCACCAGGTGGGGATGCCCCGCTCCGCCCAGATGGCCCCAGCGATGCCCGCCGAGCCCCGCTCGCAGGGCCGTTTTTTGGTGGCCGCAATGGGGCACCGGATGGGGTCTTTCCCCCGGTCATCGGTCCCGTTCTCTCCTATCATCTCGTTATTTCTGCTACGCGACGACATCTGCAAGAGACGGTGGCCGTTCACGGTCCCGTCTTGGCCTTGGCGCGCACCCCCTCCCAACGGCCCAGCATGCGCAGCGCCACCCTGCGGCGCCCTGCACCCCCCTGGATCCGACTGAACGTGCCGCTCTCCCGCTACGTGCCGCAGGGGCATCGAGGCCACGCTGCGTGTCCTAGCGTCACCGTCGTTCAGGCGGAGGGCCGCGGCTCCCTCCCAGAAGCGCACGAGGTCGGGGTCGGCGAAGGCTGGCGCGGCGGGCAACCCGGGCGACGATTCCACCCTGGGACTGCTGGCCGCCCTCCCCGAGGAGCTGCTCGAGCTGGTGGTGCGGATTGCGGTTCGGGAGGTGCGGTTCGAGAAGGGAGACGTGCCCCGGCGCCCGTGCGCGACCAGCGAGGCGCGCCCCGCCCGGCGCCGGGCCTCTGACCACGACCGGGAGCGGCCCACCGCGGCCGAGGTGCAGGGGGTGCTCGACACGGCGGGGGTGGAGGTAGTCGACCTCTGCGGGCAGACGGTCCGCGGGGGGCAGCTGCACATCTGGAGGGAGGGCGTCACGCTCGTGGACGCCCACCTGTACATGTGGGGCGGCCCCGCCACGCACCGGTGGGCCGACGGGTCGGAGGCCCAGCAGTCGACCGTGGCGCTGAACGTGTCGGCCAGCCGGACGACCCTCGAGAGGGTGCGGGTGACGGGGACCAACTACTGGCGGCAGCCCCTCAGGGCGTACGATAACCGGGACGCCAACTGCGGGTCCGGGGTGCTCATCCATGGCGGCGCGAGGGACGTGCTCCTCTCGGACTGTGTCATTGCCGACAACTCCCTCTGCGGGATCCACGTTGTCGGCCCCGCGACCGAGGTGCACCTGGCGCGGTGCTCGGTCTCCGGGAACATGGACAACGGCATTGTCGCGGACGACGGTGCGACCCTCTTCGTCGCCGGCAGCTCCGTCACTCGGAGCAGGGGCTACGGGATCCTCGCGCGGTTACAGAGCGAGGCGACGCTGTCTGGGGTGGCAGTGGTGAAGAACCGGGGCAGCGGCCTGGGCGCCGCGATGCGGGGGCAGGTCGTGGTCCGCCCCCCCTACATCTCCATGGGGAACTTCCAGGAGGACCAGGAGGTCGGCGGAGTCGTTGGGGTTCCGATCCCCGGGGAGAAAGGGTGCTTCGCGTCACTCTCCGAGGCGTACTCGTGCCTGGAGACCACCCGGGGCAAGTCCATCGTGAAGCGCATCAAGGCCATGAACGAGGCGAACTCATTGCTCGAGGGGGGTGGGGGTACGCCGTCCACTCCCACGCGGGCGCCCATCCCCCCGGGCGGGGCCGCGAGCTCGCGGCATGTGCAGGCAGCGCCTGGGAGGGCGGGCGGCTCGGACTGGGAGAGGACGGCCCCGCGCGCGCAGAGGCAGCTGCTCCAGGGCCTGGCCGACGAGGAAGAGCGGGGGCTAGGGCTGCTGGAGAGCATGGTCCACAGCGCGCTCCGGATGAAGGCCACCCGGCGAGACCTGGCGGACGCCCTGTCACCGCCGCTGCGGGCCAAGCTGGACGAGGAGAAGGAGGGGGTGGTGCTGTGGGAGAGCTAGAGGCAGTGGGGCGGAGGCCCACGTGGGATGTGAGACAAAGTGGGCGATGTGAGATTATGTGAGCTTCAATCAAAGCCCCCCGCCCCCCCAGGGACCCGGCCACCCCGAGCGCGGACTCCTCCGCACCCCTCCTCCACACCCCACCTGGGCTACGAACGGTGCCGTTGCCCGTCCCCAGCCCATAGGCACCACACGAGGGCGCCCGCGAGGTAGAACGCAGCGGTGATCGAGAACACGGTCGTCCACGACCTGTCTGTGGAGTCGAGGACCAGTCCAGTGACGGGCGTCGCCAGCAGGCCCGCGAGGGTGCCCGCTGTGTTGCCCAGCCCGAACACCAGTCCTGCGCGCTCGGGTGCGATGTCCAGCTGGCTGACGGACACGGCCCCGAGCGTGAGGGCCGACAGCCCCAGCCCCACAGTGATGACAGCTGACGCCCCCTCAGCCGAGACGCTGGGGTCCACGGCGCTGAGGAGGCAGGCCGCGGGCCCCACCATCCCCACGACCTGGAGCACACGGCGCACGGTCAGCACTGGGATTCCCCGGGCGATCAGGCCGTCCGCCAGCCCCCCCGAGACGAGGCCCACCCCGCCCTGCACCACGTACGGCACCAGCGTGTACCCGCCCAAGTCCGAAACCTGAATCCCCTGGGTCTCGGAGAAGAATGTGGGGAGCCAGCTCAGCAGCCCGTACATCCCCCATGACCCACAGAACTGTGTAATCATGATGGCCCAGACGTCCTTCCTCCGCAGCAGGCCCCACACCGTCTCCCACGTGGCATTCTGCCGCTGTAGCGACGCTCCGTGCTCCGCCGACGGCCCCGAGGGTGCGAGGGCCGAGCTGCTGGGCACGGCGCGGAGCAGAGCTTGCGCTTGCTCTGGTGGCCCCCGGCCAGGCAGGGTGGAGTCGGCACCCTCGGCCTCTTCCGTCAGCGGCATCCACGGGTGCGACGGCCGGTCCAACGGGCGCCCCCGAAAAGCCCAAAGGGGGAGCCAGACGACGGCGGTCGCCCCGAAGACGTAGAAGACCGAGGGCCAGCCATACCGGTCGATCAAGCCCGGGGCCGCCCCGAAGGCCACGGCGGTGCCGAGGTAGGACGCGGCCGTGACGGCACCCACCGCCGAGGACTGCCACCCCCTCGGGACCTCCCTCGACACGAGCGCGTGGACAGCCGGGAACGCCACCCCCTCGCCCAGGCCCATCGCTACCCGGGCAGCCACCAACTGCGGGACCCCCAAGCGAGCGGCCTCTGGAGTGGCCAGCGTGGCCGCTGTCCACGCGACCACACCCGCGGCGAGGACCCACTTGCCCCCGTACCTGTCCGAGAGAAGCCCTCCGAGTGCCTGGGTGAGCATGTACCCGAGGTAGAAGGACGAGAGGATGAGGCCCTGCTGCGTCGACGACCACGACAGCTCCTCGGCCATTGGGATGATGGCCGTGGAGAGGTTGCTTCGGTCGGCATAGCACACGGCGATCCCGAGCGCCGCCAGTGTGACGAGCCATAGCCACGACGATGAGGGGGGCGGCCTGCTCTCGTCTGCCCCGCCGTCAGTGGCGGCGCCGAGGCCGTCCGTTCGCGAATCGCCCGCGTCTGCACACAGGGGGGGATGGGCAGCGGGGTCGCCTGGTGGCCACAGGGGGATAATTTCCCCCCGTGTCGGTTGGTCGCGTGCGAGCAGTAGATGGTCACCTCCGAAGCTGACGACCCCCACCAGCTCAATCTCGGTCGTTCTCAGCCCCGCGACGCCGCCCGCAACCCCGACACACGCAAGAGCCCCGTTCTTGTCGAGCGCTGCCTTCGGGACCTGGCCTCTCTGCGTGCTCGGGGGATCCCACCAGTTGCTTCATTCGTCTTATCCGAAACGCAGTACCGTGTAAAGTCCGTTTTCACCGACTACACGAGGCCAGACGGAGCGGCCAGCGTCCCTGTCTCGCCGTCTCTGGGCTCACCTTGTCCCCAGCCGAGCTTCTGGGGTGGGGCATCCTGCTGGCCTGCCTGCGACCGGAACTGGTGCGCACCCTAGCTTTGGGCGGCCCTCCTCGCAATTTCAATCCCGCGGCGTCCATGAGAACCGCGGCCGCTCTCACAGGCCGCGGGAGACAAACTCGAAAACGCTGGGGACCCTCCCGGCACAGCAAGGAGGGTGAAACCCAGCACTGTAAGCGGTGGAGCAATCGACGGGGAGCAGGTGGACTGAGTCTGGGTGGCGCGCCCGCTCGGGCACGCATTTATCACGGCGGTGCCGGTGGACCGGCTCGCGGGGGTGCAGGAGCGGGTCGCTCCTGCAACCGTCGCGTCTGACTGCGACCCTGACCTCGGGTGCCCCGTCCGTGGGCCGCCCACGGCACCCGGTGCCCTGGCTCGTCACAATCGCGCGACAGGGCCGGGTAGCGACGCTCGATTCAGCGTCACTAGGCGGCGCACGGATCCGCGAATGCGAGCGGGGGTAGACCTGGTCTCCTTGTGCGCGTCACGATATGGCCGAAGCACCCCTGGTCCTCCTGCCCCCCGATCTGCCACGCTTCGTTCCCCCCTCCTCGTCCTCCCCAATCCCCATGATCACCGATATTCTAGACCGGGGCTTCTTCACGGACTTGGGCTTGGCGAACTTTCGCACCCCGCTCGAGAAGAGGATGAGCTCATGGAGCTCGATCTTGCCGTTGTTGTCCCTGCGAGCGGCGCATGACCAGGTGTGCATCTGGGGCATGGGACGCCCCCGCCCGCGTGGGAATGGGCTCGCCGCGCACAGATCCACTAACCTGTCCATCTCGGCGATTAGGGCGTCCACCTCGGCCCTCGAGATGTCGTCCCTCTCTCGCCGCAGCAGGTCCCACATCTCCTCTCGGGTGATGAACCCGTCCCCGTCTGTGTCGAACATGTTGAACGTGGCAACCAGGTCCTTCATGTGCTCCTTTGCGTCCGAGTCTACGATGAGCATCTGCGACAAGCATTCGATAGAGGGCGCACCTTATGAGGATAGGGGACGCGAAGTGCCTCGCGAATCTCTCCCGGTGAGGCAGGGGGAACGCTCACCGTGGTTAGCAGCAAGAACCCGTCCGCGTCGACATACCCGTCTGCATCCGTGTTGATATGACGGATCAGAGCCTCCACCCGCTCCCGTGCCACCTCTCCGTCCTCGAGGTCCTCCCCGATGCGAATCCCAGCCACCGTCAGCCCTTCGACGACCTGGTCAGTCCGGATCCGCCCATCCCCGTCCTCGTCCAGCGAGTTGAACACATCGTTCATGGCCTCGCAGGCCTCCTGCGGACGCGGCAGGGCGACCGGTTCGTCGGGACACAGCGTCTGGTCGGTTCTCCGGGACGTGGCGGCTCGAAGAGCGCGGCGGGGGTGCAAGCGCCGGAGCAACCCCGCCAGGGCCTTCCAGGTGCCGCACCTTGATGCTGTCGTCCTCCTGGGCGAGGAGCGCGGGCCTGCAGATGCTCATGAGCTCCCCGCTCGGGCTCGCAGGGACGTCGACTACCCGGGCCATGAACTCGTCCCACGAGATCCTACCGTCCCCGTCCCGGTCGAACATCGCAATAAAGTCCTCACACTGCTTGGGGGTCATTGCGGTGCCCCGCCGCCCGAACATGTCGGCGACCTCCACCAGGTCCACGTACCCGTCCCCGTCGTCGTCCATCTCGTCGAACTCCCGCCTCACCCCCTCCATGAACGACTCGTCCAGGTCCGACATGATGGCCCGGGCGAAGTCCTCGAACTCGATGTACCCGTCCCCATCCCGGTCCATGGCACGGAGCGCTTCGATGGACTCGCTCTCGATCTGTTGCAGCCATACAGCATTATCTGCGGTGGTGCGGCGCGCGTTTTTGAGGGGTCGCCGCGCAATCGGGGCCAGGTCGGGGGCGTCAGGTTCGGAGTCACCTCCGGGGAGGCGGGACTCCCCCGGGGACGGGTCGCTGCGGCTCGTCCGTGGGAATGAGTGGCGCTGAGGTGTGAGCGCCCACCACACGGTGGATTTCCTCGACGCATCACAGCTGGACTCGGACGATATCACGCTTTTCGGGTGTAGTATCCGCCGCAGTGCGCCCGGAGCGGAGGATACGCCGTGGTTCTCATGTCACCTGGGAGCGTGGTGCTGAAAAGTCGCACCATCTTGGGCACGTCGTCCAGTTTGACCTTCCCATCGCTGCAGAATTTGCTGAAGACTGCCCGGGCACGCAGCCGGATTACCTGCATCCGATGGACAAGATGCGGGGTGATCACAAGGGTAGACGACACAGTCCCGTCGCTGACTGCCATGGGAGGGAAGCAGCGCGACCTATCGGCGGCTTCTCGTGGCCCGGAGTTCCGTCATACGCCTTATATGCGCGCGATGCGGGCCGTCAGGAGGGTCTACCGCTCGCGACAAAGATGCCACCGCGGGCGGCAACAAAAGCCCCCCCCCGTGACATTGAACAGACCCAACGCCCGCTCACCGGGTCCACCTGGCGATCAGCGATCCCCTGGATCTCCCTGCGAAGAGCGGACATGCCCTTAGAGTGGCTCCCGCCCATGTTATCCGGCGTCTTCCATTACCAGCGAGAGGGACTCGCGCTCGACTTCCCGTGACTTCCGTCACAGCCACCAACTCGCTTCGCTTCCGCAGCAGCCGGTGAATCGGAGCTAAATACGGGCACTCGAGCGAGCTACCGAGCCATATCCCTCAGCGAGCATGCCGGGAATTCGCGGCTCAGCAGGGCTACAAGTTGACAGGTCTCGGCACAGGTGGTCCTTGCAATGGAACTTCATTCAGGGCGCCTTGTCCGGGACCAGGGACCTGAGAAGTGGCTCGCTGGTACTCCTCGACGATCATTCGAGCACTCAAGAGACACAAAAAAACGACGGATCCTCATTCCAGTTCTTTCCGTGGAGTGAAACAGCGTCTTGTTGCAACTCAAGGTGAGCAGCCCTAGCCGCGTCGTCCGCTGCACGAACCGGTGGATCTCCGGGGTCGAGTCGGACGTATTTACATGAAATAGCGTCGGAGTGCGCCAGGAGATCTCAATTTCGACGCCACTTTCCATCATCGGCGTCTGTTTCCAGAAGGAAGCTCGTCGGTGGCCATCTCACCGATGCGTCCCATTTCAATCATTCACTGGCCTAGGGGCCCTCCTGACGCGTATTCGTTCTCTTTGAGTCAGGGTTGATGGACGGCCCTTGCCCCAGGGGCTTTATCGAGTGGGCACCGGCCGTTCCTTCGCTGAGTGGGGCTGGCGGGCCGGCCCCCCTCGCACCCTCCCTGCCGGTGCGGCCGCCTTCGGACCGCCCGCGCACTTTCGAGACCCCGGGCGGCGCGCCCCGCCGCTATTTGCACGTTCTGCCGGCCCGTTGCTGTATCTTTTCCCCGCCCGAGGGCGCGTGGCACCCCTGGGCGGCCCGGGATCGTCTCGGGGCCTACAGCTTCGAACAACGGCTACTTGGGCCACTTTTCCCCCGTCTCTACTTCCTATTCATGCGGCTCATAAGCGCGGGCAGGTTGGCCTTGAACTCGTCGACGCCGAGGAAGGTCCCCTCGCGCCCTGCGTCCCACGACGTCGAGAGGACCCCGTAGCTGATGCCTGCAAGGGACCCCCCCAGCCCGATGAAGGACACGATGTAGACGACGAACATTGGCAGGTCGATGTCCAGGACGACCTTGAGGTAGTAGAAGGCCGGGAACAGGAGAAGGGAAGCGAAGAAGGGGATCCCCGCGAAGAGCGCGATCCTGCCCAGCATCCGGTTGCTCACAGCCTGCGCTCACCATGTGGATGCAGGCCAGCGGTCAGGGGACTTGTGTCAGTGGATTAAGCGGGTGCGAGGACGTGCATGATGGCGAAGAGGCTGATCCCGCTCCTGGACCGGGTGCTGGTGGAGAAGGTGAAGAAGGACGCCAAGACGGCGGCGGGCATCCTCCTTCCCGACTCGGCGGCGGGCAAGATGAACGAGGGCCTCGTGGTTGCTGTTGGGCCGGGTCGGCTGAACCGGGACGGCGCGCTGGTGCCCCCGTCCCTCAAGGCCGGCGACAAAGTGCTCCTGCCCGAGTTCGGGGGCCAGGCGCTCAAGATGGAGGGGAAGGACGTGGTCCTCTACAACCACGACGACATCCTCGGCAAGTACGAGTGAGAAGCACGAGTGACACGCTGCGTGTCAGGTGGGGGACTTGAAACGCGCGTGGCTCCTCATGGCGGCGGCGGAGCTTGACGACTCACCGTCGGGAGCTCGGCCCTGGGGTTCGGCTCCATGGACTGCCGATACGCCGCCTCCTCCCTCGCCTGCTCCTCGGCCTGTGCACGGGCTTCGGCCTGCTTGTCCAGCTGCTTTGGGGACACCTGCCCGGGGCGGCTGGCGACCTTCCCCCTCTTGTTCACAGACTGCTGGCCCGCGCCCTGCTTGTCGTCAGTTGCGCCAAAGCCCTTCTCTCCCGCTCTCACCGCCACAGGTGCCTGCGGTCGACGCACAGGGACGTTGGGGTGCGTCTGCTGCGGCGAGAGACCCTTGGCCGTTGGGGACCCCGAGCGCTCGGGTCGACAGGGCTCTTTCGCGCTAATCAACGCACCCTGTTCGCAGACACATGTCTGTTTGCATGCGTCCCGGGCGCGAGTGGCCGCAAAGATGTGATGGTACCGGCGAGCATCGTGACTTTCTGCGTTGAAACCCTGAGAAACAGGGACCCGACGGGAGCGATGCCTGGATTGAGATCCGTGCTGATAGACCACTTAGCGGGCCAGGCGCAGCGAAAGTCACGCGGCGACCTTAAATTTGGTGGGGCAAGGGCCCCCACTCAATGATTTTGCCAAAGTTTTCCCCCTGGCTGACACCCCCTATCCTGCACATTCTCTTCGGAAACGAGTCAGTGCGCGCGATCTTTGCTCCCTACCGACGCCTGATAAACGTTTCCACGGTTCAGGCACGTGTCCGTTCACGAACTCGGGATTCTCGCCCCCTGCGTCCGCGTCCCCACGGAGCCCACCTTTCCCCCCTTAGAAGATCCCCGGAATTGTGTGAACCAGACCCATCTGGCAGACGCAGAGCACTCAAGTGTATCATTATGGCTTCTTTCGTGGGCATGAGGGCGGCTGCTACGACGCCTGTCTCGTCAGTGCGCGCCCCGGCCGGCCGTCGGTCCACTGTCTCCGCCTCCGCCATTCGCGACAAGGTGAGCGCAATTTCCTCGTTCTTTCCATCCTAGCGGTCTTTTGTTCACCCTAAGCGCCCATCGCTGCATGGGTCGAGACTCAGTTTCCCTTCTCAGCGATGTTCCCGTTGCTGGCCTGGCGCGATGGACGTGCCCGCTTCCCCCCTGCAGTGCAAGACGTACGTAGGCGACCTCAAGGCCGAGGGCATGAAGTTCGGGGTTGTTTGTGGCCGCTTCAACGACCTTGTGACGGACCGCCTCCTCGACGGGTGCCTCTCGGCTTTCGAGCGCCACGGCTGTGACATCTCTACCAACGTGGAGGTTGCGTGGGTGCCTGGCTCCTTCGAGCTCCCCGTTGTCGCAAAGTCTATGGCGCAGTCGGGCAAGTTCGATGCTGTCGTGTGCATCGGCGCCGTGGTGCGCGGGGCCACGACCCACTACGACGAGGTTTGCTCCGCTGCCACGAGCGGTATCCTTCAGGCCGGCACTGCCACTGGCGTCCCCTGCGTGTTCGGTGTCATCACTACTGAGACCATGGAGCAGGCGCAGGACCGGGCCGGTGGGAAGGTGGGCAACAAGGGCTTCGAGGCCGGCACCACGGCGATCGAGATGGGCAACCTGATGAAGGAGCTGCGGGAGAACGGCAGCGCGGCAAAGCCCACCCTGGACTGAGGTGTTCGGACACCGAGTGTTGAATAGGGACTCCCTCTGCCTGCCCTAGGATAGAACCCTAGTTCTATCTTCCTAGCCTAGCCTCCACGACTCACACCAACCTGCGCATGGATCTCCGCGCACTCGGGGTCGCCGTCGAGCCCCCACATCGAGCAGAGGATGGTCGCCTCATGTAGCAGTCCGGCCCCACGGTAGATTGACCATGCCCGTGATGGCAGGCCCATGGCAAGGCAGAGCGCAACTGCAGCGTGGGCCTCGCCGGCCTCGGACAGCTGCGTTGCCGCCTTCATGGCTGCGCGCCGCTGCGTCTTGCTCGAGCACCTCGCGGTCTTCAGCGCGACACGGTAGGCCTCCGGTGCTTTTGGGAATGTCTCAAGCAACCATTCCAGGACGTCCCAGTCCATTACGAAGCAAGCGAGAACGCTGCACGCCTCGACCTTCTTCGCCGCGCTGGCTCCTCCCGACCTTGCGAGCTTGTCGACGGCGTCGAAAAGCACGCCTCGGATGGAATCCAGGTCCCGGACACCGACAGACCCTCCCTGCATGAGGCCTGCTACGAGTTGCGGGTTGGCCAGTGTTGATGCCCCCAACGCTGTCCTGCGGACAGCACGAGCCGCAGACCTTCTCTCGGCCTTCTTCTCTGGCGGGTTCTGCGGCGGAGTGGACGACTCCTCCTTCCCGCCGGTCAGGTTTGTCTGCGTCATGGCTTCTGGGCCTGTGGTATCGGAAAGGTTCCATTCGGTCCACTTGGCACCCGCGTTGCTGTCCAACAACCGGACGGACTGATCCTCGCTGCCGATCAGCGCGTAACCCCCGTCGAGGAGCGTCGCGGCAGTCAGCCGCGCGTTGTGTCCGGTATGAAGTGACCCGGAGATGCGAGCGCCTGAGACGCATGTTGAGAGAGCCGCACGGCCTCCAGTGGTCGGGTCGACGAACCGCCAGCACCTGCCGCACCACATATCATCCGCCTCAGCTGGGTCGTCAGGAATGTTTCCGGTCGATAGAGAAAACATGTGCAAACTGTTGCCGCCGGTTTGGCATGACGCGAGGATCAGGTCCCGACCAGGCCCCTGGCTGTGCTGGATGCATAGAACAGCAACCGCACAAGAGTGCTGCGAAATACTCAGCAGCCTCGTCATGGTTGGTGCCCCAAACAAAAGGATATCGCCGTTCTTGAAGCCCACCGCGATGCTCATTCGATGGCCAAGGCGGCCCCACGGCCCCGAAGTGTGGCATAGATCCACAGCGGTGACGCCACCCCTTCCCCTGCCGCTTTTGTCAACTACCATTGGGTCGACCAGCACCTGGTCCGTACTTTCCAGCTCACCCTCCAACGCCCGCCTTGCCATCCCTCCTGCGCCCCTATCCCCCGCCTCATCGTTACCCTTCTTCAGCGTGAGCCACACGCGGATCAGAGCGAGGCAGCCATCGGCGAATCCAACGACAAGAGAGCCTGCACCGTCCCCGTCCCGTGTCAGGGCTTTGATGGCAGTGGCCTTTGAGGCAAATGCCCCACCAGCTTTCAGCACGGAACCCAAGTCATCCATTGCTGTGGCCTGGAGCATGCGCTCGAGACGCATGGGAGGTCTTGGGGGAACAGTCTCGCCATCGCCGAGTACCCAGCACAGCACCGAACCTTCCTTGCCGAGAGACCAAATCACTTTTGCCGACCCCTCCTCGCTTGACTCACTTGGCGACGATGCAACGGCGTGGAATGAAAGCGCTGCGACACCGCCGCCGTGCTTAAAGCCAGACGATGCGATCAGAGGCTTCGACCGCGAGCCACACAGCATGTGCCCTGCAATGGATCCATCCTCGCAGCCGTACATAACAGCGGCCGGCCCTTCCTCGAGGTCGGCGTCGATAGAATCCATGGTCAAGGCGACACTTGTGACGCGATCGTTCACTCCCTGCCAGATCAGCTGTGTGCTGAAGTCGCCGAAAGCGGGCTCTTCAGAAAGCTTCCCTTGGACAATCCTGATCGTCTTGTCCCCGCAGCCAACTGCTGCGACAACCCTCCCAGTGGCAGAAGCAGCCGCACAAAGGCACGACGGGAACCCTCCGAGACCCTCCATTCGGGTCGTGACTTTTGACAAGCATGCAGCGTTGGCTAGAGAGTTCTCTCGAGCCTGAGACTGGTCCTTGGTGTCAGTGATGGCCTCGTCAGTGGAGGTCTTCTCTGCAGCGGACATGCAGACCGCGAGAGGAGTAGGCAAACCATACACGCTGGGGCGCCACTTGCGGGAAAACCCAACCTCGTCCGTAGGCGGCAGAGGCTGACGGGTCCCCACAGGAGACAGCAAGGGACTGCTGGACAAGCACTTGACCTCCTCAGCGGATTTGCGTTGGTCGGGTGCCTCTGCGGCCCCGAGGCGCACGATGACTCCGAGCGTCGGCACCACGAACGGCCGCACGCACCACGCCCGGTCCATCCCGGCCGTGATGGCGAATCCCGAGCGTGAAGTACTTCGAAGACTAAGAGGGGCCTCCACGTACTGCACAGAGAAGACAGGACGCTCGTGACCACCGCTGTTTGGGAACTTCCAAGGACCGGCGAGCACGCCATTGCCAACTCTTGGCACCCCGAAGGCGAAGAGCGTGCCGCCGTGCCCTCCAACCAAAAGCACGTCTGATTGCCCAGCCCAGCACACTGCAGTCCACCCCTGTGTCCTCCAACCTTGTCCACTTCCCTGCTGACCCGATGTTGCCGGTCCGGGAAGGGACCCCTCCCAGCTCCCTGCGATTTCTGCGATCGAGTGCAAGGCGTCACTATCGCATGAGTCCCCATCATCACCATTCCTCGCGACCACGGTGCGGACCATCACACGCCCATCTGCAGACCCTGACGCGAGCAGGTGACCTCCTTCCGACGACCACTGTGGTCCCCAGCTGAGCGTGTGCAGCGCTCCTTTGTGCCTGTGGGACAGCCCCAGTCTGGTCGGCTTCCCCGGCTCCGTGCTGACGATGAGCACCTCACCACCTCCAAGCCCGACCGCCGAAAGTCCCCTGATACTCGGATGGTGGCTGCAGCAGGCCACAGGACCCGACAGCTTGGCATCGAGTACCTCTGGCCCGCTTGGGGATCCTGGTCTCCACGTCACGAGATGCCCGTCCAAATCACCACTAAGCGTCTCAACCACGCCGCCCGAAAACAGGGCAAAGCTCAGGCATGAGATGTCTGCGCGATGCTTTCCTTGGCACGCGTGCAGACACTCCCCCGTTGCTGTGTTGAACACCTGGATAGAGCGGTCCTGACTCACTGTCGCGAGGAGGCGGCATGCCTGCACGCCGCACCACTGTGGGCACCCGTGGTCGCATTCTCCACTGTTAGCGTCGACTTGACCCACGGGCTTGAGGTAGGCGACGCAGGAGACTCGCCCTCCCGCGCTGCCGCTGGACAAAAGGCGCCGTGGGCGCAGGCCAGGCCCGGTGTGTGCTGACCCGGCCTCACTTGCCCCCTCAACACCAAAGACCACACATGAGTTATGACCGGCGCTCGCGTATTCCGAGCCGCTGCAACTGACGTCTCCGATGCACGCCCCGTACCAGTTCGGGGAGGGCCTGCAAGCGAAGGCTCCACAGGGGGAGGGCTGGGTCACGGACAAGTGCGCGGGCTACACCTCGTTGAAAGTTCACACCGTCGACACCATCCGGCACGTTGCTCTTGTGACAACCAGGAACGGGTGTTCGGACGCGACAATGGATAGGAGAAAGCGCCTCCGCGCCATTTCCAAGACCTTTGCGCCCCGCAGAAAAAAGTGCCGATTTCAGCCCGCGTGGCTGCTTTTCGCCAAACATACTTGAGATTGACGTCACTCTGAAACAGTATTCGTCTTTTGCGAGGGTCAGTATCTCGTGTGAGAGGGAGGCGCCGCGACAGGGCTTCCTCTGCGGCGGGTCACGGAGGAGGGGTGCTCACGGGAGGAGGATGCGACTCCCCGCATCTGAAGACGGACCCCCCATTCCTACGGTTATGTGGACCCCGCGACTAAGTCAAGCCCTTCATCTAGCCCCGATCGGGCTCATGGGGGCAAGTGCCGGCCCCGCGCAGCTGGCGCTCCGAACCAGGTGCCCGCCCGCCAGCCTGCGGTCTTTCTCGCACTGCCTCCGGCGCACTTCAACGGCCTCAAGAGCGTAACCCAGCGACAGGGAGAAGGTGATCTTCCCTAGAGTAGTAGTCGTTCAGCAGACGGTAGATGTAGCTGGGAGTGTGGCAGCCGGCGTCGGTGACGAGGAGGTCGATGAGGTCCGGGGGCACGTAGTCGAACTGGGGGTTCATCACCTGGACGGACGCCCCCCCAACCCCACTGCAGGAGCCAGGGCGGGGGGATGGCACTTCGGCACAGTTCGCGAGGGTCGTGGCCCCGCCAAAAGGAGGGGGGACCGGCCCCGCCGGCGTCGTGACAGAGTCTCACCTGAGCGGCAATGCCAGGGTCTCAAGGTCACAGATCCATGCGGGCGAAGCGAACTCGTTGAAGCTCGTTTCCGGCTGGTGGGGGAAGAGCGGCGAGAGCTTGTAAAGTGCACCCAGGCATACAAACGGCACAGCGTGGCGCCGGGCAGCCAGGGCGATCGAGTGCATGCCCACGGACCCGATGATGCCGCCGTTGGCGAGCATGGCGTGAGGGGCAATGACCACCTTGTCAACACGGGCCATCACGGCGAACACGGCCGCATCTGCAATCACGGGGGGGCAGTCGGGCGTCGTGAGGTTCTACGCGAGAGACCAGGGTCGAGCCAGTGGGTGAGGTGCGAGACCCTCTCTCACCCGTGATGACGGTGGTGGGCACCCCAGCCTCGGCCAGCCGGCGAGCGAGGAGGATACCCTCGCACTTGGGGGACCCCTCCGCCACCACGACGGAGAAGGGGCGGCGCTTCCTCTGATGGACCTCGAGCAGGAAGGCCTCGACCTCGTCGCTACAACCGGTGGTGAGGATGACCTCGTGGGCGTGGACGTGGTCCGGGCCCTGCACCGCGATCTGCTCGTAGATAGACTCCATGTCGGCAAGGAGCTCGCTGATCCCCTCGATGACGTTTGCCTTCCTCGCCCACTGGGGCGGCCTGTGCCGCTTCGGCTTGCCCGCCGCGTCGTACCGCGCCCTAGCCCGGTCCGACTGGTCCTCCTCCTCAGGGATGGAGGCAATGCTCGTGTGGCTCATCCGCGCCTCGCGGTTGGACCCGAGGCGCCCCCCCCCCGCCGCCTCTGCCCCCATGTCCTGCGACCCCCCCGACCTGTGGGACGGCGGCGCGGTCGCCTGTCCCGCCGCCGTGTCGAGCAGGTTTGCCAGCGACATTGCGCGGCCGTAACGCCCACTGGCCACTGGCCGGAGCACCCGGGTCCCCGGGGGCACCCCCTTGCGCGCGCTGCCAATGCTCTGCGTGGAGTTCTCGGCCTGTAGCTGGCCGTGCTCCGAGACCTGCGAGTGTTCCCGCTCCGGCGTCCCGGGGGCCTCCTCCTCGAGCTCGTCCTCGGCCCCCTCGGCCTCCTCGGCCTCCTCGGCCTCCGCCTCCTCCCGGATGAGGTGCAGGATCCGCCGGGCCACATTGCCAACGCTCAACTGGGCCGGCCGGGCACGCTGCATCAAGGCGCCGAGGGCCCGGACGTCCTCGATCATGGTCGACGCGTCGTCAAAGCGCGTCGCCCCGATGACGGTGCGGAACACCTCGGCGGTGCGCTTGGCCGTCTGGAGGGAGCCGTCCATGTGCCTGCGAGGGGGGCGAGGAGAGAAGGGGCACCTCGGCGCGCGGCCCCTTGATGGGAGAAGGCCGCGCAGCACGCGTCGGCTGCACCTGGCGTCCAAAGATTCCATCGTGAAGCATCTCCCGTCCCATGAAAAAAAGAATGCGGGGGCGTATCACGCTTCGGGAGGCGCGAGCGCGCTCGCGTGGCCCGGCGGGCTGTACCACTTAGGGGGCGCTCGGCGAGCAGGCACGACGGGGAAACACTCACTGGCGCTTCAGGGTCGTGCAGAATTGCTCGACCAAGTTCATGGCCGCACTTGACAGCGAGGCCATAGTACTTGGTTGGATCACGGGACCGGACCGGGCGCGGTGTGATTGCCTGCCGAAGGGACGCCCCCCGCAGTTCCAGCCCGTGGCGACTCGGCCGAGACAAGCTCCGCAGGGTCACTCCAAGGATTGTGCGCAATCCTGTCGGGTCAGTGCGCATTGGGCCGCCCCCTCCCCCCCACCACGTGCGCCGCGGCGGAAGGACGCCAGGAGAGGCAAGTCGGGCACGGGCCTGAGGGACCCCGGGCAGCGTGCCTCTCTGTCGCTGCTGATCCCGAGAACGGCCAGTTCGGGCTGGGAACAGCCAACGGATCCGTTGCGGCCGGTGAAGACCCAGCGCCAACCGCCACGCCCCCCCCAGCGCTCAGCGTCAGCCCAGGTTCTGGATACGTTCCACCCCGCGTGCCTCACCTTTCGTCGCACCGGCTGTCAGGCAGACGCGCCCGGTCCGTTATCTTCTTGGACTCGCGCACCAGAGGCAGGACCTGGATGATGCACAGCCGTGCGGGGACGGCGTCGATTTCGCCGGGGCCGGCCTCCATTGCCGGCATCCGTGTGGAGGGTGAGTCCCGTCCTCTCATTGCCATGCGTGGTCGAGCCCCCACCTGTCGCATCGAAATCGCCCGCGCTGACCAGCGGGTGTCCAGTGGCTCTCGCAGGCCTTCTCCGTGCCTCGCCGAGGCGCCCTCGGTGCCGCACCTGGGGAAGGGCAGAGAGGGAGGGCGAGCCTGTGCCCCCTGCATCAACCCAGGACCCTCGCATTTCGGGGCCCGTGAGCGCCAAGCTGATGGAAGAGGCGCGGAAGAGGCGGCCCGAACACATCCAGGACGACAGGTTGCACTGGTGGGACAAGACGGAGAGGCAGGGCGTCACGGAGGGTGCCGAGATGCCTGGCAGCCGGGGTGCGTCGACCGACGAGGCCCCCCCGTGGAACCTCGGCTTCCAGCTGAGCGAGAGGTACATCTCATGGGACCAGGACACGCGCATGTCCATGGTGATGGAGTTCGCCGCCCGGGAGCTCGGGGTGGAAAAGGCAGTAGTGGCGGAGCGGCTGGCGACCCTGCTGACCCTCCTCCCTGACCTGGAGGCCAAGGTGCCGACCCTCAAGGCCAACCTGGTGGCCTCTCTGGTGCGAGACCCGCCCGCGGTGGCCCAGCGGCTGGCTGATATCAAGGCGGGGCTCCCGAGGGTGAACGTGAGCGTGCTGGTGGCCAACCGGCCAACCGTGCTCCTCGACTCGCCCGCAACACTGCGCCTCTACCGCGAGCGGGCTGACGCGATGCGGGCTGTGTTCCCCAACGCCAACGTGGACCGGATGGTAGAGGACTTCCCCACCCTCCTAGACATCGTCGACATGGCCCAGGCGCGGAGGGACCTCGAGGACTTCTTCGCTCGGTCGATGGCCGGGGAGGCGGTGGACGTTGAGGACATGGTGCGGCGGGACCCCAACTGGCTCCAGCAGACTCAGCGGGGTGCGGGGCTTATCCCCTACGACGACCCGGTCAACTCGGGGCTCGAGGACTAGAGCCGGGTTCAACCACTCAACCGAACCCGGCCGGGGCCCCCGCCTGGCTGCTGACGAGCGCCATGACCTTGTACGTCCGGCCCATCCCCTCCTCCCCCCCGCCTGTCACGCGCCGGTGCCCGTCCCTCAGTCTCCCCCGCTGCTCCTCGGACGCGCCCCTGCACAACATCTCCAGCCGTGTGTCGATGCCCATTGCCCTGAGGAAGTCGCCCTGGTCCGCCGGGCCGTGAACCTGCACGTTCCCGCCTCTCCGCGCCGCCCTGCCCATGGCCCGGAAGTCCACCCAGGCTGAGAGGTCTGTCCGCCCGGGCATGGACAGAGGGTGCACCCCGGCATGCCCGCGAATACCGATCAGCGACCTGCCCGTCCACCCGTCCCTCCCGTAGTCGATCAGAAGAGCCGCCCCGCCCTCGGCCTCCACCCTCCTCCCCAGCTCCTCACAAAGGCCCATAGCATCCCCCGACAGCTCCACTGTCTCCATCTGCCCGCCGTCTCCCGCGTGCTGCGGTGGCACCCACCCCCCGTCTGCGGCGCCCGTGCCCTCCGGCCCGGGGAGGTACTCCTTCATCACCTCGGAGGCGGGAGTCGGGTGCCAGGATATGGCGAACCGGAAGTGCATTGGTGTCTCCTCGCTCGTGTCATGGTCGACCAGTACCTCCCGCCAGCCACGCGGCGTCCTCACGAACTGGTGCACGGGGAGGGCGTCGAGAAGCTCGTGGAGGATGTAAATGGTGGGGACGCCAGGCGTCACGTCGGCAAGGGAGGCGTGCCACTGCACGCTGGGACAGGCGCCAATCGCACTTGCGCCCACCTTGAGGGGGGGTGGGCCCTCCTCCTCCGTTGAACGAGTGCTCGCCGCGCCGTCGTCCGCACACCGCAGCGTCTCGTATTGCTTTTCCCTCAGTGCGGGAGATACCTCCACGAGGTGCACTGAAACCGCCTCTGCGAACTGTCGCATCCCGCCCGTAGCCCTGAGGATGTCGGCCATGAGGGTGCCCCTCCCGGGCCCCACCTCGACCAGCCGCACCTGCGACGGCATCCCCATCTGCTGCCACACTGTTACCGCCCACACCCCGAGCATCTCCCTGCAGGCACGCGCGAAGTCGGGATGACCATGCGAGAGGAAGGCGAGCCGCGAGTGACAGAGGGGGCGGGGAACAGCTGCCTGTTGGCCAGTTGGCAGGCTCACCCAAACATCTGGGAGATCTCGGGCGATGTGGTGAAGTCTCCCCGCGCGCCAAAGACGTCGCCGCTCGTGTAGTACCCGGTCGGAGCCGTGAGGCACTGCCCCATGAATTCGGCCACGGTCATGGGTCCCCCACCGAACCGGATGCGTGACCACAGCTCCTTCCCTAGCTCCGTCATGGGTTCCTTGGCCGGGGACGTCGACGGCTCCAAGAGCGCGTCGTTCGTCTTCAGAAGCCCCGAGCGGTCAATCGACAGAGTGGCGCAACCAGCATCGCTGTCCGCGCTGCTATCGCAGGACGCCCGCTTCTGCGTCACCCAGCTCAGAGGAGGTGCTGAGGACACCGAGAGAAGTTGTTCGCAGCGGACGGAGGGGCCGAGCCTCCCCCGGTACTGCACACTGCTGTGACAACACACTGGCAAACAATTCCACGAGAGCGCCGCACAACTCTCACGTGCCCCACACAAGGCACCATCGGCGGCGATGGTCGCCCCCACAAAGTTGCTCAGCGACGAGAGCCCGTGCGACGCCCTACCCCGTAGGCCTGAAGCCGCCCCGCGCAACATATGCCCTCGTTTGCGGCAGAGTAGCGATCTCCCAGTACAGTGGGGGATGCCGGGGGGCACGCTGCCTTTTGGGGCGCAGAAGGCCGACGACGCACAAGGGTCGTCCGGAGGAGTCAGCCAGCACCGGGGCGGTGACGGCCAGGCGGGCTCTCGGTAGTCGGGCTGGTGCCCGCGTGTGCGCTCGCCGGTGTTTCGGATGAAGGGGGTGCCCACATCGGGCAATGCTCAGAACCTCTCTCGCCCCCAGCCCAAGCAGTCCCAGCTTTTCCCTCGTTCCTCCCAGCAACCATGCTTCTCAAGGTCCTCCTCGTGATCGCCGCCCTCGCGGCTGGCTCCCAGGCGGCAACCAAGCGTGACGCCGCCAACCCCGTGGTACGTCCTCATGTCCACGCGTGTCTGTCGCCCTTGCGCGCTCTACTGCCCCGTCGCTCGCAACGACCCAACAACGTCGAGAAGCCCCTCCTCGGGGGTGACCTCGGGACCTCTCCATGCTCCCGATCCGGCGAGAGGATGCATTAAGATACCTATTGGCAAACGATAAAGGCAGATATGTCTAAGTGCCCGCTGATTCCCCCAAGAGAGCGAGAATCTAAGGGTTTGCAGCGCGGGGGGCCTCGACGGTGCCGCGAACGAGTCGCGCGCGCCTTGGCCCTCTCTTGGCCCACCTTTCCTCGGGAAAGGCGGATCACGCGGTATTTATTGGTTGCGGCCAGAATGATGGTGGATCGTCCTGGTATCGAGTGCGGGTCGCCCGTTCTCACGGGCGGGCGCCCTGGAGAGCTCTGTGGGCTAGCCCTCGTGTCTCTGCGCGCGGGTCCAGAGGTCGCTGACCTCCCCCCTCGCACCCCGACCCCGCAGGTCTTCTTCGACGTGTCCATTTGCGGCGCCGACGCGCAGAGGATCGAGCTCGAGCTCTACAAGGACGTCGTCCCCAAGACCGCTGAGAACTTCCGCGCCCTCGCCACAGGGGAGAAGGGCTTCGGGTACTCCACCCCCAGCCCCTCCTCCTTCCACCGCGTCATCCCGAACTTCATGATCCAGGGCGGCGACTTCACCAACCACAATGGCACGGGTGGCAAGTCCATTTACGGCGACCGGTTCGCCGACGAGAACTTCACCCTCCGCCACGACAAGCCCATGCTTCTGTCCATGGCAAACGCCGGCCCCAACACCAACGGGTCCCAGTTCTTCATCACCACTGTCGTTACCCCCTGGCTCGACGGGCGTCACACCGTCTTCGGGCAGGTGCTGTCCGGGGAGGACGTGGTGAAGGCCATCGAGGCCAAGGGGAGCCCCTCGGGCGCTGTGCAGTGCCCTGCGGAGAAGATCAAGATCGTGGCCTCCGGGGAGCTCTGACCAGATCGTGGCGCGACGGCGCCCGTAGCGCGCCCCTTTTGAAGCGCGCAGGCCTCCGTACATGTATCTGCGCGGGTGCCCTCCCCAGAGGACCCGGTGCTTGCCCGGGCCTTAGACGGAACCCTGCCAGACGTGGGGGAGGTAGTGCCGCCGCGCAGCCTGTGACAGGCCCTCGCAACGGCATCACGAATGTCGGAGGAGGGACCATCTGCTTGAATTCATCCGCACATTTGTTTTTTACCGCCCCTCCTACCCTTCCTCTCCGACCGCGCCACATTCCGTTCGACATCATGGGTGCCTCTCAGTCCAAGAATGTGGTGAGATCCTCCACTCCCTGATGTGATACCTAGGTGGTTTGTGGTTTTCGCGACTGGTCACAGGGTTAGCGCGCCCGTGTCAGGCGTTCCGGGCGCTCGTTCGGGACTCAGTCTTCGCCCCCCCCTTCCGTGAACATCTAAGCGCGCAGGCGCGCGTGTGAACCACCTCTCCCCGCAAATCTGCGCTTTGTTACTCCGTGTTTTACCACATACTCCCCTTACGAAAGAACAGATCCCCGACTAGGTCCTCGAAGAGCGCACCGCGGGCGATGGAGCACCCTGGTCACTGGCCTCGGGCGCGAGCGCCCCTATTGCCGCTGCGACTGGCGAGTGCGCTCTAGGATCTCGCGTCACGGTCTCATGCCCGTACCGCAGGGTACCGTGTCCATGTCCGTCAAGATGAGCTGCGGCGGCTGCGCGAAGGCGGTTACGAACGCTCTCAACAAGGTGGAGGGTGAGCTCGAACCCCGCGTGAGCCCGCGTGAGCCCGCGCGAGCCCGCGCGCCGCACCGCCCGCGTGAGCCCGCGCGCCGCACCGCGTTTCCCCCGGGCGACGCCGACCTCTCCGCCCATCGCCCACGTGCGCAGGTGTGACGGGCGTGAAGACGGACCTCGACACGCAGAAGGTGTACGTGTCGGGCTCTGCGGCGCCTCAGGCGTGCCTGGAGGCCGTCAAGGCGACTGGCAAGCCGTGCTCCCTCGACTGACGCGCCGCTAGCAGATTGAACACCCGGTCACACTTCCGCCCCGTCGTCATCCCCCGCCCCTCTCTCCCCCGCCGAGCCGCGCCCGGTGTCGCCCCCGCCGCCCCCCTCCACCTTGTCCCCTGCCGGGGCCTCTTGGGCGGAGGAGAAGATCTGGATCCGGCCCCGGTCGCAAGTCATGGCGGGGGACGTCTCCATCACCACGCTCCACACGTACGGGACGAAGAACTCCTCGGGGGATGCCTCCTCCTCGTAGCTGCGAAGGTGAGCGGGGGAAGGTCGTCGGTGCGCGTGCCTGCGGCGCTCGTGCCACCCCTCGCACCCCGCCGGCCTCACCCCGCCCAGCCCGGGCGGCTCACCTGAAGGTCAATTCGGCCACCTCGTGGTGGAGGATGAGGTCCCGGGGCACGCTCGGGCCCTGCAGATGACCCCGGATGACGGCCATGACCTGCTCCGTCGTGCGCTGGGACTCGAGGAGGGCGTGCAGCTCGCGGTCCACGGCGGCCTGGAAGTAGCCGGCCACCTGCCCCATGTTCGCCAGCAGGCCCCGGGTGGCCTCCAGCTCCTCGTCGTCCGCCCCGACGACCCTGGCTGCGGCACCCTGGACCTCCTCGGCCCGGGACAGGACCTCCTGCTTGCGGAGGATGGCGTACACCAGGTCGGGGTTCTCCAGCAGGGACGCCCGCAGCGTGTTGTTGACTATCTCGAGGAGGACGTTGAGGCACCCGCGGTACACCCCGAGCTGCGCCATGAGGCCGTCGGGGGAGTCCTCCCGCTCCCCGTTCATGCTCTCCACGACCCGCGAGTTGAGCACCGCGATCTTCTTGACGCACAGTTCGAGGAGGTCGAGGAGGCGCTGGGCCGCGTAGGGCACCATCCCCCGGAGCGTCGGGGCGAGGTTGGCCATCACCGCCTGCGTGTTGTTCTGCACGAACTCGTCCTTCAGGTGGGCCATGTTGTAGTGCGCCGTCCGCATCAGCACCAGCATCGCCAGAGACTCGAGGGGCACGTCCGACAGCATCCGCTCCTTGAACCACGGCACGCTCGCCACTCGCTCCCTGCGTGGCCCGGGGGGGGTCCTGGGGCGTCGCTCCGGGGGCGCGGGGCGGGCGGGGGGCGGGCGGGGAGTGCCCGGGGGGCGCCAGCACTCACGCGTGGAGGGCGCGGGTGAGGGCCTGGTTCTGCGTGAGCATGAGGAGGATGATGAGGAGGAGGTACAGCTGGCTGGTGGACTTGGAGGCGATGGCGTACAGGGAGTGGAGGAGCGGGGTCATGAGCCCGGCGACCTCCCCGCTCCGCGTCACGAAGTCCGCGAACATCCGAGACCCGTGCAGGAGGCTGTACAGGAGCAGCGTGGCCAGCTCCGTGTCCATGTGCTGGCACACGGCTTCGAAGAGCCCCCGGAACGGGACCCGGGGACCGCCCCGGCCCTCCCCCGCCGCGGCCCCCATCTCCGCCGCCGAAGCGGCCGCGCCGTCCCCGCCCTCCGCGTCCCCGAGCCTCCCCAGGGCCAGGCGGAAGGGGTTCCCCTTGCCCCCCCACGGCGCGTGGTGCACCAGCACCAGCAACAACTTGAGCGACTCGGTCCCCAGGTGCGCCATCCCCTCCTCCCCCCCAAGGAGGCCCACTGCCCTCGCAGAGTACGCGACCGCCGACAGCGGCGCCAGCGCCAGCGACGACATCGCCCCCGCCACGTACGACGCCGTGGAACGCGGGCCCTCGTCGGCGGGGGGCTCCCAGACGAGGGACCCCGCCGGCGGGGGGTGCCGCTCCACCACTCGCTGCGGGTCAGGGCACGGCGGGGCTCCGGGTCGCTCAGGACTCGGTCAGGACTCGGTCAGGACTCGGTCAGGACTCGGTCAGGACTCGGTCAGGACTCGGTCAGGACTCGGCTGGCCCGGGACGCCGCGCCGCGCTGGCTCGTGAGGGGAGAGGGAGGGGCCGCTCACCAGCAAGAGCGCCTCCACGAGGCGGGACGCCAGGGATGAGCCCTGGCACTCCTCAAAGAGGGCGTCAGTGAAGGGGTGCGCCCCACGCTCCGAAGAGGGGGACGGCGTGAAGAGCTGCGTGCTCGTCATGGCCAACAGAAGCCGTGTGACCTGCAGCATGAGGAGGTACGACGTGTCCCCCGGCTCCTCCGCGGACAGGTACTCGGCGAGGGTGCGCACGACCATACGCAGCACCGAGTTGGGGGGGCCAGGGGGCGAGTCCGGGGGGGACGGCTGGCCGAGGCCCGCGGGGTCCGCGGTGAACGCGGCCATCTCTGCCTTGTCCAGGGTGGACGCCGCGTGCTCGATGAACACCTGCGCGAGGGTCGCCGCGTTCACGGCCCTGCGGAGAGCTGAGGGGGGGGGGGGGGGGGGGCCGCGGGGCGGGTGGCGGTCGGGGGGGGGCGGGGGGGGGGGGGGGCGTGGGGCGGGGGGGGGGGGGGGGGGGGGGGGGGGGGGGGCTGTGGGACTGCGGGCAGGATGACGACGGAGGGTCGATCGACCCGGGCCAGCGGGAGGCGCGGGCGCGCACCTGAGGGGCACCGACGCGGGGTTCTTCGAGGCCCGGATGGTCTCCGCGAGGCGGAGGATCATCGTGTGGAAGTTCCTCGTCGACGCGTTGTTCGATTCCAGCCCCACGCAGTGGAGGGTGAGGGGCTGGGCCAGCTCATTCGGGTCGAATTGCGTCAAGCTGACCCCCTTGAAGTCGAAGAACTCGATCCTGCACGCGAAAGGAGCAGCATGGAGGGAGAGTCGGGGAGGAGGCGGGCTGAAATGCGCACACGTCGCCGCTCGAACGCGGAACTTCCCAACACACACCGTGGGGAGTCGAGCTCCTTTCAAGTTTCGGAACGCGCGCAGGGGAGGCGACAGGGCAACTAAGGGAGGATCGGATCAGGCGAAAAGCTCCTACCGGCACCATTTAAAATATCTGCATCGGGTGCTCCCGCGAGCGGCAATGGAGTGGCCTGCATCGGGCGTCGCCAGCTCACCAGAAGTTGTCCTGGGAGTCAATGTGTTCGGTCCCCGCCAGGCGCTGGAGGTGGTCTGCTTTGCTCTCCAGCGCCTGCGTAGAGGTCACGTTCCCCATAGCTATGCGTTACTCTACAAAAACCCGCGCCGGGCCAACTGAGCACCGCGAGCTCTGCCTTCTCAGAGAGAGAGGGGCCTCGGGTCTCCTCTACCTAGAGAGCGGGCGGCATCGTCCCGGGCTAGAACTGGCGCGGGACGGGGCCCGCGCCGGGGCCTTGCGGGGCCACCGGGTCACGCTGCCGGGGGCGAGGCCCGACCCTCTGGCGCCGGGTACCGGCACTCGTGGCAAGGGCCCCGCGCGACACGCTGGGGGCGCGTGGGACGCAGTGGGGTCACGTGGCCCTCTCGGTCGAGGTGCCCCATGCGCTGCCGATCGCGAGGGTCACGTGGTTCAAGTCGGGTCGCCCCGGCGGCCCTGGCTGCTGCCCTCAGGGGGCCTCATCGTCGCTCCCGTCGCCAGCCTTCTTGCTGGCGCTGTCGAGCACCCGGGCCACGGCCGGGCTCAGGCGAAGGCGCTTGGAGAGGGCCTCCATGCGCACGTGCGTGCGGTTCTTCTCGAAGGCCCCCGCCCCGCGGTAGGGCCCGCGGGGGCTGGGGGTCGCGTAGGCCATCGAAGGACCCGGGCTCCCAGGGCGGCTCTTGGGCCCCCGTCGGGCGGTGGCCCCGAGGCCCCCCGGGAGGGTCTGGGCCCGGCCGGGCGCGGTGGCGGCCAGGGGCTCGGCATTCTTGGCGCTCTGCAGACGGAGGGCCGACTTGCGGTCGACCGCGCCCTTGAAGGCGCCCCCCTCCGCGGCTACCAGCCTCCGGGCGTCGGCCTCGGCGCGGTGCCGGTGGAATTCGCTCTCCCACTGCACCCACCGGGGGTCGCTCGGGCCCAGGCCCAGCTCGTCCTCCCCCCCGTCGCTGGCGTCGTCGTACGTCTCGACGCCGACCAGCTTGCCTAGACCGTCCTGGAACCTGCGGCTCTTCTTCTTCTTCGCGCGGCCCGCGTCCCCCCGCATCCCAACACGGAACGAGGCGTGCTTGCCGGTGCCCATGCCAGCCATGGCCGTGCGGCTCGCCGCCTTCCGGGCCGTGCGCTCGGGGCGCCCCCCCTCTCGCGCGGTCTGGCTGAGGGAGCGCTGCGTCGCGTCGGCCATGTCGCGGCTCGAGTGCTGCCGGGAGCCCACCTTGCTCGCCTGCTTGCTCCCGCTGCCCGCACCTTCGCCCTTGGCCTCGGCCTCAGCCCTCTGGCGCCCCTCCTCCTCCTCCTTCTGCATCTCCTCGATTTCCTCCAGGTTCTCCTGGACCGCCAGGAGCGTCTGACTGGTCTTCTTCCCGGGGCCGGGCTTGCCGCGCTCCGGGCTGCCCCCGTCCTCGTGCTGGCTGCCCGTCAGGGACCCGCGCCGCGACGCGGCCCGTGAGCCCTGGAGCGACCCCGCGAGGGAGCCCTGGCGTGAGGCGTGCTGGGAGCGCATCTCGACGCCGTCGTTGGCCGAGTCCGAGTACCTCCGGCTCGTGTCCCGGGTGAGCATGGCCAGCTTCTTGGGTCCCAGGGTGGAGACAACCTTGTCAGCCAGCTCCAGGACCTTCGCGGAGAGGCCCACCAGGTGGTCGCCCTGGCGCTTCACGCCCTCGACGTCGTCACGCTCGTCGCCGCTCGAGTCGGCGCCATCACTCGCATGCGACTCGAGGACCGCAGAGGCGACCAGGTTGCCCTTGACCATCCCCTCGAGGCGCCGGAGCTTCACGAGCACCTGACCCAGGCCGCTCTTCATGCGGAGCAGGCGCTGATGGGCCGCACTCCAGCTCCCCTGCCAGCGCTCCGCCTTCCGCTCGAGATCGTCGAGCCGGGCCTGCTCCTCGGACGTGTAGGTGGGGGGGGGCTTGGCCTGCGCCCCGGCGCTCGCCCCCGCGCTGGCCTGCACCTTGGCCTCCAGCAGCTCGCGGCGGAGCTCGTCCATCTGCTGCTCGAGGAGGTCCTTGCGGCCCTCCGCCTCGGTCACGGCCTTCTGCGACAGGCCGAGTTTGTGGTCCTCGAAGCTCTTGAGGAGCCTGTCCGCGATCTCCTCGGGGTCCTGCGCCCCCACGAGGGCCCCCAGCCGCGCGAAGACGGGGACAAGCTCCTCCATCTTCTTCTTCAGCGCCCTGGTGTCGGGAGACTCGGCCTCGGACTTCTCCGTGACCCAGAGGAGCGCCTGGCGGTTCATCTCCTTGGCCCTCCGCGCCGCCCGCTCCTCCTCCTCCCGCTGCCTCCGCGCCGCCTCGAGGTCCTCGTAGGGCAGGCCCCGGAGGTCGGCCTCGAGCATGCGCATGAGCTCCTGCGTCTCCCGCGCGTTGAGGCGCAGGAGCTGCGAGATGCCGTCGTCGTTGGTCGCCTCCTCCCTGCGCTGCTCGAGCCTGCGCTGGTTGGCCTTGGCCTTGGCCGCGATCGCCGCCTCCTGGCGCTGGATGTCCCGGCGCAGCTGCTTGGTCTGCAGCCGCGTGCCCCTCATCTCCTGCTGCAGCCGCGCCGTCTCCCCCTCGAACGCCTCCACCTGCTCCTGCATGCCCCCGCCGTCGTTCTGCAGCTTGACGATCTCCGCGGCCGTGCGCTCCAGCAGCCGCTCGTGCATGAAGTTGGTGAGCGCGATCTCCGTGTGCCGGTGCTCCACCTCCCCCAGCATCCGCTCGAGCTCCTCTGCCGACACCTTCCGGGACTTGCTGGTCACCTCCTCGACCCGCCCCACCAGGCGCCGCGTGCTCGACTCCTCCCCGAGGAGGCTCTGCACCGTCTGCTCCGCCGTCAGCGGGACCGTCGTGGCGCTGTGGCTCGCCCCGTCCCCGCCCAGGTAGGCCACCGACGGCTCGGCCTTGGGGCCGCCCTTGTGGGGGGACTTGGGCGACGGGGACCGGCGGGACCGTCGCGTGTCGCCGAGACCGGCGTCAGACGTCGCGTCTCCGCCCTCGCCCGTGCGGTCCGGGGCCCGCCGCGCCGTCTTGGCCTGCCGCAGCTCCACCTGCAGCTCGGTGCGGACATCGGCCAGCTCCGCCTGCCTGCGCACCAGCTCCTTGCGGACCTGGTCGTAACGCACGGTGAGCCCGTGCAGGAGCGTCTCCTGGTTCCGCAGGATCATGTCCTGGTTATCTGCGGTAATCATTTCCATGTCGGCGGCGGAGAGGGGGGCCTCGGTGCCGAACACCCTGCGGAGGGGGGGGACGGTTCACAGCTCATGGCGGGTGAGGGGGCGGGAGGGGGCGGCTCGGACGCCCGGGCGGCGGAGAACGGCGTCCCCCGCCGATATCCATCGGCGTCTCGTCGCAAAATAACACCATCAACGGCAGACATCGCCCGGATGGGGCGCCGCAGGGGCGACGCTCACCTCACAGGCCCCCCATGCGGCCTGGGGCTCCGGGTGATGGTCGGCAGCTCAGACGCCCGAGACTCCATCGTCAGTCTACCGCTCCTGTTCATGTTCAGACCTTGATCCGTCGCCGAGCAAAGGCTCCCGAGCCGATGACTCTCTGGTCGCCCCGTTTGCCTGCACTCCGGGGATGGGAGACAGATGAGTCGCGAAACGGTACACCTAGCGTTTTTCGCGTACAAAACCGGAACCAGATGAAGACACTGAATTATGTGGGTCCCTTGAGCGGCGGATCGTAGAGCAGAAGCGTTACATGAGAGCTGGGGAGGGCGCAAAGGGGGCACAAGTGCGCGGGAACGACTTGAACGATTTTGTTTACGCAGGGGCCTCTGTTCGGCAATCAGATCCCTCCGGCTCTATTTTTGTTAACAAAAGGGACACAATGGGTGCGATATGGTCGCGTTGTCCCCAGCCGGCCTGAGGCTGTGCGTTTCCCACACATCTCGTCCCGCGAGCATTTGGACGTGTAGAAATGGATGGTCACCTCGTTCCTATCGATACAGGCGACCAGAAGACTAGTTCGAATATCGTGCGGTCGCTAAGCACGTGATATTTTGAGGGAATGCCGCCGGGACGTCGAAGACGGGCGAAGTGGAGTGGACCAAGTCCAGGGTGGAGCGACAACCTTTTCTCAATCTCCCCAATCCAGAGGGGAAATG
>Ga0181583_10000333_pt1 | contig 33021 bp, 12 predicted proteins | sample 071ome_31_FD_132461 | JGI IMG/M metagenome (GOLD analysis project Ga0181583, IMG submission 132461) | Coastal salt marsh microbial communities from the Groves Creek Marsh, Skidaway Island, Georgia - 071405CT metaG (megahit assembly) | ecosystem: Environmental > Aquatic > Marine > Intertidal... | reverse complement strand
TTAATCTTTGTGCTGTTGTGTCGTACCAAAGTTGTCCTCTTAGTGGACTAGCAGGCGAAGCACTGTTAGAAAAATTTTCTAACAGTTTGATAAAATTTTCATTTAAAAATTCACCAAATCCTGTATAGTTTCGGCCAATTAGTGTTAAATTGGTAGTGTCTGTATCAACAAAGCCGTCAATTAAGTCTACAAGGAGCGTTCCGTCGGTTTTATTTAATTTATAACTCATTAATCGACTCCTGTGTAAATTATGTAGTTAAGTGACAAATACGGATTCATCACATCTAATGCTTCTCCTAGCGAGGCACCTAAAACTCCACCACTTGAACTAAGAGCTTGGCCTTGACCTGAACCTGTAGGAGAATCATAAACTATTGCATCAGGATCGGAAGCAGGACTGCTAGGAACATCGCTTATAGCATAGAACTGGTCACCGTTATCAGCTCGCATATCATGCTCGTGTTCTGGAAGGTTACTAACATCAATGGTTTTTTCTTGCGATCCGCCACTATTTCCTAATTCGCTTGCACCTAAACCGTCAACTCGACCAGCAGCCGAGCCGCCCATATTGTCTAGCCCTAACGGGAATCTTCCTCGTAAGTCAGGCAATGCAAAAAATTCAACTCCGCCGTCGGATACTAGCGAAGCATCTTTAAATGTAAATCCAATAATGTTAAACAAATCTGGGTATAAAACTTTAAGTATTTCTCCGCCGTTACATATGAGCCACCCTGTGGGTGCTGTTGCACCTGCATAAGGCATTATTGCTCCTATAGGTGTAGTTGGTACGGCAGATAATAAATCCCTTTGACTTATCTTAAATAATCCTGTCGAGCCGCTAACTCTGTTAATAAGAATTTCGTCGTCACCTTGTGTGTTGACGACAGAAGTTTTTCCAGAAATAAATGCGTTACTTACTGATGTGTTAAATGTTTTTGTACCGCCGCCTACTTGTCCGTCAAAAGTAAATGACGGTGCTTGAATATCACCAGTCAATTCAAACGTAGTAACACTTGCTAATTTATCTGCACTTTGAGATTTACCAGCAAGTGTGCCTGAAATATTATTTGCAATTACATCGCCAACAAAAGTTGTTGCATAAACATTCTGCCAACGCACTAGTTCTGTTCCTAAATTGCGGGCATTATTTAAATCTGGGGTTAGTGCTCTTGTAATTGTGCCGCCTAAAACTTTTAGTGTACCGCCTATGTTAACATCTTTTGCAACGCCGATGCCGCCTTTAGTTACAATAGATCCATCACTAATTGTTCCGCTATTTGAAACACTTTCAACTTTTAATAAATCACTTACTTGTATATTACCAATAACATCAAGTGCTTCGTCTGGTGCAGAATTATTAATACCTACATTAGTAGAAGAATCTACCCTTACTACAGTTTTTGTAGTTCCGTTATCGTTAACTCTGATGTCTATGTTTGCACCACTGGTGCTTTGTCTAATAACTCCAGCTTCGCCTTCTACACCTAAATTAAATTGACTTCCTGCACCTAATGCAATGCCTCCGTTATTTTTTACTTTTAGAGGAAAGTTTGTTATACTAGTCTGGTCGCCACGTAAAAAGTTTGACGCTGGCACTGTCACCTCACCAACTACTAGTGCTTCTGCTTTTTCTGCAGGGCCATTAAATCTTGCAATGCCGTCACCTTTTACATCTAACGTAGTAATGTTTATGCCAGGCTTAATTTCAGCAAAACCTCTAATTGTAGTTTTTGGTATAAATCTATCTGCACTAACAATTACAATCGGAGTAGCTTCTACTTCTATAAACAATACAACATAGTTTTGATCGTCAGTGCCAGTTAATTGTCTTGGACTTGCTCCAGTATTTAAACCGTCTGCAAAATCAGGTCCTACTAGCACCCAGCCTGATCCTGAAAAAAGATATAGTTGCTGATTGTCTGTATCTACCCAGAGGTCTCCAGTTACTGAATTTGTTACATCTGGTTGTGTAAGTCCTTTTTTGAGTCCTCCTGCAGATCCCCATGCAGTTCCGTCATAAACTTTAAGCTGGTTTACTCCGGCTGAAGTGTCGTACCATAGTTGTCCTTCTACAGGATTTACAGGTTCGTTTGAGTTTGCAAAATTTTCTAAAATATGTAAAAAATTTTCTGCAATACTAGATCCATATGCAGTAGTGTTTCTTCCCGGAAGACTTAATGAAGTTTCTTGGTTAATTGTATTGTCTTCTACAATTATATTTCCTTTATTAACTTGGTCTGTAAATCTAATTTGGTATGCCATTTATCTCTCTCAAATTCCTGATAAACTTTGAACACGTACAGTATAATCTATTTGTATTAACCTGTTCAAAGATTTTTGAACTGGATGAAAAATTACATGAGTTAACAAACGACCGTTACCTGATTCGCTAAAGCCTCTTAATCCTAATTCATCAAACACATAAAGGTTTTCTGCATCTGTTGCGTTGTCAAATGCATTTTGCCCTGCCGGTTCGCCGTAGTCTAATAAACATGAACATAATATATCAGTATAGTTTGTGCCACTTACGTGTCTTGTTTCTATCCTGTTTCTAACTGGATCAAGATTATTAACACTCCTATCGTCGACTACTTTTGTAAAAGTTTGATTATATAAACTAGCATTAGTGCCAGTTGTGTTTGGTGTAAGGTATGTAATTATTCCGGTAGGATCAACTGATGTTCCACCGTTTCCAAAACTCATTTCGTAAATAGTACCAGTCCCTTCGTTAGCCAAACTTTCCGCTAATGAAATACTCATATTTTCGTAATGTATAGCATTACGCTTATCGATAAGGACTTCGCCACTTTCTGGGTCGTGGATTTTAATATGTCCCTGTAATATTACACCATTGTTGTCTTTAAATTCTTCGCTCATTTTTTATCTCGCTATACTGTATTTATTCTGGTAAGTCAACTGTTGCGTCACGCAAGAATCTTGCAATGTCATTTTCAGCTTCAGTTAACGAAGTTCCAGTTGGATTCCAAACTTTTCCTTGCTTTCTTACAACTATAATTTTTTCGTTTATAGAAGGTACATAATTTAATGTTAGTATATTATCCGTAACATTAAACTCTGCTTCCGCTTCTACATCTGCTTCAGGTGAATCTTGATCTATTGTTGGATCAAAAACATCAATTACATTTTTACGTAGACGTTTTCCACCAGCAAATACTTCAAAATCGTCTGCAGAACTAGGAGTAAAGTCTAATTCAAAATTACCAGTGCTACCGTCAGGAGTTAATACTGTTGATATTAGCTCGTCCTTATAAGGAATAGTTTCTTTCGCACTCTGATCAAAAATCCTTGTACCGGCAGTATACACTTGCTTAACTCCTGTCCCTAGTGTTCCTCTTCTAAGTTGTCTTAAAGTATTTCCTTCTTTAACAAAGTATTCTATTCTTTCTCCGTCTATAAACAGTACACCAGGCATATTTTTTAATTTATTAGGTTCGGTTAAATTGCTACCGTCTACTACTTCTACTCTTAAATCATACCAATTTAAATCTTGAGCTAATTCAAAAGTATATGTGTCATTTAATCTCTTGTAATGTGTTCTATTTAACATATCTTTGAATTGTCTAAATCCAAATCTTTCATTCAATAAAGATGCTCTAAAATGCACAATATCAATTACATCATTTTCGCTCAACGTTTGTACAATTTGAATATAATATCTATCATCGGTTACATAGTAGTCTACGCTTGGTATCAACTGGTTGCCATTTACAGCGACCCATACATACTGAGCATCTAGTGCTTGACCTCTTAATTTGATTAAACCCGTTGTTAAATTATGATACTCTACATATTCCGATGTTCCACTGCTTAAGGTTGTGCGGTTAACAACGTCATAATTTATTCTAGTCATATCTTGTATATCGTGATTACTGAACTGCAATACTTCTACTTTTGTATCTATAGGCATTGCAACACTAGTGTCAATTATCAATTCATTAGTTTCGGTATCAAAAGTGTACTCGCCGTCGTCGTTAACAAAAACCTCTAGTACATCGCCTGTTGTTCCTACACCACTAAAGAGCACAACACTTGTATTAAAGATATCATATCTATAACTAATTGTTTGTTCTAATTTTAACCCATTTAAATAAACATCTATTTGATCAGGAAGTAATGATACATTAGGCTGCTGGAATAATTGCAATTGATATTCTCTAGTGCTAGTTACTTCAAACCTTTGATTATATCCAGGATTTAAAATTTTATCTCCTACTGTAACAATAGCTTTATGCGTTACTGGAGGAGCATTAAATGGAATGTTTGATAATTGGAATGCTAATGTAGAACCGTCAGCATAGAATGTATCCCTTTTAACATGGCTATAATTTGTACCAGATGCATAAAATATTCCGTAAGATATAACTGTTCCTGCAACAGGTGCTATAGTAAAGTTAAGTCCAAATTTATTATTTTCAGTTTCAAAAACAATTACGTCTACTGATTCTCTATTGGCTTGTACGTAATGTGTTGAGCCTGTTTGATAAGGAATATCTAATTCGTATATAATAGAAGTTCCGTCTGCTACAAATTCGTCTATGTCTAATATTTGTTCTCCGGAAATTCCCATTGTAAGAATATTCAATTCACTGCCAGCAGTTGGAACAGTTGAAAAAGTAACAGTATTGTTAGTAACATCTAGTGTATATGCTGTTTCGTCAAGATTTACTTTGTCTAGTCTTACAAACACTGCTTGATTTGTGTTTGGTTTAACACCTAAATCGTATACTGCTGTCGTACCGTCAGTAATATAGTTTTGACTATATATTGTGCTTGCACCGTCACCTACTCTATGATATACTCGAATATCTAATGTGTCCACTAGTTGCCCTGGAACTAATTCTTCAGGACCTTTTGAAGTAGTAGGTGTTACAAATCCGTCGCCGTCTATATTAATCTCTTCTGCATTAATACCTTTTGCTGTGTTATATTGTAAATCTCCTCCAGTTAACTGAGTGTCATAAGCAAGCGGGTCAGGTAGGAAACTACCGTCTGAGGTGGTTTTTCTAACTATTAAAACATCGCCGTCAATAAGAGGAATATTTAAGCCGCTTTCAGACACATCTATTTCTGTTTCGCCAGCACCAGTAATACTCTGAACTATTGCGTTTGGATTTGTAATCGGATTGCCGGTACCAAAATTCGGATCATCTATACGCACACCGTTTTTGTAAATATTATATACTATATCTACTTCTAAAGGCTGTTGTAATTCTATTGTTAAAGTTGAACTGTCTGTTCTAAATATTTCGTCTTCAAATGTGTTGTCGTAGGTATCCCAAGTGGATGCAAACCATTCGTTTGTATCCCATCCTGCAGGAGCATCAAATTGTAAACTTTTGACTTCAACGCCTCCGTAATCAATTCCGTCCATTAGTTGCGCAACATCTTTGCCTATCATTCCAGTTGTTGGATCATAGAAAAAATTGATTCTGTCTTGGGCATTGAGAAGATTTATATCATAAAAGTATTCAATTTTAATATCTGTGCCAGAAGTGGGAGGATCTATAAATTCAATGCGGCCAAGTTTACGTGAATATGATTTTGAATTGTCATCAACATTAGATACTATGTATTGGCTTCTTAAAGATTCTATGCCGTCTATAGAAACAACCGTCCTTGTTGATTTTAAATCTATAGGCCATTTTAAAGTAAATTTTAGGTCAGCACCAGTTCCTACAAAGTTTTCTGTTTGAGCTAGATTTGTTATGTAAAAATTACCACTTACTCTATCAAATTTTGATCGTATATGAACTCCTCGTACTTTTGTATTTCCTAAAACAGCAGATGCTCGTGCTTCAACACTACCGTCCTCTTGAGATCCATTAATTACTACTTGAGGTGCAGTTATGTATCCAGAGCCCTCTGATAAAACTTGAATGCGAGTAATCTTTCCATCGCCTATGTATGCTTTTGCAGTTGCCCCAGAGCCGCCGCCGCCAACTAAAGAAATAACTGGTTCTTGTAAAAAGCCTGAGCCAGGCTCTGCTATATTAACTTCTGTAACGCTAAATCCTACATTATCTAACCAATGCTTCTTTGGATACTGTTGCATCTCTTCACTGATGCCTGTTATACCTGTTGTTGTTGTTTTTGCAGACTCAGGTACAATTTGTTTTGTAATTGAACTATAAGAAGCAGGCAAGTCAAAATCAGTAGTTACTGAATTAGTTGGTTCTATTTTGTCGTATCCGCTAATATACTCTCTAATTTTTGTTTTAAAAGGTTTGACCTCATTTACATATTCTTGGTAATTTTCTAAATTATCATTGTTAAATGTTAGTCTTTGCTCTAACTCTCCAACGTTGTGCTTACTCTTAACAAAACTTGTTTTAAACGCCCAGTCAACGTAATTTTGTTCTGCAAAAACATATCGCAAGCTAGCAAAAAATAATTTATTATATTCTACTCGCAACTCATCGACAAAAATATCATCCCTAATAGTTTGTAATATTTTTCTTGTTTCGATTATGGGTTGAATATCGTAATATCTTGCATCAAAACTAGTAGTGTCAAATCCTGTTCTATTAGCAACAGCATCATATAAACTTGACAAAAATTCTATAGTTCCATTTTCTCTTCCGATTGTTCTGTAATTAATTGTGTAATCTTCTGTGTCTACATCTGCAATTTTTTCTAATAATAACCATCCACCAGAACCAACTGAATTTATTTTAACAATAGAGCCTAAATCTAATTCTAATGATGACAATTCGTAAGTAGCATCAATAATTTCATCTATACCCGAAAATTCATTATAGTCTGGTGCATACCAATCAACGTATTGCCAAAATTTAGATACATCATAAGCCTGTGTAGTTATCCTACTCCAGACTTTTTCTACAGAATCAAATTCGTTTATTGTCCATCTGCCTGTTGCATTTTCATCAGCACGAACTAGTACACTAAACTTTCTTGTTTTGATAGTTGTAGATTCTGTGTAATTTTTTCCGCCGCGCAGTACAGTTACATTAGAAACTTTACCTAAGGCATCTATGTCGATTCGAAGATCAGCGCCGGAGCCTTCTCCAACTATTTTATAAGAAGGTGGTTGTATGTACCCTCTACCTGGATTTGTAATTTCAACTTGTACTATTTCGCCATCAACAATTAAAGGAGTTAGCTCTGCTTGAACAACTTTTGCTGTTCCTATAAATTCAATGTCAGCATATGTATCGACAGCATTATCGTACAAATTAGAATTAATGTTTGGTAAGGGATCTTTTTCGTTTAAAACACTGAAATCTGCAAGATCAGACAATACAACAGTTTTTGCTACAGAGTTAATTCTATCTATAACCTGTTTTAATGCTTCTGGCTGATTTTTAAACCAACTTTGTCTTGGTTTAAACAATGTTCCGTATTTTTGTTTATCGCTTAATTCTGGATCGGGTACAGGTCTTTGATATTCGTCGTAGCCAATTAAACTATCAAACCATTTAGTTTCAATATCAGTTTTTGGTAAACTAGTCTCTAATCCTTCGGTCATTAATTGATATTCTGTATGAATATTTTGTTCTTGATTCTCAATTGTCCAATAACTAAAATTGATTGCAACATCCTTATCTTCAACATCTAAATTGCAATTATATAATGCAAATTTATTATTGCTAAGTAGCGCAGCAAATTTATAACCTTCTTGGAATGGATTTTCAATAAGTGCTCTAATATCGTCTGCACTTAAATTTCTGTCCTCTAGTAGTGGCACAGTCCTTTTATTTCTTACCCAATAATAAAATACATTAGTAAATCTTTGCGCCACTGGGTCGTATTTTTGTTTTTGAGTGTAAAATCTGTCTCCATACCTTGTAGTACCAGTTATTCCTAAAACTTCGCCTTCGGCTGTACCACTTAAACTATCCCATTCGCTAGGAGAATATGTACTTTCAGTCCATTCGTATATTTCAATGCTTGTTCCAGGAAAAATTGTATTCCAAAAATTTGTTTGGAAAATTGTATCTGCTTGGTATGTATTATAAAATCTTACATTTCTAAGATTCCACCATATTTTTCCAGTAGCATTTTCGCCCCATGCTGAAGTATTTTGCTCTTGGAAGTCTTCATTAATTACATTGTAAAGTGCAGGATCGTATAATGTTTTGTAACTAATTTCTGCTTCAGCTGGTCCTGCAATTTTTCCTTGCACCGGATCTAGAATATCTATATAATCAATAATTTTATTGGTTTTTATATTATAAATGTAAGCACCTCTAAACTTATCAACATTAACTACTGGAACTGGTTGTCTTAATACATTCCAAGCATTAGTTCCGTTTGGCTTTCTATATTCTAAAATTGTTCCTTGGTGGTCTTCTTTTGTTACTCTAGGAGTAGCTACGTATACATGATTTTTCTTAAGGTTTAAATTTTCTCCTAAATAGAAATAATCTTCATCTTGATAGCTAAGTGATTCTGAATAAACAAAAGAACCGTTTATATTTTCAAACATATAAACAACGCCGGTATCTTCTGTTCGCGTAGTAAATATAGTATGATTTCCGTCTATAGTAGTCCTTGCTGGAGATAGCGGAGATTCTCTATCAGTTGCATACTTACTGTTATACAAAGAACTAGAATTAATATTTCTTTGACTGTAAATATCAAACGTAGTTGGATTTACAGCATCAGATTGTAATCCTGTTACAGCTAAAACTTGGCCGTCGAACGCTACCTTTGATCCAAATTTTTCATTTGTTTCGTTATTAGCACTAGAAAGTGTTTGCACTAAAGTAAACTGCTGATTTTGCAGTTGATAAATGTATACCTTTCCTTGATTAATTTTATTATCGTCGGCTAAATTTTCGCCTATAGCTAGATAATTTCCGTCGTCGCTTAAATCTATCGATATACCAAATCCTGATATATCGTCTTCTCCGTAAATTTCTTGGACAAACTGATAATTTCCGTTAATGCGTCTGTAGATTGCTATGGCATTATTAGATGTACTGTCAGATCCCACAAGGCTTGCTGATACAGCAACAACACCACCGTTTGACGAAACGGAAAAATCTCTAGCAAACTTTAAGATGCCTGTTTCTAATCCATCGCTGTGAGGATCAAAAATTGATTCAGCTGGTAGTTTTAAGGAAGCACTACTTGGTATAAATCCTAATCTCGAAATATTATCTGAATATTCGGTCCAATTTGAAAGTAAAAATTCTCCAGCTGCTAAATTTGTAACTGCCTGATATAGTGTATCATTAAAAATTACAAGTTCTCCAGCTGAGTAATCGCTAGTGTTATCGAACTCTCCTCTATAATTTCTATCTTTTCCAATTTCCCAATCGTATTCAAATACTCCATCAGAACCTTTCTTGATAATATAAATTTTACCGTTATTGTTTACAGTTTCATTTCCTTCTTCAGCAACAAACAATGAATACAAATTATTGTTTTTTGCAAATTTTAATTTATATCCTAGTTTTCTTTCTGATCCTCTGTCTGGAAGTGTAAAATAATTTATCAACTGATATTCGCCGAGCGGCGCTTTTTCATAGATAGAAAATAATCCTTCGTTAGTAAATGTACTATCTACCCCAAACTCACTAGCCGGCAAATTAAAAATTTGATTCCATTCGTTGTTTCTACTATCAGGATAACTAGGAACCCTAGGTACACCAAGTATATTTTCTTCTTCATAGAACCAATATTCTATATCTCTTTGTTGTGGCTCTAGATCCAATGTGTTAGTTGTCGCGTCGAAGTCGTTTCCTGTACTTAAATCTGTACCCACACCAGTTGAAGTAACACCTTCAGAAATTAAAAATAATTTTCCTACTTCAGCTGATCCTAACGAAGTTTCTAACACTTCTCCCATTGTTCTGCTAGGAGACCCCACTCTTTCAATTGCTGCTGTTTCTCCGAATCTGCTACCTGAAAGCCAATTTCCTGTTACATTAGATACATATAGTCTAACATTATTGAATTGACGTTGGTAGAACATTACTTCAGCAGTTGCTCCTGTTACTAAGTCTCTAACAGTACTATAAAGACCTGGACCTCTAGTAATTAAATTGCCGTCTTGATCAAATTCGTACTTAGGTGTTGGTTCAATTGGATCTCCTAAGTTGCCATCCGGCTCTAGATCTACTGTTTGGAATTCTGTAAACTCCATGTCAATATATCCGTCCCATTCTTCAACAATAGTATGTGTGTTGTTGAGTAGTTCAGATGATAAACCAGTACCAGTTAAATCTATGCTACCTAAGGTGTCGACATAAAATTTAAATTGATCTCCAGCATTTAGATTATTAGATAATTCAATAGGGGTACGTACTACCCACCAAGGTGAAGGTCGTTCTTCTATAGTAGTGTCAAATATACCAGTATAGGATAAATGAGTTAAGAAACTTACACGATCATTTTCGTTTACGTAAGTTATCTCTTGAATGTTATCTTGTATATTATAGTAATAGTAAGGTATCGTTCTGCCATCTGGTGTAGCAGGATCACCGTCATCGCCGCGTAAATTTAGTACATCTCTAAATATTAATCCGCGCCCAGTATCAGTAGAATTACTTGAATTTACAAGATATGAGGTTGTATTAATTAACCAGTATCCGCCCAGAACATCAATATTATTAAAGTTATCTTCTGCATAGGTACCTATAAGAACATCTTCATCTAAAAATATATCATCAGTTTGTAAAAATATACCATTTGTTTCGCTAAGGTATATTACAGCTTCTCTAGTTGCAACATCATTATAAAGATATTCTACTTTGCCACTTGCTGTTGCAGTTTTAATTATATCTCCAATTTCTGGAAGCACTGTGTAATTTTCAACATTAAAAACATGATCAATTTTCTTTTGAATGATGTGATTACCTGTTAAAGTGCTAGTGGTTATTGCTGGAGAATAAGTTCCTAGGAAAGGTTCTACAGATGTTACAGGATTAGCTAAATTTGCAACACTATAATTGTTCCATTTTAAAACTATAGTGTCTCCTATTTCTGTACCTTCGTATTGATCTTTTGGTGCTCGTATAAGCAGATGATCTATAGAAGTTCCATTAAATCTATTATTTCCTGTAAGAAGTAATTTTATATCTGTACTATCTGACTGTTCTGCTATAAAACTATAAGCATCAAAACTTGTGTAAAGTATATTGTCTTCAGAACCTAAAACTTGTTTTCTTGCTTGCCACAAACTTTCGTTATAAGATACTATTTGATTTTTTTCGTAATCAATGTTAGGATCAAACTCGCCTCTATATCTTGTAAGTACTCGACTTGCGTTAGGGGAGCCGACTGCTAAATATTTTCCATCGCCAGAAACTGCAACACTGGCTCCAAATCTAGTAGGTTCTGTAATATCAGCTAAAATATTAGTATCTGGTGCAATAGTTTGCAAAAGTCTGTAATTTCCGCTTTCGTTTCCTCTAGTATAAACATTAACAACTCCGCCTTTGTTAGTTACTATAAAGAATTTTAAATCGCTGCCAGTTCCGCCAATATCGGTTACATTAATGCTTACTTCTTCGCCGCCTGTATATCCAACTCCTGGATTGGTTACAGATATTGTTGCATTACCTAATCCGTCAATTACTACAGTAAATCGAGCTCCTGTTCCTGTGCCAGTATAATTAAATAACTCTAAATCAGTATATGTTCCTGGAGTTCTATTCGCATCGTAGCCAGAATTTTGAGATATTCTTACATCGTCTACTGCACCTTGAGCAAAATAGTCAGGTGAACCTATAGCTAGAATTGTGTTATTGTCATTAACTGACATTGCTGATCCAAAGTAATCTCTTGTGGAATCAGTATTACCTTGAGGATTTTCTATTAAATTATGTACGTCATATACTTTGGTATTTTTATAAACACTCCAATTGTCAGAGCCGTCATTGTCTATCCATGCAATATCAAAATTTTCTAAAGACTTTTGCGCATACTCATTTAGTTCAATAAAATTACTGAATCGCACTGTATCAAATGTTGTTAGAATTCCATTGCCGTTTTCAACAGGATTAATAAATGCGTTCGGCTTTGGTAAAATTAATGTATTCGCGCCGACGGACTGAACAACATGGTACCCTTCGAGATTTTCAATATCTAATATACCGATAATATCTCCCGGCTTAATAGCATTGTTAACTGCTTTTGCTAGGGTTAGTTCTACTGTGTTACCTGTATCAACAGTTACCGTTGCAGTCGTAACAAAATTGTCAATTGACGTAGATTTAAATACAGTCCAAGAGTCGCCTTCTTGAGCTATCCATGCATATTCTCCGCTTGGTATTACTCCCGTTGATGTGATAAAACTTTTTTGTACAAAAGAATAATCAACATCATCAGGATTAACATAACCTGCTGTTTTAATTTGTTCCGTAAAAGTGCTAGCTTTAGTAGGAAAAGGCGAGTGATCGTAGTTTTCTGGTGCTAGGTAAACTTCGTAAGGTTTTATTCTATAAATATCATCTCTAGTGTTTGACGGTATAGATTGTACTAACTCTACCGGTTGAGGAGATAATTTAAACTTGCTTTCATCTAAAATATATTCAATTTCGTCAAATCCGTCTGCTGCTCCGTACTGTCCTAAACGTATTGCCCATTCTTCGTAAAAATCTAAACTTTCTTTATCAGCACTAGCTAGAGCATCAAATAATTTAGACAAAGAATTTTGTGTTCCTTTATCTTGAATAAATCCTTGATAAAATTTATACTGACTAACATCATCATTTATTATATTTGCTAGATACTGGCGTTTTTGATAACCTATAAGATGTTGAGCTAGTTTTTGTTGTTCTGTATCAAAATTGTCTGTGTCAAGGTCATAAAAATCTGCAAACTGCGATGCCTTATAATCCAAATTTGTAAGCAATGTAGCTTCTGGTTTTTCTGACAAACGCACCCATTCTTTTGAATTAAAAGTTGCTGAGCCTTCTACTACAGTATTTGCGCTATAGAAAAACTCTTTGTATTTTACGATCTGCCCTAATTGATAATCTGTATAAGGCAGCCATTCAGTAGTTTCTGCTGCATCATATATAAATCCAGGAACACTTAAACTTCCTTGCCAGTTGTCTGATCGATATCCGACTACTTTAATTCTTTCTTGTCTATATCCAGGAGCTAAGTCATAAATTACATCATTAAAAACTGTGGTGTTATCTAAAAGAACAACGTGTTCAGTTTGTACAAGATTAAGTCTTATATTATACAATCCGCTGTTAGTATTTTTCAATGATATTTCGCACTTGTTGCCGTCTCTAAAAACATCAACAAACTCTGGATCTATTTTATTAGCATCTGCTCTTAAAATAGAATAAGGATAAAATGTGCTGAATAGGTCATCTACAACTGCATATTCAGTTTCAAATTTTATTCTATTTGCACCGGGACTTATAGTTAAAATAGAGCCGTCTTGCCAGTTTTGTGTAGTCCAAAATAAAAATTCTTTTATACTTTGCTGGAAATTTTGAATTGCTCGTTGGTCATTGTCGTAATATTCAAATTTGAATCCGATACTGTCTAGATAAACTCCGTAACCTAGTAAAAAATCAACCACTTCTTGTAAGTCGCGCAATACTGTTCCATATGGTAGTTGACTAATTTCAGTTTCAAAATTTTTCCTAATAAAAGCAGTTGCACCTCCTTGAATAGGTAGTTGTGATATAATTTCGAAGTTATTATTATCAAATACATTTGTTGATCTATGAGAATTTATTGTTCTATAGAATGTATTTTCGTATCTAATATTTTGACCTTTAAGATATTGTTGTCCGGTTGCCCAGTCTAGGAAAGGCTCAGAAATTCCTCCGATTGTAATTGCTCTGTCGCTTGTTTTTTCTATAGCAGGGTAATACGAAAACACTGGATTTAAAGAATCATAACCTCTTACAGAATATCCAGAAGGTGCCTTTTCTACTATTACGCCGGAGTAATTTACAGTTTGTACAGCACTACTTTTATTTAAAAATATTTTATAATTTTCTTGCGGCACAAATACATTGCTTTGATTAGTTGGAGATCTACTATCTAATAACAATTGAAATTTTTGTTTTTCAGTAAAGCCACCTAACTTGTAGGAAAGCTGATTGTTAATAGCTTTTAAATCATCTTTATATTTTTGATAACTGATAGTAATGTCGCTAGCCAAATAATTTGACATATAATTAACCAAACCACTTGTTAATACTCTTGACGTATCTTGAATTGAGTTTGGAAAAACTATATTCTTTATGTCTATCGGTTTTTGGCTTTCTCTATAAACTATTTGTCCTGCTAAATTTCTATACAATCTAGATAAATCAAATCCAACACCAATTGTCTCAGCAGGCTTATTTAAAGAAAATGCTGTTAACAGAGCAAATGGATATTCTGAACTTCTACGCCAGGCTGTTTCAACTGGAGCTTCATCGCCGTACGCAAATTGTGTTCTTGCAAGAACAGGAACATGGCCCTGTGCTAAATTTGATTCTAAGGGGCTAATTAATTGTCCAGCAGCGTTGACTGGAATATGATTCATAAGACTTGGACGTTTATACTCGTCTAGTATTTTTATAGGCGCATTTGGTTGTCTTACAACTCCATTTTGCAAATCTTCCCATAACACAAAATTGTCTCTAGTATAAGGAGCCGGCCCGTACTGTTCTTCCCACCATTCGGGTTTGATTGTAAATCCTAACATTTCCCAAGGGTGTGTGTGAGGACGATCTGTGTCATACGCCTGTCTGTACACTGATCTCCAGAATCCTTTAAGTGGCTTGTTATTTGGGGATTCGGTGAAACTATAATTAAATGTAAATGTGTTAGCACTGTTAAACCACGTAGAGTTATCCGAGTAGTCAGGATTTCCTGCTACTGATAACCATTGAGTAAAATCACTAATCATCGAAGCATCAATATCTTTTTTAGCAATTCCAGTTTCTCTAAAAATACCTTTTTGCAATTTATGAATATCAAAAATATCTTTTCTATATTCTTGTTTTAGATTATTGAATATTCTTTTTTCTAATTCTAATATTAAATCATCTCTAAAATCATCATAGGCTTTTGTTATGCTGCCGTCGTGACCCTGTATGACCTTTGTAGGTTCCAAATACGTATCGTCAATATATATTTCTGGTCGATATTTAGGATAAAATCCTAACTTTGTTGGTGTTGGCGGAATAAAACATCCGTCGGATGTTTCATATTGATACAGTTCAATGACATCTCCGTTTTGTTTTGTTGCAGTAATAATACAAAACCCTTCTTCATTAAATGTATAATCTCTGCCAAAAATTAGTTGTGTTCCGTTTAAATATACACCTACTGCTTTTGACGATAGTGTATCTAAAAGAAATGGTTGACTAAGAGCAAAAAACACATTACCAGGATCTTCCACTTCAAAAATTGTGCGTTTGGCTGCTGTGTATGCTAGCATATCACTAAAGTAAAATGGGGATTCTTTTGTTTTATCTTTGTTTACTTCTTTTAAGATTCTATCAACGTGTTCTTTTACTGGTCCGTCATAACCTAATGTATAAGCAACTTGTAAAAATTGACGCTTAAATTTTGCGTATTCTGATCGAGCATATTTTATAGCTTTTATTAAATTTGCTTCAGTGTTAGTTGTATGATAAATTGCTAAATTTAACGGATGCGAATGCTTTAAAAACTTTGTTCCGAAAGGATTTAAATTTCCTAAATCTCGCAAATTACTAGGACCTGGATATATTCCTTCAAAATTATTTAATTCTTCGATCATAGAATCTACATGATCATTTACTTCACCTAAAGTAAATGTAGACAGATTTTCATTTTGTGGATTGCGCTCTAAGTTATAGGGTATTTCATAATAACCTTCACTTGTTTTATCTGCATCTGCTCTTGTTTTTAAAAGAACAACATCATTAACTAAAAGGGGATTATTAAAACGCACAAATACTTCATCAAGTGCTGTTGTTTCTCTAACATAGTCAACATTTTCTTTTTGCAATTCGTTGTTTACGTAAACCCTCAACCATAAATTATCTATTGTATTAGGTTTACTATAAACGTCGATTTTGAATTTATCTAAATTATTGTTGTCAACAACGTATTGTCTTAATATACTTTGTTTGCTGTGAAACTTAGGTTTTGACCAACCATTTACATAGGTAAAAGTATCTAAAGAATCGTACTTACGTAAAAAACCAATGTCGGTATTTTTTGTTTCTGTGACATTATCAATTTGGTACTCCATTGATTCTGTAAGCAAATTAAATTCAAAAACAATATCCCCAGAATTTTGTATACTTCTGTATGATAATGGAAATCCTAGTTCAGGATCATTTGCACCTGTTCCTATTTTATAACTAAAAATTTTATTACCAAAAAATGTACTGCCATCGTATACGGTTTGATCTGAATACGGATTGCCTTCTTCGTCGTATATTTCAAATAATGGTTGCTGATTTACTTTTGTCTTTTCTTGACCAGCTGCCCAAGTGCCTCCAGTATAATGCCAAATTTTACCAGAATTTTTTGCCCCTTGTTTGACTAGTATGGTTTCTCCAACAACAGGATCTGTATCATCGGTTTCTCTTAATGCTATTTGTCTTATATTATTATGAGTAATAAATTCAACTTGATATATTTTATTTTTTACTCTGATGTCTGTGTCGGCCGTAAATAATATTCTCATTCCGTCAGTGATATCTACAGTATCAATATTATATCCGGTGCTGCCTTCAATATCAGAAAATACGTCTCTTGTAAATGTATCTATTAAATCTACATCAATTTTTGATTCGCTACCAAAATTGAAAAGTTTTAATCCTGCATTAAATTCTATAATAGGTCTTTTTGCTCTAGTATCTTGATCTAATGACAAATCTGTATTATTAATTTCAGCAGTTTTTTCAATAACACTTTTATGAAACCATCTATTATATCTTGTCCATGCATTTAAATCTTTACTAGCACGATTAATTGTAATATAGTCCTTACTGCCTGCATATGAATTAGCGTTAGCAAAAGGTAGTTTATCAAACTCGTTAGAATCAAATGGTACTGGTATATCATCAGAGTATACAGAAGGAATAATCAATGTTTGCTGATCAATAAATTTTATTTTTTCTCCTACGCCTTCAACATACCACTCAGACTCGGCATATTTTGCAGGAGTAACTGTTCCTCTAAATTTAACTTTCATGCCGTTGCTTAACTCGAAACCTGCTTCTGTTTTATAAGATTTTTTTCCGATTATTTCATCAACATCTATAAATGTAGCATCAACTAAATCATATACTTTTATTAAACCACTAGTGTCTATATTTGTGCTACTAACATAATATAATACATCTGGTGCATTTAAAGGTACAGTAAATTCAATATATCCGTTTTCAACAAACTCTACTTCTTGAGTGTTGTCATCTTCTAATTCTTCTATTTTTGTTTGTCCGTCACTATAAATCGCAGTAAATTCACCATTGTCATTTAACTTCCTACTAGTTGCAAATGCTATAGGAAATCCGGGGGTATCAATATCAAATCTATAAGTTACTCCTCTATACAAAGTTAGTGACGGATTCTGCGTTAGGCCTGGAGGTGAAAATTTATAAACTGTATTATCGTTATTTTCCTCTATGCTTACAGAATAGGTGCTTTCTATGTCTCTAGTTTGCCCGAAAACATCGACACTATCTGGCCCTGTTGGTAACCAAAAATACTCTCGATAATTTACAAATTTATCCCAATCAATATTAGGATTCCATGCGTAGTATTCGCCAGCATTTAGTCTGCTATGATCTTTTACAGATCCTCCAAAACTATCGAGTTGGTTTATATAGTCATTATAATCTTTGAAGAATGTTACGTTATCTAAACTGTCTTTTATAACTACAGACGGCTCTAACTGATAGTTTTCTCTATTTGTACTAAAGTCAGGTATATAATTGTCTGTATTTTTAAAAGCTCTAGCATGACGTCTGCCTATATATCCGCTAAGTTTTTCTGCTACTCCTGGTGACAGTAGTTGGTCTATAGTACTTGCTAAAAACTTCCTATTAGGTTCTGTCCTAAAATATCTAGGCAAAAATTCAGCAGATTCTCTTTTATCAGGACGTTCTCCTGGAAGCGGATATTCGTTTTGATTATCGTCGTATGCCATTAATAACTATTTCCGTTGCTAGAACTTGAAAGACCAGTTGAATTAGTGCTTCCGCTTGTTAATACGGTTCCTGATGCATTAAGACGTGTTGCTGTAATAGCATCAATAATTTCAACATTATCAACTGTCGAACCGTTAATAAAAATTTCATCAGTTTCAGATTTTATTTCAAACAAACTTCCAAATCCTTGTGATTGCTGGACTGGAACTAGCACCACTGTGACTACATCTGGTGCTAATTGATTCATTATATATGTTGCTAACTCTGTAAAATAAAAAGTTTCTCCAAACTCCCAATTTTCTAATGCAAAAAACTGATTTATAGCTGATATTACTCTAGTTCTAATATCATTGTCATCTAACACTAAGTCTGGATTTTTTACAATTTTAAATTTTGCTTGCAAGGTTTCTTCTGCCTTTGGTCCAAATAAGACTTTGTACTTAACAGGATGATAGATTATTTCATCGCTTATTGATTTAATCTTGTTAATGTCAGCTGCATAATTTCTAAATAATTGATCGCTGCTTGGAGGTCTAGGTTGTGTTGCTCGTGCTCCATTCAGCCATAAACGATACTCTGTGTCGTATCCTTTTGTTAACATAAACACATCCATTATGTTAGAAGCACTTGGATCTATTCTAATATTGCTATCTGCAGCATGAACATACTGAAATTGTAATTGTGATCTACCTTTAAAAGCTCTAAAATCATTAGTAGTAGTTAAAACTTCATTAACAGTATCTAACTTTTTAAATACATTAGACAAAGTTATATAAAATATTTGACCATTATCGTATGAACTATACGGTCCTATACCTGTTTCGCTATCTAAAGTAATAATATTAACTTCGTCTGAACTAATATATCGATAATCTTCTGTTTGGTCAGTGGTTAAATACCTTTCTTGGAATATAAATTTACTATTAGGATTTACATCTTCTTGGACTATCTCAGTAAAAATATCAGGATCATCAACAACACCGTCGTCATCAGAATCAAAAAATCCTACTTCAACTTTTTTGCTGTCAACGTATCCTTCTCTATCTCTATATGCTTTTAATATTTCCCAATCAAAATTTCTTGTAAACGGAGCAGTGTCGTCTGGTTTTGTATTGATGCTTAAAACAGATATTCTATCTTTTATAATTTTTCCAGTTTTAGAATCATAAATTTTATCCGAGTCATCATAATAGAATTTTAATTCTTCATCGCTTTCGTAGACGTAACGCAGTCCTCTGCTAGTTACATCATAACTTTCACCATTGGTTTGAAATAACACTAACCAACTAGCATCTAATTGTTGGTTACTTATGTCTCCTGTTTTACCTGTAGAAAACTCTGCTGACAGATTTAAATTAGTTTCTGTAATAAGTCTCCAAACCCGTGTAGCAACATCGTATCTTAAACCAAATGTATTGTAATTAAATGCTTGATCAATTATTTGTGTCTTAACGTCATTTAACAACGAAGTTGTAAACTTTGGTATAATTTGTTCTAATATGGCTTCGGACGGAATAATATCATTAAAAACAAGTGGTCCTAAGCCTGTAGCAAGATTTTCAGTTCCGTCGTTGCTTACACCAATTACCTTTGTCCATTTATAATTTAATGAACCTTTATGATCAGCAGGTCCTTCCATTAATGTTCCGTCGGGCATAAAATGATACCCAGCTGGCGGAACAAATTTGAGCAGGGCACCTGTTTCTATATATCTAAATGCATTAGCAGTAAAAGTACCTACAGGATAGTCAGTGCCATCAGGATCTTGTAATTTTCCTGTTGCGCGATTTGTGTCTTTTGTTTCTTGCAAGAAGGACGCCTGCAAGTCTGTTACTAGAATTGGAGGAAATTTATCATAATAAAAATTGGTCATTTTTCTATCTTTTAAGATAGGTTCTATAGTATTAACAATAATTCCTTCAATATCTGTTTGTGTTGTAAATCTAAATTTATTTGCAAGTTCAACATACTCTTTGTATAAGATGCCATCTTCTCCAAATAAATTTGTTTTAGAATATTTTCCAGTAGCATCTAATAGATCAAAGTACCGACTTATTCCACTTGCTGTTCTGTTTACAGATTTGACTTTGATAATTTCTTGGCTTACCGATAAAGGTCCAATATTATAATCTTCTGCTGTGATTAATCTATTTTGTGTGTAATATGTTGTTGGCGCATTTACTTTTATGCTATCATTAGTTTCAGTAGTCGCACCATTTGATACAGTATATCGCAATTCAAACGTAAGTGTTAAATTTTCTTTTGTATTATTTTTGCTGATATATGGTATTTTGATAGACACTCCTGTCATATCTGCAGGTTTTATCCTTATTGCAGCATTAGCACTTACTCTGTAATAAGATCTAAATCTGCCTCTAGGCAAATTGCCAAATACACCATCACTAAAAATTAAGTTTGCTCTATCATCTACTCTTGTTAAAACTGAATATATATTTTTTATATTTTTAGAAAGACTGTTATAGATAATATTATTACCTTCGGTAGAATCTACCTTAGTCCATTCTGTTTGCTCTGCTCCGTTGCTGTCTAATTCATATACCCATACATCTGTATTGTTAATGTTCGGAGTATCAATACTGATTATTTCATTAGCAGCAGGATTTGATATTGCAAAATCAGCTGACTCTAGCTCTCCTTGACGGAAATGAGCAAAAAATCCTGTGTTACTGCTAGAAGGGCCTGCTCCGTCGTTCCTATACAAAATTGATAACGGATTCCCTAGTCTAGGTGATTCTTCAATTATGTTACCGTCAACTATATCAGCTGGAACTACTTCAAAGGGATAAGTTACTCCCTGAACACTTCTTCTAAAATTAAAAACAGGAAGAGTTGCGTTTCGACTTGCAATTTTATATTTCTGTGTTGAAATACCATTTACTACGTCTTTTTTAACTGGCTGGCCAAAAAGATTATTTACAGGAAACGATGCATTTAACACTTTGGTAAATTGTTCATTCCAGTTAGAATTGCTAGGATCATTCCATACTATAGTTTGTCCAGAAAGGTCAAACCCGTTAGAATCAACAACAGATTCTGTTGTTTGGACACTTTGTATTTTTAGCAAACCATTACTGGCTTGATTTCTTTTAGCATTATACGATAGCAATCTTGCAAGACGTAAAACACTTTCTCTACGTTCAGCAAGCTCAAGAAAATTATCTCTTGCGTTTAAATCAATTCTAAATGAAATATTCTGCCCGAGAAAGGCAATTAAATCAATTAATGCAAGATATTCAGAACTTTCAATATAGTCGTTAAAATCTTCTGGGTAATTTTGACGCAGATAGTTAATCATTGTGCGTCTTAGATTGTCAAAGTCGTAACTCTGGAAATCAGCGTTACGGAAACTTTGATAAATTCGCTTCCAATCTTCTGCGAGTAATAATCTATTTTGTCTATCAGTTGCTGCCATGAGTTATCCTATTTCTAATATTTATTCGAAACGATTATGTACGTATATTATTAGACAGTAAAATTTAACTGATAAAACCGTTATTTTGGTCGAACGTAAACTGTAACTTTTCAGAAATGTTATAAGGTATATAAAATAGCTCACATTCTATTCTTATGCCGCTTTCAAAGCTGTCAATAACAATACTTTCTACTTGGACACGAGGATCATAGTTGACAATTCTAGTTACATCAGTTTGTATTGCTTGTTTTAAATTTTCTGTAAGGGGTTCAAACAAAACGTCCCAAATAATTGTGCCAAACTCGGGATTTTCTAGTTTTTCACCTTGACGTATATGAAAGTGATTAATTAGATCTTGTTTGATTAAGGCTAGGTCATACAATACAAAAGAGCTATTTTCTTTGTTAATAGTGCTAGTTCCTCTATAAAATCTAGACTTAGGTGCTAAAACACGTTTTTTGCCAACGTGCTGTCTTTTATATAAATCTTTTTCTATAGAGCTCATACTGTATTTACCCCCATATTAAACAACTGTAGCATTGCTTGCTGCAACCCAATTGCGTCTTACTGTTAAAAGGTACATATTAACCGAATCTATTAAATATTCAGTTTCTTTGAATTTATTACTTTGGTTTCCACCTGCAATTTTTACTTTATTAGTAGATAAATCTACGTCAGTAATAAAGCCCACGTGTCCCCCGCTTGCGTTTTTAAATTTAAACACCGCTATGTCATATTTTCGTACATTATTCCAGTCGCGCCAATCAATTTCTTCTCCGTACATAGCATAATCTAAAGCACTTTGCGTTCTTAGTGCTCTTATCTCTGCTGTTGTAAGCACATAACTAACTGCTGCTGCCGACCAAAAATGTCTTACTAACGGTTGCCCGTCTTGCCAGGTATTAAGAGCCTCTTCACCTGCAACGTAAGGAAATGCATTTGCATTTGTAACTGTGCGCATGGCTCTATTATGAATTCCCGATTGTGCAGTATCAGTTTCTGGTTTGTCTAGCAGATTTGTTATAGTGTCTCTAATCTGGTTCCAAAAACCAATTGTAGATCTCGTTGACGTCCTTGCGTCATCTACAATGTGTGTATCTTCTACTTTTTCAATAAATCCATCAGGACCAGAGGTATCGTAATAAAACGCATCTTCGTTTGTGTCGTAATTTGTAGACACCACTCTAATTTTTGCAGGCTGGTCGGCTGGGTTTTCGTGTGGTTTATATGTCCAGGCTAACTCTCCGTCACCGTTGAGCTCATCTTCAAACTCATAACCTTGCGAAGCACCTAGAAAATTAACTGTTGTTGGACGACCTCTCTCCCAACTAGCGTCATTAGCTCCCACACTCAGATAATTTATATCCTCGTTAGGTATTCCGCTAGCTTCTTGTGTTTTGTAGTTGATTCGAACAGTTGCTCCTGGAGGTACATAGATAGTGTTTTTGTATTCTTTATACTCGTCGTCTACAAACACTACTCTCGGATTTTCATTACTGATAGCTGCCCATCTTGAGCTTGTGGTAAATTCAACTTTCATCGGCAATATATCTACAACACTGTCGTCTTCCCAATTGTCGAATCCGTCGCTGCCTTCGGTTATATCCCAGCCAGGCCTAGTAACTAGCTCAAATGACATAACCCCTAGTTCATCTAAGTTTTGCATATCTCGTCTAGCGTCATCAAGCTCGAGAGTCATTCTCCAAGTATTGTTTGCTGGGACTGCAAACTCAGTATTTCCAGCGTAAATAGTTTGTGTCCCACGATACTTGCCAGGCACATCAACTGGTAAATTTCTGTAAGGTCCTCTAAATTTATCTCTGCGATCGTCACGAAAAGTGTACTGGGCATCGTCATGATAAAAATATTGTATAACTCCCTTATCAGGCGTAAGCGAACTGGGTCTAGGAAAATCTCCTTCTAGATTAGCAAAGTCTACACGCAGACGATCGTCAAGGTCGTCTAGCACTTTGGCATAGCTTGAACCTGCTGTGCTTTCTCTGTCATCAAATGGATAAGAAAGATCTCTCGTGCCTCTTGGATTGTAGAATCTTAATGGTAAAACACTTGCAGCCATTATCTTTTGTCCTCCATATTTCTGACACCTTTCGAGTCAACGTGGGACCTGTATATGTACATATCTCTTTGGTGATTTAGCTCGTAGTCCTCAGTGCCAAATAGTGTTATTCTAATATTTCCTAGCATATTCCTGCCGTGATCTTTGTAGTGGTTCTTTAACCAACCAGCTAGCACTAGATCGTGTCCAAAACTGTTAAGATTTTGTAAGTTGTAGGTTGGTTCTTGTTGCTCAGTTAAGTTAAATTGAACAGCAGTTTTAGATTGGGCCCATTTTATTGCTTTTTGCTGTGCTGCTCTGCCTATTATACCAAGATACGGGCCGTGTCCTCTAAAACGGGAACCGTCTAGGTTACTTATAGTATTCCCTAGTGCTCTGCCGTATGCTGTTATGCCACCATAAACATTTTCAAAAAACTCTGTGTCAGTTGTCTGTGAGAGAATACTAACTATTTCTTCATCGGTCTTGTCTCTAAGATTAAAGTAACGTTTCCTACACACAATTATGTTTTCTTCGTCGCTGCCGTAGTTGGGTTTGGTCTCAGTTCTATCATAATCCCACTTGCCGTATTGGCTGGTAATTACTGCGCGAACTCCTAGTGCAAAATTTTCACTTAGTCCTAAATCTCTACATATATTCTTCCATTGAGTAATGCGCTCAGTACTCCACGTATACTGTCCATTTGCTTCTGTAAATAAATGAAACTCTGGATCAAATAGAGTACTTTCAGAAGACGTGCCTTGCGCAGCTGGTGTGGTTGCAAACGTATCAGGTATTTGTGCTGGATAGATGTCTTTTAATTCTGAACCTGCACGGGTCTTGTCCGGAGTAAACTCTAACGGATTTAGATTTTCGTGCTGATACCAAGGTTCGTGCATGGGTATTCTTGCAACTCGGTCTGCATATATTGCAGGAGTAGGAGGAATAGCAAAAATAGGCGGAAGATCCCATTCGCTACGTACTCTGTTAATTTTAGATATATCTGCATTATCGTGTTTATGCCATTTTACATAAGAAATAAACGGATTAGCAATAAGATTGTTAGGAATGTCTGTTACATAATCAGGTGCAGATACGCTAATGTCTGGTGCTATAGCCGGTAAATCAGCAACAGGTTGTAATTCTGTTTTAGATCCTTTTAGCTGTATTTCGTTTGCGGCTTTGTACTGAATTTTATTATCTGAATCTATACCAAATGTGTCAGCTGTTTTTATTTTGACTTGCCAGCTACTGTCAATAATAAAATCGCCGCTTTCGTTTTCGCCGCCAGCGGTTTTCATTTGAATTCCTGCTCCGCTAGAAACTATAACTCCACCTTTGTTTTCTTGGCTGGCATCAGCAGGATTGTCGCTGTTAGTTGAAGATATATTAAATTTTCCTAATGATGTTAGAGCTGCCGCTTCATTACAATCTACATTCCAGCCGCCTTGTACTAACATACTAGTCTCGCCGCCAGACCAAGTTAATATGTTGCTGTCTGCTCTTAGTTGTATATCATCGCTTTCAGATTGAAACTTGATTTCGCCGTCAACACGAACTCCATATCGGCCGTCTATTATCTGGTAAAAGTCGCCGCCGGTGGTAATTTCTGTTTCTCCTCTAGAATTAAAATAAGTATAAGCAGATTCAAAACTTATTTGCCCTAGTGTGTATAAAATAAATTTATTAGCGTCCCAGCTAACTGTAGACGAATCCCAATTTACTTCGCCTGTTCCAATGTTTAGATTTGCAGTTGAAAATTCTAAATCGCCTTCTACTTCAAATTTACTATGGTTACCCGATTTTATATGGGTACTATAACCGGCTTCTATAAGAGAATTGTTTCCTGCAGAAATTTCTAAATCTTTGCCGACACCAATTACAGTGTTTCCTATACTTTGATAACTTGCGTCCATTTGTGCATAATTTGAAATGTGTGTGCCTGCTATTTCACTGATAGCTTGGCCTGCTGTGTTGTTAATATTCAACCCAGCGGTATTATGTATACCGTCGCCGGCGGTTGTTTTAAAATCTTTACCTACCATAAAATTGACGTTTTCGCCAGCAGTAAAATTGACATCTCTGTCGGCTGTAAAATTTAAATCATTTGACGAGTGGATGCTTATACTATCCTGTGCATAGATATCAATTTTACCATTAGACGTCATTTCTATCCAGCTGGTTCCTCGAGCGTTACCTATATAAATTAAATCTTCTGTGTTGTGTAGAAGAATTTGATGACCTGTACGAGTTTTTAATCTTAACAGTTCATTGGCTGGCAGGGTAACATCTCCGTTATGAAGAGTTCCGTCAGTGATTGCTTCTATGTTTTCATATTCTGATGGTGAATCTTTAGCATGGCCTCTTCTTAGAATTTTATCGTCGCCGTCATCCATAACAAACATACTGCCACCGAGACGACTAACAAAAACATTTGATTTGGCTCCTGTTACACCTCTTTGAAACTTAGGAGCATCTATTCTTTTATCTAATGGTCCTGGTGTGCTAATACCAAATACTGCACTAGGTATTTCCCTCCTTGCACTCGAACTTGATATTCCTCTTACATCGTCGTCTATTAGACCTTGTTGAATTAAAGTTTTAGCTAAATCAATATGTACAGGTTTTGCAAATTTTGTTGGATTTTTCTGTCCTGTTTTTTCTCTACGTTTGTTGTACTCTCCGGTAGGTGCTTTTTTGCCATAGTCTTCTAGTTGTGTTGTTGCAGCCATGCCCGGAATCATAAAATTCATAAATTCATCTTGCACACAACCTATCCAATAACCTTTACTTAAATTTCCTTCTGCAAAAACTACTAGTACTCTTGTTCCAATGTCGGGCGGAATCATCCACATACCGTAACTTTTTTGTGTGTTTTGATAGCCCGAATTTCCTGATGACCCTCCTTGCGGCGTAACTCCGTAAAAAGGTGAAAGATATTTTGCTTCTACTAATTGTCCGCTTCTTTCTGGATCGTTTCTAACATCACTAGTTTTTAGCAATTCAACTTGTAGTGTGCCCATATATTTAGGATCAAGGTGACCCACAACCACTGCTTCAAACGGCCCTGATGGAGTTTCTACTGGTTTATTTCTTGTTCTACTTTCGCCTGCCATAATACTATTTTATCCAAGTAAGTCGTCTGCGTTTAGTTCGGGTGGATTTTCTATTAGGTCTGATAACTGGTCTAATACATCAGACACTCCTGGAATACCGTCGCCGTCTGGATCTGTAGGATCCCACGAACCGTCTAATATACTATCTACATCCTCCGGTATTAAATTGACGTCTATACCTAACTGAGCTGCTAATGCTTCACGTGTAACTGATAATGGATCAAGTCCTCCTATTAGTGCTCTGGCATTATCAAGAGCAGCAGCAGCTAACTGAGCCACTGTGCCTCCAGGCAATAACGACAAAATTTGGTCTAATGTTGCTTGAGTGTCTTGGATTATATTTCTATCTGCATCATAAACACTACCCGGTACATCACTTTGTGCTGAGTTTGTAGCATCACCTGTGCGCACAAGACTTGTTGCAGCACCGTCTTGCTGACCTCTTACTCTAATTAATTTTAATGTTGATGTATATTTGTTTTGCGAAATTTCGTGTCTTACTTCAGGCACTAGATATACTCCGCTAAACGATCCTATAATTTTTGTAGAGGTACTAGGAAATCTCATTAAGCCGTCTTTGTCATAATCTATAGGAGTTCTAAATACAACATTTACATGAACTTGTCCGTTTTGATAATTTACACTACCATCCGGTGTCATGTTATCGTAACTAGTGTTGCCTGCAGAGTAATTGCCTGTTCCCGAATCTGCTATCCAATAAGGATCTCCCATTATGGTCATTTCACAATTTATCATATCTGCTGTAGAGCCGTCAAGAAGTGCTTGATGAAAAGATCTTGCAATTTGTGTTTCAGGTTTATCGTCTCCTAATCCGCCCTGATTACCTGTAGTTTGTTTTGCATCGCCTGCTATTTTTGCAGTTCCTTCTTCGTTAAAAGTAGGAGGCACTGCATCTGGATCTGCTATAACATTAACTTCTCCGGCGGCTGGCTGAACTGCTTTATCTGATGCTCCTAGTCGTTTTGTTCCTTCGCCGAAGTCTTCAGGTACTTTTGTAAGATATGCATACTGATAGTCAATTTTAAAATCTAATACATCTTCGTTTTTACCAGTATATATGTAGTTGTATTGTTTTGCACACTGACTTTTTATATGAGGAATAATGCTAGAACTAGTTGGTGATTTAAAGAAACTGTGATGAACTTTATACTCTATTACTCTAAACACAAAAACCTTTGGATAATCGCCTGTCATTTTTAGTGTTTTATCATCAGGAACAACAAACACCTGTGGTTCTATTCTAAACCAGTCTAGCATACCGTCAGCAGGTAAATTTTTTAATTGATTTAACAGTTTTTTAGAGTACCCGCTTGATAATATTACTTCTTCTATAATATCTTGGATGCGGATACTAGACTTAAATTTAAACTTTCTTAAGTCGTCACTTAGCTGTAATTCTACGTTACCTCGATTATAAATTTGATTTACTGTGTCGTATGCAAATGCATCTTTTCCAAACGGATGTTCGCCGCCATCAATCCAAGATTCTGTAATTATTTGAGTTCCAATATCATTAATATTATTAGGATCTTCTGAAAAAGCTCTAATAGTTTCACCTATTGTAGACCTGCCTTTTACCTTTCCAGTCTGGCCTGCCTTGAAGGTGTCAAAGTCTGCTTGAATATCGATTAAATTTGCTTCTCCTCCTGTTCCTCGAATACTTGCATATAAAGTTTCGTCATCTTGTACGCCACTTGGTTCTGCAACAATAGTTGCTCCGCCGTCAGTAGTGCCGTCTGCTAGTCCTGCATTTTCTCCTAGTTTGTCTTTTTTAGGAAAAGAAATAACGTATTGGTCTGCTAGATTAACTTTTCCTTTGTCTTCTTTTTCAATTTCTCGGGTGTTTATTTCTGTAGTTAAACTGTTAAGTCCTGATTGTAATATTTCTGCAACCGTTCTGCCCGATATGCTTATGTCTGACCTCATTTTTTGAGTTGTATCAGACAAAGCTGATTCGTTATAAGGCACAGCAGTAACAGCATATACAGAACCTGCTTCAGTAACTTCAAATGTTATGTCAGTAATTTTTAAAGGTATAAATCTGTTTGCATAAGATCCGCTGCCAACATTGTTTGCATTGTCATATCCTATAAATTCTAACATTAGCAAATATACTGCAGAAGTATGAACAGGATAACCTAATGCCTTTGCTCCAACTCTTATCGTTTCTATAAACTGTCCCATACTGTAAGGTTCAGTGATTCTAAATTGAATGTTAGTAGCGTTTGTTCCACCTGTTTTTGCTGTAGGACTTATAATCGAATCCATAGACAAGTCATCGATAAAAAACTCAGTTGCTATGCCAAATTCATTTTCTGAATCTGTCATAGGTTTGTATGGGGCAATTCCGCCGCCGCTTCTTACTAAGATTGTGCTTGGTACTTTTTGTCTATAACCCAAAGGTCCTAGAGGATCATTTAATTCATCAGGCCCTATCATTGCTAAAGTCATTACGCAGTTAAAACTAGCAAATGCTGCTAATTCATTTGGCCAAGGAGGCGGAGTAGTGCCTGGAATTAGTTGTCCTGTTGCAGCAGGATCATTTTGCATTGGTCCTGGTGTGCTACTTTCTGCCATTATATCCCCAGTGTTCTAGTTAAACTTGGTCCTTGCGGCAAGTATATTGTAGTTCCTGCTTCTATATCATAAATCGGATCTTTTATGATGTCCATATTTCTTTGAGCAAAGACCCACCATAATTTTGGTGTTTTATATAAATCATAGGCTAATAGATCTGGACGATGATTGTATTGAGGTTCAATAGTATATAAAACATCATCACCTGCCGCAGGTATAGGTCTGATTGCCAAATAACCCAATGCTCCGGTTGATAATTGCCCTGTCTTTGCGTAAGGGCTTGTTGCTTTATATGTAGACATTAAATAAACCCTGTATTATTTTGATCAGCAATAAAATCGCCCTTAACAAACTTATCTAAACTAAACTGTCTAACAGTATCTCTGCTGTATGTTGGTCTACAACTTACAGTAATTACTGAATGGCTAGGAGCCCAACTTTCCTTACCAGCTTTTCCTGGTACTTCTACTTTAATATAATCTATGTCTTGTGCCAATTCAACCTGAAAACTAGTAATAATAATAGGTACGTCTTTAAACACGTAATCACCATAACCATTTAATCTTGACAACGGCGGAGGTGCGCCAGCATTAGAAGAGCTTTCTCCGTAAAACATTTTTGTAACTGATCGTAAAAAGTGTATACTTGCTAACCAGTACTCTGCATCTGCTGAATTTTCGACGTAAAAATCTCCGGTAATCTGAATATCATCCACTCTGCTGCTTTCGTAAACTGGGAAAGGATAATTACTATGAACTGGTTGTAAACTATTATAATTTGCACTGTGCATCATAATAATTGAAGGAGTAAAGGGGAATACCATCGAGTTACCTGTATCTATTAAGGGTTTTAATACATTACCCATTTGCAACGACTTAGGTACAGTTAATCTGACTCTCCAGTCATTTCCGTCTTTGTTAACAGTTGTAGCAGCAGTAATCGATTTAAAAGTAGGTATTGCATTAGTAGGCAAAGATCTACTTCTTAGATTACTTAAAAAACCGAACGGGTCATCAAAGATATCGCCTAAGGCGCTACCAACTGCATCTTCCACCGCGTCGATGGCGGCATCTTTTAAATCATCAACTAATGACATATTTCTCTCCTATGTTATTATTTAGTTGACTTTTTTAAGTGCGTATATTATAATAGATACTATAAGGAGAAATATTCGTGAGAAAAGTAAACTATTTAAACAACAAAGATATTCTAGCGGAGATACACAAATCAAAAACAACGTTTTGCAGTTTTGTTGAATCAGAATATCATCAATACGACATTATATTAGACAGTGTTGACCGTATTAACATACGCACAATCGCAGAAGCAAAACGAAATAAGGCAAAAAGGCTACAACAAAAAGATTTTGAAACACGTAAATTAGCAGGCGAAAAAGTAAAACTAGCAGAATGTGAAGTAGACTATAGAAAGATAACAAAAGAAGAATTAATTTTTAGAATTATGACATTTGATCATATTCCGGAAGAAAAAGGCAGAAAGAAAAATCCCAAAACCATAGCAGACACAAAAACAAAGCTAAATTTTCCTCCTTTCCAACACTTTAAATTTAACGAAAACGGCGAACTAACTTGTGTAGGTAAAAGTCATTGGGTTGGTGGTATGGAAAATGGTTATTTTTCTAAGACTAGCGGACAAGCCACAGAAAAACTAGCTCGTATGTGGATGAAGTTGTGCGAACGTTATGCTACTAGAGGAAATGTGCGCGGTTACACTTATAATGACGAAATGCGCGGACAGGCTATACTTCAACTTGCTCAAATTGGCTTACAATTTGACGAATCAAAGTCAAATAATCCGTTTGCTTACTACACTGCGGCAGTAACTAACAGTTTTGTTAGAGTTATTAATATCGAAAAACGCAATCAAAATATTCGAGACGATATTCTAGAAATGAATGACATGAATCCTTCATATACTAGACAAAACGAAGGTCAATGGGAAGCAGCACAACGTAGAGAAGCCGAAAGAAATGGTGATTAACCCTATTGACTATTTGACATAACAGTATTATAATAGTTTAATAGAGGAATTTTGAGTGTTTAAAAAAGCAGCAGTATTTACAGATATACATTTTGGTTTAAAAGGCAACAGCAGATTACACAACGACGATTGTGAAGAATTTGTAGACTGGTACATAGAGCAAGCCAAAGAACACGGTTGTGAGACTGGTATTTTTTGTGGTGACTGGCATCACAACAGAAACAGTCTTAATATTACAACCATGGATGCTACTATTAGAAGTTTAGAAAAACTAGGCAAAGCATTTGATCAGTTTTTCTTCTTTCCTGGCAATCACGATTTGTATTACAAAGATAAGCGTGATATCCATTCTGTTGAGTTTGGTAAACACATTCCTGGTATTACTGTAGTCAATGAAATCCTAGAGCAAGACGATGTAGCACTTGTTCCGTGGCTGGTAGGCAACGAATGGAAAACTATTGAAAAGTGTAAAGCCAAATATATGTTTGGTCACTTTGAATTGCCGCACTTTTATATGAATGCTATGGTACAAATGCCAGATCACGGCGACTTAAAACCAGAACACTTCAAAAATCAAGAGTTCGTATTTAGCGGACACTTCCATAAACGCCAGGTTAAAGGCAAAATTCATTACATTGGTAACGCATTTCCCCACAATTATGCGGATGCGTGGGATGATGATCGAGGTATGATGATACTTGACAAAGAAAATGGCAAAGATCCAGAATATATCAACTGGTGGAACTGTCCAAAGTATCGAACTGTGAAACTTTCTGAGCTGTTAGACAAAACAGATGACATAATCAAACCCAAAATGTACCTTAGAGTAACACTAGACTTGCCAATTTCCTATGAAGAAGCCAGTTTTATCAAAGAAACATTTATTACTTCACACGGTTGCCGTGAAATTACACTGATTCCGCAAAAACAAGTAGAAGAAATTTCCACAGAGTTGGATATTACACAGTTTGAAAGTGTTGATCAGATTGTATCTAAAGAAATTGCGGCAATTGATTCGGATAATTTTAACAAACAGTTACTATTGGAAATCTATAACGAGTTATGATTAAACTAAAGGATTTAACAGTAAAGAATTTTATGAGTGTGGGCAACCAGACTCAAGCAGTAGATTTTAACAAAGAACAACTTACTCTTGTGCTAGGAGAAAATCTAGATCAAGGTGGAGACGATTCAGGTTCACGTAACGGTACTGGTAAGACTACTATTATTAACGCACTCAGTTACGCACTGTATGGGCAAGCTCTTACCAACATCAAACGCAACAATTTAATTAACAAAACCAACTCAAAAGGTATGTTGGTTACACTACATTTTGAAAAAGACGGTGTCGACTACAGAATTGAACGAGGACGTTCACCTAATGTGCTAAAGTTTTTTGTAAACGACGAAGAACAAGAGCTAATTGACGAGTCGCAGGGCGATTCACGTAAGACACAAGAAGATATCAACGATATGTTGGGCATGAGTCACGATATGTTCAAGCACATTGTGGCACTAAACACTTACACTGAGCCATTTTTAAGTATGCGCACCAACGATCAGCGAGACATCATTGAACAGTTGTTGGGTATTACCATACTTTCTGAAAAAGCAGAACAGTTAAAGGAACAGTCTAGAGTAACTAGAGACGCTATTACTGAAGAAAATGCTAGAATCAATGCTATACAACAGGCAAATGAAAAAATAGGTGAAACT
>Ga0181583_10000327_pt1 | contig 33280 bp, 4 predicted proteins | sample 071ome_31_FD_132461 | JGI IMG/M metagenome (GOLD analysis project Ga0181583, IMG submission 132461) | Coastal salt marsh microbial communities from the Groves Creek Marsh, Skidaway Island, Georgia - 071405CT metaG (megahit assembly) | ecosystem: Environmental > Aquatic > Marine > Intertidal zone... | reverse complement strand
GGACCGGGCGGAGCTTCCCGATGTGAGCCTTGAGCGATCGAATCGCGTCCTCCCAACGACCGCCCAATTCCCTTAGTTTCTCTTCTTCGGCAGGATCGACATTGTTCTGGACAGAACCCTGGGGGGCACCATTAACGGCACCGGCACCGGCACCGGCAGGGGGACCACCAGGGGTAGTGGCACCAGGGGTAGTGGCACCAGGGGTAGTGGCACCAGTAGTGCCACCTTTCTTCGTCGTCTTTTGTGCTTTCTTTTCTTCGACCGTGATCTTCGCGCGCACCTGGTTGTCCGCCAGGGAGTACCACGTCGTGAACTGCGCCTCGCCTTCGCGCATGTTGTCGATAGCAATGTGGATATCCCCGACGACGCTCGCGAGCTCCTCCACGGCGGGCGAGATGCCGACGGTCTTGTCTTCCGGGCTGATCTTCTCCTCGAGGAGGTCCGCCGCCACGCCGACGGCCTCGTCCTGGGGGACCTCGTTCCGGAGGGATTTGCCGATGAACTCCATCCACCGCGCGGTGTACGCGCCGATGTCGCGGATGCGCTCGGTCAGGTCCCGTACCGCCCCCCACTTCTGCAACGCCTTGGTCTTGTCGGTCTCTACACTTGCATTCTTGACCGCAATCTTCACCTCGTCGAACTTCCCGCTCCGCGCGCCCAGGGACACGATCTTCGTCAGTTCCGCGAGCAGGTCCGTCGCCTTCGCGTTCTTGTCCGTCCCTTTTCCGTCAAGCCGCTCGAAGTTTACGCCGAGGCTCTTGTCGAGGGCCTCCTTCCGCGCCTCGATCTGCTGCGTGGTCTTCTTCGTGCCCTTTTCAGTCATGTCGTCGTTGTTCCCGGGCCCATTATTTTTTGCGGGCCGGGGCATGACCGTCCCGATCCTCTATGAGGTCCTCAACATGACCTACCAGGACGGGGTCCTGCGGACCGCCGCCGGCGACTCCGCCCTCGCGGAGTTCTCCATCGACGCGACGGGCGTCCCCTTCGGGACGACCATCCCCCCCGCCGAGGGGCTCCCGCCCGCGCCGCACACGCACGCCGACGGCGCGGGCGCGACCGTGCCCGCAATCGCGGACGTCGCCGTCAAGGGGCACGTCCACCACGGCGCGGACCCCGTCTTCTCCCGCGTCCTCGAGGGCAACCTGACGGCCGGGACGGCGTTCCAGGCGCCCGAGCCCGGCCTGTCGCTGGTCGACTTCGCCAAGCACCGCGGCGGCTTCGTGGCGTCGTACGACGACGGGAGCGTCCGGTACCTCGACCGCACCGGCGCGCCCGCCCCCGGCGCCGCGCTGGTGACCGCCGAGTCCCTGCGCCCCGCGGAGGTCATCGCGCCGGCCGACGGGCTCGAGCCGGTGCCGCTGACCAGCACCAAGCTCGCCGACTGGGACGCGTGGGCCGCCGGCTACGTCCCCGAGGACGCCGACGCCGTCGTCGTGGACGTCGACCCCGCCGCGGACGGGCCCGGCGCGCTGGCCGCCGCGCTGGCCGCCGCGGGCGCGGTCGCGGGCGGCGCGGGGGGCGTCGTCCTGCGCGGCGTGCTGTCCGCGGCGGCCGACCGCGTGAGCGTCGGCAGCGCGTGGGGCGGCGCGGGCGTCGGCGTCGCGGCCACGTCCTTCGCCGGCCTGGTCGCGCACGCGGCGCTCGACGCGCTCGACCTCGCGGGCGCCGAGGGCCACGCGGTGCTCGTCGCCGCGCGCCTGGAGGCCGTCCCGGCCGGCGAGACGCGCACCCTGGGCGCCGCCACCCGCAACGGCGTGGCCGCCTCGGGCGCCACGCTCGGCGCGGGCGCGCTGTTCCTGCTCCCGGAGACGGTCATGTACCGCTCCGCGGGGCGGAACGGCGTGGTGGCCGTGACCCTGTCGGGCGACGGCGAGGCCGCGGCGGGGGGCAGCTTCCTCGGCGAGGTCCGCGCGCTCGACCCGGTGCCGACGCCGCTCGCGTTCGTCGCGGGGACGCAGCTCCTCGCGGCGGGCTCGGACGGCGCCGCGCGCGTGGCGGTGTCGCCCGACTCGCTGTGGGTGGCGGTCCACGCGACCGGCACCGCCGCGGGCGGCGCCGGGAGCGTCCGGATGTTCCGCTACGCGCACGACGCGGCGGCCGGCGAGTCCCGCTGGGCCGCCGCGGGCGCGCCGGTCACGCTGCCCGCCGGGACGCACGCCGACGCGGAGGTCCTCGCGCGCCCGCGCTTCGTGGGCAACGGGACGCTCGCGGTCGGCGGGGCCGACTGGCACGCCTTCCTGGCGCTCGACGCCGAGGCGGGGACGTGGGCGGCGACCGCCGCGGACGCGGTGTCGCCCGGCCAGCTGGTCGGCGCGCTCGCGGACCGCCTGGCGGTGGTGCGCGACCCCGCGACCGGCGCGGTCCGGACGGTCGACCCGGCCACCGGCGCGTCCACGCCCCTGGACGTGAACGTGGGCGTGGCCTCCCGCTCGGTGGACGTCCTCGTGGAGGGGCCGTCCCTGGCCTCCGCGCCAGCGGCCGTGACCGGGCTGGCCATGTGGGCCGACGGCCTCGCGGTGGCGGGCGCGGACGGGAGCGTCCGCGTGTACGACCGCGACTTCGCGGAGCGCCAGGTGCTGTCCGGCGTGAACGCCGCGAGCCTCGCCGTCTCGGGCGACGGCCTCACGCTCGCGGTCGGGCGGGAGGGGGGGCAGGGCCCGGAGGACGTCCGCGTCTTCCGCCAGGCGACGGCGGCGTCGTACGCGTTCGCCGAGGAGGCCGACATCCAGATGTTCCCTGGCACGAGCATGCCCGCCTCTTTCGCGGCGGCGTCATCCCTCGTCGCGTCCGCATCCGCGTCCAACCTCATCGCCGTGGCGCGCGACACTCGGTATGTCGTGGCACGACGCGATGCGTCCACTGGCGCCTGGGCGATCGACGAGACCGTCGGCGCCGGGGAGCTCCCCGCGCAGGTCACGTGCGTCGCTCTGTCGCCCGACGGCGCGTGGATGGCTGTGGCGCACGGCGACACGGCCACCCGCGTGGTGCACGTCGCCTCGGGCGCCGCGACCGACACGACGCACGCCGAGCCGAGCCGCGACGTCGCGCTCGGCGGCGGGTTCGTGTACCGCGGGTCGACATACCGCGCCGCGCGGCACGCGCTCCCGGCGGCGCCCGGCGGCGCGCTCGGCGCCGCCGAGTACTTCGAGACGCACGGGACGGACGTCAACGACGCGGTGCCGTTCCGCGTGGTCGCCGGCGCCGACCGCGTGGCCCTCGCGCTCACCGAGGCGCCCGGGCCCGTGCCGCAGGAGGCGCGGGGCCTCCCCGTGGCCGCCCCCGCCATCGCCTCGCTGGCGGATGACACCTTCGTGGTACCCGCTGGCGTGACGGAGCTCTCGGTCTCCCTCCTCGGCGGCGGGGGCGGCGGATCCGCGGACCAGTTCGCCGGCGGCGGGTCCGGCGGCGGGCAGGTGTTCGGGAAGATCGCCGTGTCCGCGGGGGACGTCGTCGCGTGGTCGGTCGGGACCGGGGGCGGGGTAGAGACCGGCGGCGGGGACACGGTCCTCACGAGGAACGGTCTCGAGGTGGCCCGCGCCGCCGGCGGTACCGCGGGGTCGGCATCTGGGCCCGGGTCGTCCGTGTCCGGCACCGCTCCGGAAGGCATGGTCGCGGTCACCTCCGGGGTAGGGACGGCGTCGACGGTCCCCGACACCGTCCATGGCCGGGTGTGGACGATGGGGTCCTCCGTCGGCGTGGCCGTGGAGAACGAGTCTACGGGCCAGTCCGCGGTGATGATGACTGGCGTCCACGCGACCTCGTGGGGCGTGAGCGACAGTGGCATCGACTCCGCGGTGAGCGCGGCCCAGAACAGTGACATCGCCGCGTTCAAGAGCTTCGTGTCAGGAATCGGCAGCACGTTCAGTCTCGGGAGCGCCCCCTCGAACGGTGTCGTCCGCTATAACGTGGCGACCGGTGTCCGTCTCAGTTACAGTGCATTCAAAATCAAGGGTAATCTGCAGTACATCATCACCGATATGTCCGGTTGGCGGGACACCGGGGATATGTGGGGCACCTCGTGGGGGTCTTCCACCGGCTTCGCCGAGTATAGCCATTTCACGCGCGCAATCCAGCATGCGATGATCAACCGTGAGGATATCGACTACGCCGTCGCGAACAACATCCCCGTCATCCTCCACATGTACACCGGCCTCTCAAGCGACATCGGAACATGGACGTACGAGGTTGGGTACGGAAGGGACCGGAACGGGTACGACTCGCGCACGGTTGGGACGGCTCGCACCGACGAGCAGACGTTCATCATGAGCGTGTCGTACTGGTCGAAGACCTTAGGGAAGGCCGTCAATTACAACCCCAACTCGGTGTGGTACTCGGCGGGTCGAGTTAGTGGCACGAGGGAGCTCAGTAGCGTCCTGGGCCTCAGCACCTTCTCGTACACCCTCCCGAGGACCTCTTCCTATGTCGTCCCCTTCTCGGACATCACGTCCTTCTCCCCCGTGCCGAGACCCATCGTGACGCGGGACTGGACGGTTGTGCCCGACGTGCGGTTCGTGTCGGACGGGTCGCTCGGCGACTTCGCGATGGGGGTCGACGCGAACGGGGTCGCGAAGTTCGTCGGCCGCGGCGACTACTACGTGTCGGGCGTTACTGCGTACAGGGATGACCGGCCTATCCCTTCGTGGACGAACTGCCGGAGCTCGGGGGCCCTCTCCGGCGTTAGGCTGGACCAGATCCTCACCTCCGGGCCGGGGCAGAGTAACGTCGTGACAGCTGTTGACGACACCAGGACCCGGGTCTTTACCTGGGGGGGGAGGATGTCCGGTTCTTACCCGACCAACCTCGGCTACCAGTTCACGGGCTCTACTTCGTATGCTCGTCTCCTGAGCTTCCCGGGATTCACGGGGAAGGTCGTCGACATCGACATGAGGGGGACGGAGGGGACCATGATGACCAACGGCACGGACATGTGGTACTGGGGGAAGATCGTCGACGGGTCGACGGGGGTCACCACGTACTCGTACACCCCGACGCTCGTCGACAAGACGGGCCTCCCCGCGGGAGCCACGATCGTCAGCGTGACCATCCAGAACACGCGCTACGTCGGGCCGTTCGGGTTCGTCGTGACGGGCGACGGGGAGTTGTACGCCCGGGGATACTTCAACGACAACGTCAATTTCATCGGCAACGGGGGGAACAGCTACTACGTCACGGGCTACTGGAAACTCATGAGGACTGGCATCCGCTGGGTGAAGGGGGTGAGGGGCACGTCTTCGAACTTCCTCTGCACCACCGACGGTGTCCTGAAAGCGTGGGGGAGCCAGGTGGGCGTTCTCGGACTCGGGGCGTATTACAGCTCGAATCGCGCGTATAGCCCCCTCCCCTGCCTCTTCGACGTCCCTCCGACGGGGGTCCCCATCAGCGTGGCGGGGGACGCCAGCGGTCTGCACGTGGCGGTCTTCAGCTCGGGGCAGGTGTACACGACGGGAAAATTCGGGAACACGGTCAACTTCTCGGACGAGACCACCACGTGGCGTATAGTCCGCGACTTGCCGTCCGGGTGGAGGGTCTCGCTCCCCATCGCCCCTGCCGTCGGGGGAGGCTCCGCCAACTGGACAGGGCCCAACGCCCCCGGCCTCGGCTTCAACTCCACCGCGACCGCCCCCGGGGGCGCAGGCGGGTACGGCGCCGGCGGCGGTGGCGCGGGGTCCGGGCAGCCCGGTACCGTCCTCGTGGAGTACTCGGACGCGATCGACTACTCGGACGACGGCCTGGTGGCGCTCTACTCGCACGCGGACCTCTCGGCGCGCGTCGGCGCGCTCGAGGGCGCGCCCGGCGCCGACGGCCGCCTCGGCGCGAGCATCGCCCTCGCCGGGCGCGACGTCGCGGCCGCCGGCGCCGGCGCCGCGGCCGTGACCATCCGCACCGCGGTCCACGGCACCGAGATCGTCGACAGCGAGATCGACACCGCCGGCCCGTTCCTCGTGTCGTACACCCCGGCCGACGCCATCGCGCTCGAGGTCGACGTCGACCCCGCGACCGGCGCGATCGCGGCCGTCTCCGAGCTCGGGACCGTGACCGTCGCCGCCGGGGCGGACATCGCCATCGCGGCCGTGGGCGCCGACGGCGTCCTCGCCGTCGCCGACGCCGCGGGCGCGGTCCGCGTGTTCGACGCCCTCGGCGCCGACGCGCTGGCGGCCCCCGTCGCGACCTTCGCCGCCGCCGGCGTCGAGCGCATGGCCGTGGCCAACGGCCTCGTCTTCGCGACCTCGGACGCGGACGGGACCGCCGTGTACGACGGGTTCACGGGCGCGCTGCTCGAGGACCCCGAGCCGCCCGCCGCCGCGGGCGGCGCCTTCGACCGCGACGTCGCGGTCTCGGCCGGGGTCATGGCGCGCCTCGAGAGCGCGCCCGCGGGGACCGCCGCGCGCGTCGAGCTCACGCCGCTCGCGTCCGAGGGCATGCTCGTGCGCGCGCGCGGCGGCCAGCGCGTCGGCGAGGCCTTCGTCGCGCCCACCGGCTTCGGCCGCGCGCTCGCGGCCTCGGCGGACGCGGCCACCGTCGCGGTCGCGCACGACCGCGGCTTCACCGTCCTCGACGCCGCGGGCCAGGCCCTCGACGACGTGGCGCCCCAGGCGGGCACCCTCGCGGGCGCGTACGATATCAAGGTGTCCCACGACGCCGCGGTCGTGGTGGTCGCGGCCCGCCCCGGCGCCGCCGCCCTGTCGCCCGTCGAGGTGCGCGCGCCCGCCGTCGCGACGGCCGACGCGACCGTCCTCCGCACGGCCGCGTGCCGCGACGCCTTCGCGGGCGTCGTGCGCGACTTCGGCGCGGGGACCGTCGCGGTGCGGGTGTTCGACCTGGTCGGCGCGCCCGTGGCGGACGTCGCCGGGCCCGCCGACCCCGACGTGACCGCGCCGGGCTGGGGCCGCGCGGTCGCCTTCCTCGGCGACGACCGCCGGCGCATCGCCGTCGCGGACGACGCGGCGGTGACCGTGTTCGATCTCCGGGACGACGGGGGCGGGACATACGTGCCCTTCGAGACGATCGACCTCGCGGACGTCGACAAGATCGTCGCCCTGCCCGGCCACCCCGACGCGTTCGCCGCGCTCGCGGCCGACGGCGTGGCCACGACCTTCCTGCTCGCCGACCCCGCCGACCCCGCCGACCGCTACGGCAACGGCCGCCGCACCGTCCTGGACGAGGAGGCCATCGGCGCGCCCGCCCTGCGCTTCTCGGACCTCTGTGGCACGGTGGCGGTGACCAACCCCCTCGAGGACGACCTCGCGGCCGACGTCGACCCCGACACCCCGATGAACAAGACCCCGCAGCTCCTCGGGCTCCTGTCCAACGGCCGCGTCCGCACCATGGTCCGCGCCGCCCCGGGGGACCCCGCCTGGACGGTGGTGGACCCCGTCGCGGCGCTCTTCGGCGAGGAGGAGCCCGAGTACGCCTGGACCTACACGGGCGCGTGCGTCACGCGCACCCACGCCTTCCTCCTGCGCTCCGACGGGGAGGTCCTCCGGGCCGGGCTCACGCGCAGCGGTCTGCTGCGCCGCGAGCTGGCCGACGGCGGCATGCCCGGCCTCTCCGCGGCTGCCTCCCCGGGCGCCGCCGCGGGGACGCTCGGCATCCGCGCCTCGGACCGCTGCGTCTTCGTGGTCGGCTCGGACCCGGCCGCCCCGGGCCGCGTCCTCGCCCTCGAGAGCTCCGTGGACGCGGACGTCGCGCCCGTGGCGATCGACACGGACGACGCGGCCCCCGCCCCCGTCTCGGTGTCCTCCCGCGACGTGGTCTGGTACAGCGAGGACTCCGGCGAGCTGGTGCGGACGATCCACCCGCACCCCGCCTCCGTGCCCGTGGAAAACAACGACGGCGACGGCCCGACCCTCGTGTCGGCCTGGACGCGCTACGACCAGCTGCGCTTCACGGACGACTCGTGGACCGAGACGGAGGTCGTGTCGCAGTGGCGCCTCGCGCAGGCGGTCGCGTTCGCGCCCGGCGACGAGGTGACCGGCGTGGCCGTCAGCCCCGACGGGCGGCGCTTCGCGGTCGCGCACGCGGGGACCGCCACGACCGTCGGCGGGACGGACGTGAGCACCGTCTTCACCTCCGTGTCGACGCCCGGGATGACCACGCGCGACGTCGCGATGACCGACACGCTGGTCGTCCGCGGCAACTCGCGCGAGTCGAGCGCGTACCGCGTCGACCGCGGGGACACGCAGGCGCTCTTCCCGGTGCCGACGCCGATGGCCAACGAGTTCCACGCCGCGAACGACGGGATCCCCTTCCGCCTCGCGGCCAACAACGATATCGTCGTGGTCGCGCTCCCCGAGTTCCCCACGACCGAGGCGCAGGCGCTCCCGGTCGACCCGGTGTCGGGCGAGGCCGCGCCGCCCACGCTGGGCGCCGCGCAGGTGTCCGCGAGCCTCCCGGCCGAGTCGGGGATCTTCACCGTCCCGGACGGCGTGACGCAGGTGACCGTCGCGGCGGTCGGCCCCGGCGAGGCCGGGCGCGCGTCGGGCGGCGGCGGCGGCGGCGGCGTCGCGTGGGGCGTGGTGGCCGTCGAGCCGGGCGAGAAGCTCGTCTACGAGCTGGCCGCCGGCGCCACCGAGATCTCGCGCAAGGCGACCGGCGAGGTCCTCGCGCGCGCGGAGGCCGGCGCCGGCGGCGCCGGCGGGCAGGCGTCCGGCGCGGTGGCGAGCCGCGCCGCCGGCGGCGCCGGCAACGTCGAGGTGGTCAACACCGAGTTCGTGCGGCACGTGGTCACGACCTCGCGGTCCGGCGTGGTCTCGGTCCTCGACGGCAACCGCTTCGTCATGACGCGCGACCTCGACGCCACGGTGCTGTGGACGCCCTCGGCGCAGCCGCAGTTCCTGTCCGTGACCTCGCTCGTGCGGCGCGCGGGCGCCGACGCCCTCGGGCTGGTCCGCGCCTCGGGCACCGCGCACCGCGTGGTGTACCGCGGCTCGAACGAGGGCATGATCACCGGCGAGTACCGCTACACGAGCTCGGGGACGACCGCCGACTTCGTCCCGTGTGCGGGCGTGCCCGAGCTCGAGGGCGCGGTGGCGGTGGCGGACGGCTCGTCGGGCTACATCGGCGAGGCCTTCTTCGCGGTGACGGCCGACGGCCTCTGGTCCTGGGGCAGCGGGTACTACCTCACCGGCCGCGGCTCGCAGCGCACGTACGGCTTCGGGCAGGTGCCGCTCCCGCTGCACGACCCGGCGTCCTCGCCGCTGGTCGACTGGGACCTCTCGGGCGACCACAAGGTCGTCACCGACGGCCAGCGCCTCTGGGCGTGGGGCTACAAGACCTCCGACTTCAACCGCTTCACCCCGATCGAGGTCCCGACCAAGGGCCTGCGCCTCCCGCTGCGGAGCGTCGCGGCCATGACCGGGGTCATCACGGTGGTGGACGCCATCGGGCGCGTGATGTCGTTCGGCCGCACCGGCCTGAACGGCAACCCGAACGTCGGGCCCGGCGTGGCGCGGTACCAGCGCCTGTACCGCCACACGAACCGGTGGGTCCTCGTCGACACGCGCGGCAAGTGGGTGACGTCCAGCTCGGACGGCTCCGCGATCGTGTACGCGACCGAGGACGGCGACGTGTTCGCGTGGGGCGACTCGAGCACGTACGGCTCGGCGATCGGTATCGGCACGACGGCCGGCGCGGCCGTCCCGCGGCCGCTGCGCTTCCGCGCCGGCCAGGCGCCCGCGCCGGGCGCGCACGCGGTCGCGGCCGACGTCGGGCGGTACGCCTCCGTGCTCCTGTACAGCGACGGGACGCTGTACGAGTGCCGCGCCGGCCGGACCGAGTGGGAGTACGTCATGTACCCGTCCGCCCTCCGCGGCGCGCCGGTGTCGCGCGTGCCCCCCGAGGGCGGCGCGGTCGCGTCGCTCGGCGCGGGGCTCGAGGCCGCCGACGCGGCGCTGGCCGCGGGCGGGTACGGCCGCGGCGGGCTGCCCGGCGCGCCCGGCGGGCCCGGGCTGGCGCTGATCCAGTACGTCGGGCCGAACGACTACGACAACGGGAACGTGTTCGTGTACGACGCCCGGACGCTCGCGCTGCGCGAGGAGCTGTCCGGGCCCGCGAACCCCGACGCCAAGTTCGGGAGCAAGGTGTCGGTCGCGGGCCACGAGCTCGCGGCCTCCGACGTGAACGGCGCGGTCTACAACTTCTCCGCGCTGTCGAACCTGGCCAAGGAGGCGATGGTCGACCTCGGCGTGGCGGCGCGCGGGCGGCCGGTGATGTCGATCGACGCGCCGCGGTGCGACTCGGCGACCGTGGCGCTGTCGGCGCGGCAGGGCTCCGCGCTGCTCGCGCGCCTGCGCGACCTGCGGCGGCAGGCGGACCTGATGATCGGCGCGGGCGAGTTCGAGACGGTGGCCGCGACGATCGCGGCGCTCGGCGCGCGCGTCCGTGCGCTCGGGCCGCACGTCGCGGCCAACTACGCCGAGACGGCCGTGATCAGCTCGACGCTGGGCAACCAGCTGCTGCTCTCGGACATGTTCGCGCTGGCGCTCGGGTACGGCGCGACGGTGTCGTACGCGGTGTCCGCCGTGTCCGGGCTGGACGGCGCGACGCCCGAGGAGATCGCGGCCATCGCGCACGAGTCGGTCGCGCTGGTGACCGACCCCGACTCGGGCGCGACGACCGAGGAGAAGATCATCCAGCTGTCGCCGAACTACCGCGGGACCGAGTACAAGCTCCGCGTGACGGCGTCCGTGACGGTGCCCGGGTACGGCGCGTGGGAGTCCGCCTCGGTCGACGTGACCGTGTCCGAGACGGACGCGGAGCCGCCGATCATCCGCGCCGAGGTGCCCGAGACGACGCGCGTGGAGCCGACCGAGGCGGAGGTCGACGCGCTGGCGGCGGCGGCCGACGGCGGCGCGGCCTTCGCGGGCGGGATCGACCTCGACACGGTGTTCGAGGACGCGGCGGGCGGCGCGATGAGCTACGCCTTGCAGAGCGTGACGGTCCTGCGCGGCGCGGCCTCGGGCCAGGCGTCGCGCGTGGCGCTGGCGGCTGACGGGCGGACGCTCGAGCTGCGGCCGAGCAAGTACGACACCGAGTACAACGTGACGGTGCGCGGGACGAACGAGTGGGGCAAGTCGGCCAACTACACCTTCGTGGTGGTCGAGCCGGTGGCGTCCGCGCCGGCGGTGGTGGGCGCGGACGCACCGGCGGTGTCGACGACGACGTTCCTGCCGGGCGTCGAGCCGTACGAGTACGACATGTCGCAGCACTTCTCGTCGCCCAGCGGCGCGCTGACGTTCTCGCTGGCCGCGGGCGCATCGCCCGCGCAGGCGACGATCGACGCCGCGACCGGGCTGCTGAGGGTCACGCCCGACTACCGGGGGGCGGCGTCGACGTACTTCGTCACGGTCGTGGCGACCAACCCCTTCGGCGCGGCGAGCGAGCTCACGCTATCGTTCTTCGAGGAGACGGCGCCCGCCCCGGCGCTGACCGCCTCGGCGCCGGGCGCGGCGGTGACGGTGGACGTCTCGGACGGCATGGCCCCCGTGACGTACCCGGACCTGACGTCGTGGTTCTCCGACACGGTGACGCTGGACGGGACGCCGATCGGCGACGTGGTGGTCAGCGTGTCCGACCCCGCGGGCCACGCCACGGTGGTCACGGACCCGGCCACGGGCAGCGCCACGTCCCTGACGATCGACCCCGACTTCCGCAACGCGTCGTACGACCTGACCGTGACCGCCAGCAACCGGTGGGGCTCCCAGCAGTCCGTGACCCTCAGCGTCGCGGAGCCGGACGCCCCCGCGCCGGTGCTCGCGTCCGTCACCCCGGACGTCCGGGAGACCGGCATCGTGTTCACGGCGGAGGACGGCCTCACGGCGCGCACCGTGGCGCTGTCGTTCGTCGACACGACCGGCGACGGGCAGCTGGCGCTGGCGCTGGCGGAGCCGTCGGACCCCGTCGCCGTCGGCAGCGCGACGCTCTCGGCCGACGGGACGCTGACGGTGACCCCGGCCTTCCGCGACGCGACGTACGAGCTCGTCGCGACGGCGACCAACCGCTGGGGCAAGGCGACGTCCGTCACGCTCTCGGTGACGGAGCCGTACCTTCCCCGCGTGGTCCTGACGGAGGCGGGCGCCGCGCTGAACGGCTCGACGGTGACGACCGACGCCAAGCAGGCGCTGGCCCAGACGTGGGACCTCACGACGCTCTTCGCGGACGACGCGGGCCGCGCGTTGACGTACGCCCTGAGCGGCGACGCGGCCACCATTCCCACGACGGTCACGCAGGTCAGCGCGGGCGTCGCCCACGCCGCCGCGGTGCGGTCCGACGGCGCCCTCTTCACCTGGGGCGCCAACGAGTTCGGCGAGGGCGCGGGCGACGGGACGACGCTCCCGGCCGGGCAGGGCATCACCGCCCCCGCGAACGCGAGCGGGCTGACCGGCGTCGTGAGCGCCTCGTGCGGGCACACGTGGACCGTGGCGGCGCTGGCGGACGGGACCGTGTGGGCCTGGGGGAAGGACCAGGATAACCACGGGGTGCTGGGCAACGGGGCGGCGGGGGACTCCGCCACGCCGGTGCAGGTCCAGGGCTTCGGGCCCTCGGACCGGGTGATCAAGGTGGTGGCGGGCTGGTTCGCGGGCTACGCCATCACGGACGATGGCAGGGTGTTCTCGTGGGGCGCGAACTGGGACTACCAGTGCGGCCGCTCGGGGTCCACGGAAAGCATGGCCGCGGAGATCTCCGGGCTGAGCGACGTGGTGGACGTGAGCGCCGGGCACAGCCACGCCCTCGCGCTGACGTCTGGCGGCCAGCTCTACGGCTGGGGCAGGAACTCCGCCAACGCGACGGGGGCCTCGAGGTCCACGCCCGCGTTGGTCACCAGCAGCGTGCTGGCGGACAAGCAGGTCGTCGCCATCGGGTGCGGCGGGTGGCACTCGCTCGTCGCCCTGTCGGACGGGACCGTCGCGGCCGTCGGGAACAGCACCAACGGCGAGCTCGGCGACGGGCTCAACCAGACGTCCAGCGCCATCGTGCTCGTGTCGGGCCTCCCGGCCGGCGCGACCGTCGAGCGCGTCGACGCCGGGGAGAACCAATCCCTCGCCGTCCTGTCGACCGGCGAGGTGTACGCGTGGGGCCGGAACGAGCTGGGGCAGCTCGGCGACAACACCACGACGCACCGCTGGACGGCGGTCCAGGCCGACACCTCCCAGCTCCCCGCCGGGTCGGGCGGCGTGGCCGCCGTGTCGGCCGGGGGGTACTTCGCCGTCGCGACGCTCCGCGACGGGACTCTCGCCTCCTGGGGGACGAACGGGGCCGGCCGCCTCGGCCGCACGAGCGGCGGCGGCTACAAGAGGCCCGGCGCGGTGGACGACATGCCCCTGCCGATGACCAGTGTGGGGGCCCCCGCCGCGCTGTCGGGGTCGACCCTCACGTACACGCCGGCGTTCCGCGACGCGTCCCTGGGCGTGACGGTGACGGCCACCAACCCGGACGCGTTGTCCGAGAGCCTGACGTTCACGGTCTCGGAGCCCGCGGCGCCCGCGCCGCTCCTGGACTCGTTCGCGACCACGGGGTCGAGCCCGCTGTTCACGGACGGGACGGCGTTCACGCTCTCGCGGTACACGTTCGCGGACGCGACCAACCTGACGTCCTCCGGCACGTTCCGCGACGAGACGCGCGAAGGCCTGGTCATCTCGGCGTCCTCGCCGTACGGCAACGTGGTCGTCAGCGGGACCTCCACGGACCCCGCCGCGGACCCGCAGTGGGACGTCGTGTCGTTCACGCTGGTCACCGCGCCGGCCTACCGCGACACGAGCTACGACGTGACGGTGAAGGCCACGAACGCCTACGGCAAGACGGCCACGTGGACGCTCCCGATCACCGAGCCGACCCCGCCCCCCGTGACGCTGTCGGCCGAGGGCGCCTCGATCGACGGCACGACGGTGCTGACCACCTCGCAGGCGACGTCGTCCTACACGCTGGTGTCGGACCTGCGGACGCTGTTCAGCTCGACCGCCCCGCTGACGTTCACCGAGAACCACTCGTTCACGTGGATCTCCGGTAACGCGCTGGTGTGCGCCCTCGCGTACCGCGGGACGACGTGGTCCGTGACGGTCACGGCCAGCACGGCCTACGGCACGTCCGCGTCGCTGACGCTCTCGGTGACCGAGGGCGCCGCGCCGACGCCGTACCTGAGCAGCGGGAGCACGACATTCAACCTGGGCACCAGCTCGGGATCGGTCCTCGCGCGGACGCTGACGTTCGGCAACAACCTGAACAACATGGCCTTCGTCGAGCTGTCCGACCCGTACGGGAACGTCACGCTCACGCGCCTGAACGGGAGCCAGGTGCAGGTGTCGGTGTCCGGCGCGTGGCGCAACACGAGCTACACGTACCAGTTCCGCGCGAGCAACGGGTACAAGTCCGTGGACGTCAGCTGCAGCGTGAGCGAGTCCGCCAACTTAAGCATCACCAGCGCCCAGGTGAACCAGGCGTGCTCCAACTTCGACCTCGCGATCCCGAACCCGAGCAACCTCCTGTACCGCGCGTCCCGCGACGGGTGGTCCAACGCCACGTTCCACATCCTGTGCGACTCGGCGCCGATGACGCTGACGCTCGTGCGGTGGTCGACTGGGAACATCTCCGCGGGGTACACCGCGACGTCGTGGAGCGGCTCCGGCTACAAGAAAGACCCCAACGCGAAACTCACGAACTTGGTGGACAACTGGGGGTACGCGAACCAGGTCTACCCGATCAGCAACACGCGTTACTCGATCTATACAAACTCCGGCTACGGCCCTACCTTCGGGAACGGCCACGACTTGGCCGTCGACTTGGACACCAAGACCGGGTACTGCTACGCCGCCGGGTACGACTACAGCGGGCAGCGGTCGGGGTACTCTATGAATAACATGTCCGGGCTCTATTCCAGCTCGGTCGGCATTGACGAGGTCGAGGTGTGGCTCGTAGCCGAAGACCGTGGGCTCATGGAGAACGGCCCGTCTATCGGAATCAATCCGACAACTCTTCACTTCCGCGCCACTAGGGACGGATGGGACACCACCACGATGTACAACAACACTCCCGGCGGAAACGTATACTTCGTCTGCAAGACGGCCGAGGGATACATTCTTGGAGGATACGTGTCTATTAACCCGAAGCAGTCCGCCGGGTACCATTCTGACAGCAACGCTTTCATCTTCCGACTCGACAGTCCAACCAAGGGGAACCAGCAGGTGTACAACGGATGGAGTCTGTATCAGTACTCGTACTACGTCCCTAGTACCGGTAGTCTCAGCACGTTTGCGTGGGGAGGGGGTAACGATCTGAAGTTCACAAACATGTCGACCGTTACAGTAAGAAACAGCGGCGGGTCAGGATACTCGTACCAGTCGATCGGACCTGAGAATGGATCCACGTACAACTACAACATCGTGGAGTTCGAGGTCTGGAGCTGAGCTGGAAGCTGGAAATGATTTTCTCTTCAATCAATATGACGTCGACCCTCGATATCACGACATTTTCTGGTAAGAACCTTCATGTCAATGACTTGACAGCACAAACAGGACAGTCGCCCCAGAACCTCTACAGGTACCTGATGGGAAAGATCGAAGAGGCAATGAAGTCAAACAGCTCGCCAGAGGAATCATCCCTCGTGGGATTCCTCGAAGTGCACGGTATCCGGCATGAACTTTTCAAAGAGCTCTATTCTGCAACCTACGGAAATCCGTGACCTCTCCGGAACTATGTTGTTCCACTTCCACCACATGTCCACAGCAGCGGCGTCGGCCCGAACTGCTGCACTTTTTTTCGAGAGCTCGGCATGCCCGCGACCGTGACCAGGCTCGACGACATCCTCGGTAAGCTCCTGATGTGGGCGCGGCTCCCCGCGGAGTCCCGGACCGCCGCGTCGTTCCGCTCCGCCCTGGGCGTCGAGCCCGACCACGCTGCGCGGCTCGTCGCGTCCGCGGCGAGCGTCGCGCTCGCGCGCGGCCAGACGACGTCCGTCGTCGACTTCCTGCACGAGAAGCGGATCCCCGGTGGCCTCGTCGAAGAGCTCAAGAAGCTCGCTCATGCGAGGTGAGCAGCGAGCCCGCGCGAAGCGGACGCCGTGAGCGCAGTTTTCTCTTGCTCTTGTTGCATACGGGCGCACGGGCGCATGTATGACGCTCTGATGTACCTGACGAGGGTGCACCTGAGTCCCATAGGCCTCTTCCTCGCGGCGTCCGGACTCAACGTTCTCCCTCTGGTCGCGGCCACGACGGGAGGGGCGCAGTGGATCTTCTGGGGGGATCCGGACTCGTGGAATCGGCGCGGCCACCCGCTCCTGGGATGGACAGGTCTCCGGCTCCTCGCGATCGACCTCCTGGTGCACTGGATCCCTCTCGCGGCCTGCGTGGTTTGGACGCTCCAGGGTCTCCCGGTAGAGTGGGGGCTGTCTCTGACGGTCCTGGTCGCCTACGCGCTCTGGGCGAGGACCTTCGATCGGCTTGCGGAGATCTACGACGTGCGTTCCGGGAAGGGGATCGTCGTATGCGCATGCTCATGCGCCGCTCTCTTCTCCGTCGCCGCGTTTGGATTCCAACACGGGGTGGCTTGAGATTCGACATTACGTTTTGTCTCCCCCCTCCCGAGCGCGTGAGTTTTCGGGCGCCAACATTCCGTGGGAATCTCGCGGGGCCCCGGCTCATCGATTAATTAATTAATCGATGAGCCGGGGCCCCGCGAGATTCCCACGGAATGTTGGCGCCCGAAAACTCACGCGCTCGGGAGGGGGGAGACAAAACGTAATGTCGAATCTCAAGCCACCCCGTGTTGGAATCCAAACGCGGCGACGGAGAAGAGAGCGGCGCATGAGCATGCGCATACGACGATCCCCTTCCCGGAACGCACGTCGTAGATCTCCGCAAGCCGATCGAAGGTCCTCGCCCAGAGCGCGTAGGCGACCAGGACCGTCAGAGACAGCCCCCACTCTACCGGGAGACCCTGGAGCGTCCAAACCACGCAGGCCGCGAGAGGGATCCAGTGCACCAGGAGGTCGATCGCGAGGAGCCGGAGACCTGTCCATCCCAGGAGCGGGTGGCCGCGCCGATTCCACGAGTCCGGATCCCCCCAGAAGATCCACTGCGCCCCTCCCGTCGTGGCCGCGACCAGAGGGAGAACGTTGAGTCCGGACGCCGCGAGGAAGAGGCCTATGGGACTCAGGTGCACCCTCGTCAGGTACATCAGAGCGTCATACATGCGCCCGTGCGCCCGTATGCAACAAGAGCAAGAGAAAACTGCGCTCACGGCGTCCGCTTCGCGCGGGCTCGCTGCTCACCTCGCATGAGCGAGCTTCTTGAGCTCTTCGACGAGGCCACCGGGGATCCGCTTCTCGTGCAGGAAGTCGACGACGGACGTCGTCTGGCCGCGCGCGAGCGCGACGCTCGCCGCGGACGCGACGAGCCGCGCAGCGTGGTCGGGCTCGACGCCCAGGGCGGAGCGGAACGACGCGGCGGTCCGGGACTCCGCGGGGAGCCGCGCCCACATCAGGAGCTTACCGAGGATGTCGTCGAGCCTGGTCACGGTCGCGGGCATGCCGAGCTCTCGAAAAAAAGTGCAGCAGTTCGGGCCGACGCCGCTGCTGTGGACATGTGGTGGAAGTGGAACAACATAGTTCCGGAGAGGTCACGGATTTCCGTAGGTTGCAGAATAGAGCTCTTTGAAAAGTTCATGCCGGATACCGTGCACTTCGAGGAATCCCACGAGGGATGATTCCTCTGGCGAGCTGTTTGACTTCATTGCCTCTTCGATCTTTCCCATCAGGTACCTGTAGAGGTTCTGGGGCGACTGTCCTGTTTGTGCTGTCAAGTCATTGACATGAAGGTTCTTACCAGAAAATGTCGTGATATCGAGGGTCGACGTCATATTGATTGAAGAGAAAATCATTTCCAGCTTCCAGCTCAGCTCCAGACCTCGAACTCCACGATGTTGTAGTTGTACGTGGATCCATTCTCAGGTCCGATCGACTGGTACGAGTATCCTGACCCGCCGCTGTTTCTTACTGTAACGGTCGACATGTTTGTGAACTTCAGATCGTTACCCCCTCCCCACGCAAACGTGCTGAGACTACCGGTACTAGGGACGTAGTACGAGTACTGATACAGACTCCATCCGTTGTACACCTGCTGGTTCCCCTTGGTTGGACTGTCGAGTCGGAAGATGAAAGCGTTGCTGTCAGAATGGTACCCGGCGGACTGCTTCGGGTTAATAGACACGTATCCTCCAAGAATGTATCCCTCGGCCGTCTTGCAGACGAAGTATACGTTTCCGCCGGGAGTGTTGTTGTACATCGTGGTGGTGTCCCATCCGTCCCTAGTGGCGCGGAAGTGAAGAGTTGTCGGATTGATTCCGATAGACGGGCCGTTCTCCATGAGCCCACGGTCTTCGGCTACGAGCCACACCTCGACCTCGTCAATGCCGACCGAGCTGGAATAGAGCCCGGACATGTTATTCATAGAGTACCCCGACCGCTGCCCGCTGTAGTCGTACCCGGCGGCGTAGCAGTACCCGGTCTTGGTGTCCAAGTCGACGGCCAAGTCGTGGCCGTTCCCGAAGGTAGGGCCGTAGCCGGAGTTTGTATAGATCGAGTAACGCGTGTTGCTGATCGGGTAGACCTGGTTCGCGTACCCCCAGTTGTCCACCAAGTTCGTGAGTTTCGCGTTGGGGTCTTTCTTGTAGCCGGAGCCGCTCCACGACGTCGCGGTGTACCCCGCGGAGATGTTCCCAGTCGACCACCGCACGAGCGTCAGCGTCATCGGCGCCGAGTCGCACAGGATGTGGAACGTGGCGTTGGACCACCCGTCGCGGGACGCGCGGTACAGGAGGTTGCTCGGGTTCGGGATCGCGAGGTCGAAGTTGGAGCACGCCTGGTTCACCTGGGCGCTGGTGATGCTTAAGTTGGCGGACTCGCTCACGCTGCAGCTGACGTCCACGGACTTGTACCCGTTGCTCGCGCGGAACTGGTACGTGTAGCTCGTGTTGCGCCACGCGCCGGACACCGACACCTGCACCTGGCTCCCGTTCAGGCGCGTGAGCGTGACGTTCCCGTACGGGTCGGACAGCTCGACGAAGGCCATGTTGTTCAGGTTGTTGCCGAACGTCAGCGTCCGCGCGAGGACCGATCCCGAGCTGGTGCCCAGGTTGAATGTCGTGCTCCCGCTGCTCAGGTACGGCGTCGGCGCGGCGCCCTCGGTCACCGAGAGCGTCAGCGACGCGGACGTGCCGTAGGCCGTGCTGGCCGTGACCGTCACGGACCACGTCGTCCCGCGGTACGCGAGGGCGCACACCAGCGCGTTACCGGAGATCCACGTGAACGAGTGGTTCTCGGTGAACGTCAGCGGGGCGGTCGAGCTGAACAGCGTCCGCAGGTCCGACACCAGCGTGTAGGACGACGTCGCCTGCGAGGTGGTCAGCACCGTCGTGCCGTCGATCGAGGCGCCCTCGGCCGACAGCGTCACGGGGGGCGGGGTCGGCTCGGTGATCGGGAGCGTCCACGTGGCCGTCTTGCCGTAGGCGTTCGTGGCCTTCACCGTCACGTCGTAGCTCGTGTCGCGGTAGGCCGGCGCGGTGACCAGCGTGAACGACACGACGTCCCACTGCGGGTCCGCGGCGGGGTCCGTGGAGGTCCCGCTGACGACCACGTTGCCGTACGGCGAGGACGCCGAGATGACCAGGCCTTCGCGCGTCTCGTCGCGGAACGTGCCGGAGGACGTCAGGTTGGTCGCGTCCGCGAACGTGTACCGCGAGAGCGTGAACGCCGTCCCGTCCGTGAACAGCGGGCTCGACCCCGTGGTCGCGAACGAGTCCAGGAGCGGCGCGGGCGCCGCGGGCTCCGAGACCGTGAACGTCAGGCTCTCGGACAACGCGTCCGGGTTGGTGGCCGTCACCGTCACGCCCAGGGACGCGTCGCGGAACGCCGGCGTGTACGTGAGGGTCGACCCCGACAGCGCGGCGGGGGCCCCCACACTGGTCATCGGCAGGGGCATGTCGTCCACCGCGCCGGGCCTCTTGTAGCCGCCGCCGCTCGTGCGGCCGAGGCGGCCGGCCCCGTTCGTCCCCCAGGAGGCGAGAGTCCCGTCGCGGAGCGTCGCGACGGCGAAGTACCCCCCGGCCGACACGGCGGCCACGCCGCCCGACCCGGCGGGGAGCTGGGAGGTGTCGGCCTGGACCGCCGTCCAGCGGTGCGTCGTGGTGTTGTCGCCGAGCTGCCCCAGCTCGTTCCGGCCCCACGCGTACACCTCGCCGGTCGACAGGACGGCGAGGGATTGGTTCTCCCCGGCGTCGACGCGCTCGACGGTCGCGCCGGCCGGGAGGCCCGACACGAGCACGATGGCGCTGGACGTCTGGTTGAGCCCGTCGCCGAGCTCGCCGTTGGTGCTGTTCCCGACGGCCGCGACGGTCCCGTCCGACAGGGCGACGAGCGAGTGCCACCCGCCGCACCCGATGGCGACGACCTGCTTGTCCGCCAGCACGCTGCTGGTGACCAACGCGGGCGTGGACCTCGAGGCCCCCGTCGCGTTGGCGGAGTTCCTGCCCCAGCCGTAGAGCTGGCCGCCAGACGTCAGCGCGAGGGCGTGGCTGTGCCCGGCGCTCACGTCCACCACGTCGCTCAGCCCGGAGATCTCCGCGGCCATGCTTTCCGTGGACCCCGAGCGGCCGCACTGGTAGTCCCAGTTCGCGCCCCACGAGAACACCCTGCCATCGTCCGTGATGGCGTAGCCCGCGAACCAGCCCGCCACCACCTTGATCACCCGGTCCGAGGGCCCGAAGCCCTGGACCTGCACCGGCGTGGCGGAGTCCCCCGCCGCCCCGTTGCCCAGCACCCCGTGGTTATCCTGGTCCTTCCCCCAGGCCCACACGGTCCCGTCCGCCAGCGCCGCCACGGTCCACGTGTGCCCGCACGAGGCGCTCACGACGCCGGTCAGCCCGCTCGCGTTCGCGGGGGCGGTGATGCCCTGCCCGGCCGGGAGCGTCGTCCCGTCGCCCGCGCCCTCGCCGAACTCGTTGGCGCCCCAGGTGAAGAGGGCGCCGTCGGACCGCACCGCGGCGGCGTGGGCGACGCCCGCGCTGACCTGCGTGACCGTCGTGGGAATGGTGGCCGCGTCGCCGCTCAGGGCGTACGTCAACGCGCGGCCCGCGTCGTCCGCGAAGAGCGTCGTGAGGTCCCACGTCTGGGCCAGCGCCTGCTTGGCGTCGGTCGTCACCGTCGAGCCGTTCAGCGCGGCGCCCGCCTCCGTCAGGACCACGCGGGGAAGGTACGGCTCCGTCACCGAGAGCGTGACGGACGTCGCCTTGCCCCAGCGGTTGGTCGCCGTCGCGACGAGCTCGTACGTCGCGTCGCGGAAGGCCGGGGTCACCGTCAGCGTCCCGTCGGCCGAGAGCGTCGCGCTGCCGACGGCGACGGGGTCCGACGGCTCCGCCAGCGCCAGCGCCAGCTGCCCGTCGCCGGTCGTGTCGACGAACGACAGCGCCACGGTGCGCGCCGTGAGGCCGTCCTCCGCCGTGAACACGATGCCGGTCTCCCGGACGTCCGGGGTGACGGACGCGAGCACCGGCGCGGGGGCGTCCGGCTCCGCGACGCTGAGGGTCACGGACTGCTGGGAGCCCCACCGGTTGCTGGCGGTCACGGTCAGGTCGTACGACGCGTTGCGGAAGTCGGGGTCGATCGTCAGGGACGTGGCGCTGCCCGTGGCCGGGTCCGTGACCACCGTGGCGTGGCCCGCGGGGTCGGACACGCTGACCACCACGTCGCCGATCGGCGTCCCGTCCAGCGTCACCGTGTCGGAGAACCACGACGTCAGGTCCGGGTACGTCACGGGGGCCATGCCGTCCGAGACGTCCACCGTCACCGCCGCGCCCGGCGCCGAGGCGGTCAGCGCCGGGGCGGGCGCCGTCTCCTCGAAGAACGATAGCGTGAGCTCGCTCGCCGCGCCGAAGGGGTTGGTCGCCACGACCGTGACGAAGTACGTCGACGCCGCCCCCCGGTAGTCGGGCGTGACCCTCAGCAGCCCGGTCGCGGCGTCGATCGTCGCCTGCGCGGGCGATGCGCCCGCGGCCAGCGAGAACGTCAGCGCGCCGCTGGGCGACGAGAAGTGCTGCGACATGTCGTACTCGTACGGCTCGACGCCCGGCAGGAACGTCGTCGTCGACACCGCCGGTGCGTCCGCGCCCACCACCGCCGGCGCGGACGCCACCGGCTCGACCACCACGAAGGTGTAGTTGGCCGACTTGCCCCACTCGTTCGTCCCGCGCACCGTCACGTTGTACTCGGTGTCGTACTTGCTCGGCCGCAGCTCGAGCGTCCGCCCGTCAGCCGCCAGCGCCACGCGCGACGCCTGGCCCGAGGCCGCGCCGCGCAGGACCGTCACGCTCTGCAAGGCGTAGCTCATCGCGCCGCCCGCCGCGTCCTCGAACACCGTGTCGAGGTCGATCCCGCCCGCGAAGGCCGCGCCGCCGTCGGCCGCCGCCGCCAGCGCGTCGACCTCCGCCTCGGTCGGCTCCACGCGCGTCGTCTCGGGCACCTCGGCGCGGATGATCGGCGGCTCCGCGTCCGTCTCGGACACGGTCACGTCGACCGAGGCGGACTCCCACGCGCCGTACCCGGGCACCGTCACGGACGCCGTCACGCGGAGCTTGTACTCGGTCCCGCGGTAGTTCGGCGACAGCTGGATGATCTTCTCCTCGGTCGTCGCGCCCGAGTCGGGGTCGGTCACCAGCGCGACCGACTCGTGCGCGATGGCCGCGATCTCCTCGGGCGTCGCGCCGTCCAGCCCGGACACGGCGGACACCGCGTACGACACCGTCGCGCCGTACCCGAGCGCCAGCGCGAACATGTCCGAGAGCAGCAGCTGGTTGCCCAGCGTCGAGCTGATCACGGCCGTCTCGGCGTAGTTGGCCGCGACGTGCGGCCCGAGCGCACGGACGCGCGCGCCGAGCGCCGCGATCGTCGCGGCCACCGTCTCGAACTCGCCCGCGCCGATCATCAGGTCCGCCTGCCGCCGCAGGTCGCGCAGGCGCGCGAGCAGCGCGGAGCCCTGCCGCGCCGACAGCGCCACGGTCGCCGAGTCGCACCGCGGCGCGTCGATCGACATCACCGGCCGCCCGCGCGCCGCCACGCCGAGGTCGACCATCGCCTCCTTGGCCAGGTTCGACAGCGCGGAGAAGTTGTAGACCGCGCCGTTCACGTCGGAGGCCGCGAGCTCGTGGCCCGCGACCGACACCTTGCTCCCGAACTTGGCGTCGGGGTTCGCGGGCCCGGACAGCTCCTCGCGCAGCGCGAGCGTCCGGGCGTCGTACACGAACACGTTCCCGTTGTCGTAGTCGTTCGGCCCGACGTACTGGATCAGCGCCAGCCCGGGCCCGCCGGGCGCGCCGGGCAGCCCGCCGCGGCCGTACCCGCCCGCGGCCAGCGCCGCGTCGGCGGCCTCGAGCCCCGCGCCGAGCGACGCGACCGCGCCGCCCTCGGGGGGCACGCGCGACACCGGCGCGCCGCGGAGGGCGGACGGGTACATGACGTACTCCCACTCGGTCCGGCCGGCGCGGCACTCGTACAGCGTCCCGTCGCTGTACAGGAGCACGGAGGCGTACCGCCCGACGTCGGCCGCGACCGCGTGCGCGCCCGGCGCGGGCGCCTGGCCGGCGCGGAAGCGCAGCGGCCGCGGGACGGCCGCGCCGGCCGTCGTGCCGATACCGATCGCCGAGCCGTACGTGCTCGAGTCGCCCCACGCGAACACGTCGCCGTCCTCGGTCGCGTACACGATCGCGGAGCCGTCCGAGCTGGACGTCACCCACTTGCCGCGCGTGTCGACGAGGACCCACCGGTTCGTGTGGCGGTACAGGCGCTGGTACCGCGCCACGCCGGGCCCGACGTTCGGGTTGCCGTTCAGGCCGGTGCGGCCGAACGACATCACGCGCCCGATGGCGTCCACCACCGTGATGACCCCGGTCATGGCCGCGACGCTCCGCAGCGGGAGGCGCAGGCCCTTGGTCGGGACCTCGATCGGGGTGAAGCGGTTGAAGTCGGAGGTCTTGTAGCCCCACGCCCAGAGGCGCTGGCCGTCGGTGACGACCTTGTGGTCGCCCGAGAGGTCCCAGTCGACCAGCGGCGAGGACGCCGGGTCGTGCAGCGGGAGCGGCACCTGCCCGAAGCCGTACGTGCGCTGCGAGCCGCGGCCGGTGAGGTAGTACCCGCTGCCCCAGGACCAGAGGCCGTCGGCCGTCACCGCGAAGAAGGCCTCGCCGATGTAGCCCGACGAGCCGTCCGCCACCGCCACCGCGCCCTCGAGCTCGGGCACGCCCGCACACGGGACGAAGTCGGCGGTCGTCCCCGAGCTCGTGTAGCGGTACTCGCCGGTGATCATGCCCTCGTTCGAGCCGCGGTACACCACGCGGTGCGCGGTGCCCGAGGCGCGGACCAGCCCGAGGGCGTCGGCGCCCGCGCGCCGCACGAGCGAGGTCACGGACAGGAACTGCGGCTGCGCCGAGGGCGTCCACAGCACCGTGGCGTCGAGGTCGCGCGTCATGACGAAGCGGTTGCCGTCGAGGACCGAGACCACGCCGGACCGCGAGGTCGTGACCACGTGCCGCACGAACTCGGTGTTGACCACCTCGACGTTGCCGGCGCCGCCGGCGGCGCGGCTCGCCACCGCGCCGGACGCCTGCCCGCCGGCGCCGCCGGCGCCGGCCTCCGCGCGCGCGAGGACCTCGCCGGTCGCCTTGCGCGAGATCTCGGTGGCGCCGGCGGCCAGCTCGTAGACGAGCTTCTCGCCCGGCTCGACGGCCACCACGCCCCACGCGACGCCGCCGCCGCCGCCGCCGCCCGACGCGCGCCCGGCCTCGCCGGGGCCGACCGCCGCGACGGTCACCTGCGTCACGCCGTCCGGGACGGTGAAGATCCCCGACTCGGCCGGGAGGCTCGCGGACACCTGCGCGGCGCCCAGCGTGGGCGGCGCGGCCTCGCCCGACACCGGGTCGACCGGGAGCGCCTGCGCCTCGGTCGTGGGGAACTCGGGGAGCGCGACCACGACGATATCGTTGTTGGCCGCGAGGCGGAAGGGGATCCCGTCGTTCGCGGCGTGGAACTCGTTGGCCATCGGCGTCGGCACCGGGAAGAGCGCCTGCGTGTCCCCGCGGTCGACGCGGTACGCGCTCGACTCGCGCGAGTTGCCGCGGACGACCAGCGTGTCGGTCATCGCGACGTCGCGCGTGGTCATCCCGGGCGTCGACACGGAGGTGAAGACGGTGCTCACGTCCGTCCCGCCGACGGTCGTGGCGGTCCCCGCGTGCGCGACCGCGAAGCGCCGCCCGTCGGGGCTGACGGCCACGCCGGTCACCTCGTCGCCGGGCGCGAACGCGACCGCCTGCGCGAGGCGCCACTGCGACACGACCTCCGTCTCGGTCCACGAGTCGTCCGTGAAGCGCAGCTGGTCGTAGCGCGTCCAGGCCGACACGAGGGTCGGGCCGTCGCCGTCGTTGTTTTCCACGGGCACGGAGGCGGGGTGCGGGTGGATCGTCCGCACCAGCTCGCCGGAGTCCTCGCTGTACCAGACCACGTCGCGGGAGGACACCGAGACGGGGGCGGGGGCCGCGTCGTCCGTGTCGATCGCCACGGGCGCGACGTCCGCGTCCACGGAGCTCTCGAGGGCGAGGACGCGGCCCGGGGCGGCCGGGTCCGAGCCGACCACGAAGACGCAGCGGTCCGAGGCGCGGATGCCGAGCGTCCCCGCGGCGGCGCCCGGGGAGGCAGCCGCGGAGAGGCCGGGCATGCCGCCGTCGGCCAGCTCGCGGCGCAGCAGACCGCTGCGCGTGAGCCCGGCCCGGAGGACCTCCCCGTCGGAGCGCAGGAGGAAGGCGTGGGTGCGCGTGACGCACGCGCCCGTGTAGGTCCAGGCGTACTCGGGCTCCTCCTCGCCGAAGAGCGCCGCGACGGGGTCCACCACCGTCCAGGCGGGGTCCCCCGGGGCGGCGCGGACCATGGTGCGGACGCGGCCGTTGGACAGGAGCCCGAGGAGCTGCGGGGTCTTGTTCATCGGGGTGTCGGGGTCGACGTCGGCCGCGAGGTCGTCCTCGAGGGGGTTGGTCACCGCCACCGTGCCACAGAGGTCCGAGAAGCGCAGGGCGGGCGCGCCGATGGCCTCCTCGTCCAGGACGGTGCGGCGGCCGTTGCCGTAGCGGTCGGCGGGGTCGGCGGGGTCGGCGAGCAGGAAGGTCGTGGCCACGCCGTCGGCCGCGAGCGCGGCGAACGCGTCGGGGTGGCCGGGCAGGGCGACGATCTTGTCGACGTCCGCGAGGTCGATCGTCTCGAAGGGCACGTATGTCCCGCCCCCGTCGTCCCGGAGATCGAACACGGTCACCGCCGCGTCGTCCGCGACGGCGATGCGCCGGCGGTCGTCGCCGAGGAAGGCGACCGCGCGGCCCCAGCCCGGCGCGGTCACGTCGGGGTCGGCGGGCCCGGCGACGTCCGCCACGGGCGCGCCGACCAGGTCGAACACCCGCACCGCGACGGTCCCCGCGCCGAAGTCGCGCACGACGCCCGCGAAGGCGTCGCGGCACGCGGCCGTGCGGAGGACGGTCGCGTCGGCCGTCGCGACGGCGGGCGCGCGCACCTCGACGGGCGACAGGGCGGCGGCGCCGGGGCGGGCCGCGACCACCACGACCGCGGCGTCGTGGGACACCTTGATATCGTACGCGCCCGCGAGGGTGCCCGCCTGGGGCGCCACGTCGTCGAGGGCCTGGCCCGCGGCGTCGAGGACGGTGAAGCCGCGGTCGTGCGCGACCGCGACGGTGGCCGCGTCCGCCGAGGCCGCGAGCGCGCGGCCGAAGCCGGTGGGCGCGACGAAGGCCTCGCCGACGCGCTGGCCGCCGCGCGCGCGCACGAGCATGCCCTCGGACGCGAGCGGCGTGAGCTCGACGCGCGCGGCGGTCCCCGCGGGCGCGCTCTCGAGGCGCGCCATGACCCCGGCCGAGACCGCGACGTCGCGGTCGAAGGCGCCGCCCGCGGCGGCGGGCGGCTCGGGGTCCTCGAGCAGCGCGCCCGTGAACCCGTCGTACACGGCGGTCCCGTCCGCGTCCGAGGTCGCGAAGACGAGGCCGTTGGCCACGGCCATGCGCTCGACGCCGGCGGCGGCGAAGGTCGCGACGGGGGCCGCCAGCGCGTCGGCGCCGAGGGCGTCGAACACGCGGACCGCGCCCGCGGCGTCGGCGACGGCGAGGACGCCGTCGGCGCCCACGGCCGCGATGGCGATGTCCGCCCCGGCGGCGACGGTCACGGTCCCGAGCTCGGAGACGGCCGCGATCGCGCCGGTCGCGGGGTCGACGTCGACCTCGAGCGCGATGGCGTCGGCCGGGGTGTACGACACGAGGAACGGGCCGGCGGTGTCGATCTCGCTGTCGACGATCTCGGTGCCGTGGACCGCGGTGCGGATGGTCACGGCCGCGGCGCCGGCGCCGGCGGCCGCGACGTCGCGCCCGGCGAGGGCGATGCTCGCGCCGAGGCGGCCGTCGGCGCCGGGCGCGCCCTCGAGCGCGCCGACGCGCGCCGAGAGGTCCGCGTGCGAGTAGAGCGCCACCAGGCCGTCGTCCGAGTAGTCGATCGCGTCCGAGTACTCCACGAGGACGGTACCGGGCTGCCCGGACCCCGCGCCACCGCCGCCGGCGCCGTACCCGCCTGCGCCCCCGGGGGCGGTCGCGGTGGAGTTGAAGCCGAGGCCGGGGGCGTTGGGCCCTGTCCAGTTGGCGGAGCCTCCCCCGACGGCAGGGGCGATGGGGAGCGAGACCCTCCACCCGGACGGCAAGTCGCGGACTATACGCCACGTGGTGGTCTCGTCCGAGAAGTTGACCGTGTTCCCGAATTTTCCCGTCGTGTACACCTGCCCCGAGCTGAAGACCGCCACGTGCAGACCGCTGGCGTCCCCCGCCACGCTGATGGGGACCCCCGTCGGAGGGACGTCGAAGAGGCAGGGGAGGGGGCTATACGCGCGATTCGAGCTGTAATACGCCCCGAGTCCGAGAACGCCCACCTGGCTCCCCCACGCTTTCAGGACACCGTCGGTGGTGCAGAGGAAGTTCGAAGACGTGCCCCTCACCCCCTTCACCCAGCGGATGCCAGTCCTCATGAGTTTCCAGTAGCCCGTGACGTAGTAGCTGTTCCCCCCGTTGCCGATGAAATTGACGTTGTCGTTGAAGTATCCCCGGGCGTACAACTCCCCGTCGCCCGTCACGACGAACCCGAACGGCCCGACGTAGCGCGTGTTCTGGATGGTCACGCTGACGATCGTGGCTCCCGCGGGGAGGCCCGTCTTGTCGACGAGCGTCGGGGTGTACGAGTACGTGGTGACCCCCGTCGACCCGTCGACGATCTTCCCCCAGTACCACATGTCCGTGCCGTTGGTCATCATGGTCCCCTCCGTCCCCCTCATGTCGATGTCGACGACCTTCCCCGTGAATCCCGGGAAGCTCAGGAGACGAGCATACGAAGTAGAGCCCGTGAACTGGTAGCCGAGGTTGGTCGGGTAAGAACCGGACATCCTCCCCCCCCAGGTAAAGACCCGGGTCCTGGTGTCGTCAACAGCTGTCACGACGTTACTCTGCCCCGGCCCGGAGGTGAGGATCTGGTCCAGCCTAACGCCGGAGAGGGCCCCCGAGCTCCGGCAGTTCGTCCACGAAGGGATAGGCCGGTCATCCCTGTACGCAGTAACGCCCGACACGTAGTAGTCGCCGCGGCCGACGAACTTCGCGACCCCGTTCGCGTCGACCCCCATCGCGAAGTCGCCGAGCGACCCGTCCGACACGAACCGCACGTCGGGCACAACCGTCCAGTCCCGCGTCACGATGGGTCTCGGCACGGGGGAGAAGGACGTGATGTCCGAGAAGGGGACGACATAGGAAGAGGTCCTCGGGAGGGTGTACGAGAAGGTGCTGAGGCCCAGGACGCTACTGAGCTCCCTCGTGCCACTAACTCGACCCGCCGAGTACCACACCGAGTTGGGGTTGTAATTGACGGCCTTCCCTAAGGTCTTCGACCAGTACGACACGCTCATGATGAACGTCTGCTCGTCGGTGCGAGCCGTCCCAACCGTGCGCGAGTCGTACCCGTTCCGGTCCCTTCCGTACCCAACCTCGTACGTCCATGTTCCGATGTCGCTTGAGAGGCCGGTGTACATGTGGAGGATGACGGGGATGTTGTTCGCGACGGCGTAGTCGATATCCTCACGGTTGATCATCGCATGCTGGATTGCGCGCGTGAAATGGCTATACTCGGCGAAGCCGGTGGAAGACCCCCACGAGGTGCCCCACATATCCCCGGTGTCCCGCCAACCGGACATATCGGTGATGATGTACTGCAGATTACCCTTGATTTTGAATGCACTGTAACTGAGACGGACACCGGTCGCCACGTTATAGCGGACGACACCGTTCGAGGGGGCGCTCCCGAGACTGAACGTGCTGCCGATTCCTGACACGAAGCTCTTGAACGCGGCGATGTCACTGTTCTGGGCCGCGCTCACCGCGGAGTCGATGCCACTGTCGCTCACGCCCCACGAGGTCGCGTGGACGCCAGTCATCATCACCGCGGACTGGCCCGTAGACTCGTTCTCCACGGCCACGCCGACGGAGGACCCCATCGTCCACACCCGGCCATGGACGGTGTCGGGGACCGTCGACGCCGTCCCTACCCCGGAGGTGACCGCGACCATGCCTTCCGGAGCGGTGCCGGACACGGACGACCCGGGCCCAGATGCCGACCCCGCGGTACCGCCGGCGGCGCGGGCCACCTCGAGACCGTTCCTCGTGAGGACCGTGTCCCCGCCGCCGGTCTCTACCCCGCCCCCGGTCCCGACCGACCACGCGACGACGTCCCCCGCGGACACGGCGATCTTCCCGAACACCTGCCCGCCGCCGGACCCGCCGCCGGCGAACTGGTCCGCGGATCCGCCGCCCCCGCCGCCGAGGAGGGAGACCGAGAGCTCCGTCACGCCAGCGGGTACCACGAAGGTGTCATCCGCCAGCGAGGCGATGGCGGGGGCGGCCACGGGGAGGCCCCGCGCCTCCTGCGGCACGGGCCCGGGCGCCTCGGTGAGCGCGAGGGCCACGCGGTCGGCGCCGGCGACCACGCGGAACGGCACCGCGTCGTTGACGTCCGTCCCGTGCGTCTCGAAGTACTCGGCGGCGCCGAGCGCGCCGCCGGGCGCCGCCGGGAGCGCGTGCCGCGCGGCGCGGTATGTCGACCCGCGGTACACGAACCCGCCGCCGAGCGCGACGTCGCGGCTCGGCTCGGCGTGCGTCGTGTCGGTCGCGGCGCCCGAGGCGACGTGCACCACGCGGGTGGCCGTGTCGCCGTGCGCCACAGCCATCCACGCGCCGTCGGGCGACAGAGCGACGCACGTGACCTGCGCGGGGAGCTCCCCGGCGCCGACGGTCTCGTCGATCGCCCAGGCGCCAGTGGACGCATCGCGTCGTGCCACGACATACCGAGTGTCGCGCGCCACGGCGATGAGGTTGGACGCGGATGCGGACGCGACGAGGGATGACGCCGCCGCGAAAGAGGCGGGCATGCTCGTGCCAGGGAACATCTGGATGTCGGCCTCCTCGGCGAACGCGTACGACGCCGCCGTCGCCTGGCGGAAGACGCGGACGTCCTCCGGGCCCTGCCCCCCCTCCCGCCCGACCGCGAGCGTGAGGCCGTCGCCCGAGACGGCGAGGCTCGCGGCGTTCACGCCGGACAGCACCTGGCGCTCCGCGAAGTCGCGGTCGTACACGCGGACGCTCCCGTCCGCGCCCGCCACCGCGAGGCCGTCGGCCCACATGGCCAGCCCGGTCACGGCCGCTGGCGCGGAGGCCAGGGACGGCCCCTCCACGAGGACGTCCACCGAGCGGGAGGCCACGCCCACGTTCACGTCCAGGGGCGTGGACGCGCCGGTGGCCGGGTCGACCGTCCGGACCGCGCCGGTCGCGGGGTCGCGCACCACCGCCAGGCGGTCCGCGAGCGCGCCGACCAGCTGGCCGGGCGACACCGCGTCCGCGGCGGTCGCCGCCCACGTCCCCGCCTCGGCGTCGAGCGCCAGGAAGGCGTGCCAGTCGGCCCCGCCGACCGCGAGCGTCCCGTTGCCCACGAAGCGCGGGCGCGCGAGGACCTCCGCGTCGGCGTGCGTCCCGGCGGGCAGCGTGACCGGCGCGCCCGCGGCGGCCCAGCGGGACTCGCCGGCCGCCGCGTCGTGCGCGTAGCGGAACATCCGGACGCTCCCGGCGCCGCCCGCGGCGGTGCCGGTCGCGTGGACCGCCACCCACAGCGAGTCGGGCGACACCGCCACGCGCGCGGCGCCGTCCGAGCCCGCCGCGAGGAGCTGCGTCCCCGCGACGAACGCGAGCGGCGTCGGCACCGGGTCGAGCGCGCGGACCTCGCCGAGGAAGCTGCCCCCCGCCGCGGCCTCGCCGTCGCCCGACAGGGTCACGGCCACCACGCCGTTCCGCCCCGCGGAGCGGTACATGACCGTCTCCGGGAGCAGGAACAGCGCGCCCGCGCCGAGCGTGGCGCCCGAGGCGGCCACGCCGTTGCGGGTGGCGGCGCCCAGGGTGCGCGTCTCGCCGGCCGGGACGGCCTCCAGGCGCGCGGCGACGAGCACCGCGTGGCCCTCGGCGCCCGCGAGGTCGAGCGCGTCGAGCGCCGCGTGCGCGACCAGGCCGGCGAAGGACGTGGCCGCGACGCCGACGCCCGCGCCGCCCCACGCGCTGCCGACGCTCACGCGGTCGGCCGCCGCGGACAGCACGCCGCGCAGGACGACGCCCCCCGCGCCGCCCGCGACCGCGCCCGCGGCGGCCAGCGCGGCGGCCAGCGCGCCGGGCCCGTCCGCGGCGGGGTCGACGTCCACGACGACGGCGTCGGCGTCCTCGGGGACGTAGCCGGCGGCCCACGCGTCCCAGTCGGCGAGCTTGGTGCTGGTCAGCGGCACCGGCTCGAGCCCGTCGGCCGGCGCGATGACCTCCGCGGGGCGCAGGGACTCGGCGGTCACCAGCGCGGCGCCGGGGGCGGGCGCGCCGGTGCGGTCGAGGTACCGGACGCTCCCGTCGTCGTACGACGCCACGAAGCCGCCGCGGTGCTTGGCGAAGTCGACCAGCGACAGGCCGGGCTCGGGCGCCTGGAACGCCGTCCCGGCCGTCAGGTTGCCCTCGAGGACGCGGGAGAAGACGGGGTCCGCGCCGTGGTGGACGTGCCCCTTGACGGCGACGTCCGCGATTGCGGGCACGGTCGCGCCCGCGCCGTCGGCGTGCGTGTGCGGCGCGGGCGGGAGCCCCTCGGCGGGGGGGATGGTCGTCCCGAAGGGGACGCCCGTCGCGTCGATGGAGAACTCCGCGAGGGCGGAGTCGCCGGCGGCGGTCCGCAGGACCCCGTCCTGGTAGGTCATGTTGAGGACCTCATAGAGGATCGGGACGGTCATGCCCCGGCCCGCAAAAAATAATGGGCCCGGGAACAACGACGACATGACTGAAAAGGGCACGAAGAAGACCACGCAGCAGATCGAGGCGCGGAAGGAGGCCCTCGACAAGAGCCTCGGCGTAAACTTCGAGCGGCTTGACGGAAAAGGGACGGACAAGAACGCGAAGGCGACGGACCTGCTCGCGGAACTGACGAAGATCGTGTCCCTGGGCGCGCGGAGCGGGAAGTTCGACGAGGTGAAGATTGCGGTCAAGAATGCAAGTGTAGAGACCGACAAGACCAAGGCGTTGCAGAAGTGGGGGGCGGTACGGGACCTGACCGAGCGCATCCGCGACATCGGCGCGTACACCGCGCGGTGGATGGAGTTCATCGGCAAATCCCTCCGGAACGAGGTCCCCCAGGACGAGGCCGTCGGCGTGGCGGCGGACCTCCTCGAGGAGAAGATCAGCCCGGAAGACAAGACCGTCGGCATCTCGCCCGCCGTGGAGGAGCTCGCGAGCGTCGTCGGGGATATCCACATTGCTATCGACAACATGCGCGAAGGCGAGGCGCAGTTCACGACGTGGTACTCCCTGGCGGACAACCAGGTGCGCGCGAAGATCACGGTCGAAGAAAAGAAAGCACAAAAGACGACGAAGAAAGGTGGCACTACTGGTGCCACTACCCCTGGTGCCACTACCCCTGGTGCCACTACCCCTGGTGGTCCCCCTGCCGGTGCCGGTGCCGGTGCCGTTAATGGTGCCCCCCAGGGTTCTGTCCAGAACAATGTCGATCCTGCCGAAGAAGAGAAACTAAGGGAATTGGGCGGTCGTTGGGAGGACGCGATTCGATCGCTCAAGGCTCACATCGGGAAGCTCCGCCCGGTCC
>Ga0181583_10000326_pt1 | contig 33328 bp, 36 predicted proteins | sample 071ome_31_FD_132461 | JGI IMG/M metagenome (GOLD analysis project Ga0181583, IMG submission 132461) | Coastal salt marsh microbial communities from the Groves Creek Marsh, Skidaway Island, Georgia - 071405CT metaG (megahit assembly) | ecosystem: Environmental > Aquatic > Marine > Intertidal... | reverse complement strand
GTTACACCCATCCGGCGGCAGCATTCGAGCAGGCCGTCAGCATCAGGCTTACGGCCGAACCCGCTGTCGGCACAGATGATGGCGTCAAAACAATCCCTGATCTTCATGTCGCTGAGGTTGATATGGGCGCTTTCGGTATTGTCGTTGGTGGCAACCGCAAGCGCATAGCCTTGTTCACGAAGCTCCGTCAATGCGCGCAGCACGTCACCCTTGGCCACGGTCTTGCCGCGTACGGTTTCCTGGCTTATGCGCAGTATATCGGCACGATAGCGGGCATGATCATCGAAAACAGGGGCAAGCCCCGGTTCCATTCCGGCCCAGATTTCACGCATTTCGGCAAAGGTTCCCGCGGCAAAGGCGCCGTTCTCAACGATTGTTCCTGTATCGGTGCCCGGGGTGATGTTCACGCCCACCGCCGCAAGCAACGCGTCGCGGTCAGCCCGGCCATCCAGCCGGAAAACAAGGTATTCAGCCATGGCAATGATCACCGGCAGCCAGGTTTGGTTCAGATCAAGCAGAACGCCGTCCTTATCGAAAACAATAAGCCGGACAGATGGTTGGGCCATGGGGATATATCCTTGTTGAGATGATGGAGAGGCGACGTTGAAAAGGGCATCTTGCCAGCATGAAGGCCCTTGGGCAAGAGCGTGGATCAGCCATGCCGGACTTCGGGTTACCAGAATCGACAAAAGAGATTATTTTGGCATTTGACAGGGGCGGCGCATGGCGGTAGGAAAGGGACATGCATACGCCGTGGGGCTTTGCCCATAGACCCACTTTTCGCGGAGGGGTGGCCGAGTGGCTGAAGGCGGCGGTTTGCTAAATCGTTAAAGGAAGAAATTCCTTTCGGGGGTTCGAATCCCTTCCCCTCCGCCATTTCTTTTAACCTTATCGGTATGACCTTATCCGGAAGAGTGTGGCCTTCACATCAAACGTGCGGGGTTACTCGCCCGTCTCATCAACCTTATACTCAACAAGCCTTGCCCTGACCTCATCGGGCCAGGGGCGTGATGTCATGGTGGCGAGGGCAACATGGACCAGCGTCGGCCGGGCATCGAAAACCTGTTTTCCCGAAACGAAGCCAATGACCTGAAGGCGGAGACTGCTCCGGCCTGTCTCGAGTACGTTGACTTTCAGCTCAAGCCAATCCCCGAGACGGACGGGATGGGTGAAATCCACCGTGATTGTAACCGTGGGAACGCCACTGCCATCGGGGCCGTGCATCTGTGCCCAGTGCCAGTCCAGACAGGTGTCGAAAAAATCTTCGACGGCGGCGCTGATCATGTCGAAAAAGCGCGGGTGATAGACAATTCCTGCCGGATCGCAATGCTGAAACATGATCCGGGTCCGGGTGGTAAACGCATGCATTTATCCATACTCCTGCTGGGCGGCGGCGAGATGATCTCTCCAATCTACGTCCATATCAACATGCGCGTCATCAATAAGATTGCAGGATGCCGGAATTTATCCGATCATCACCCTCAGGAATATATGAGGTTATCGTGAATACACTGATCACTCAAAATCATGGATCCTGGCTTGAATGCCGCCTCAACAGGCCTGATCGGCTTAACGCCTTCACCAGGCCGATGATGGCGGAGTTGCATGAAGCGCTTGTTGCGGCACGGGATGATACATCCTGCCGGGCGGTGATGATCACCGGTGAGGGGCGTGCTTTCAGCGCAGGGCAGGATCTCAATGAGGTGGAGAATATCCGTGACCTTGATCTCAAAGCCACTCTTGAAGATCATTTCAACCCGCTGGTTACGTTAATTCGCCAGATGCCCAAACCGGTGGTGGCGGCGGTTAACGGGGTGGCGGCGGGAGCAGGCGCAAATATCGCGCTTTGCTGCGATATTGTTCTGGCCTCGGATGACGCCCGTTTCCTTGAGGTTTTCAGTCGCATCGGGCTTATTCCGGATGCGGGGGGGACATGGCTGCTCCGGGAAAGGCTCGGCGAAATGCGGGCAAAGGCCCTGGCATTCACCGCCGCGCCGATTACTGCCCGGCAAGCGCTTGATTGGGGGCTTGCATGGGAAATCTATGAAAGCGAAGGCTTTATGGACGCCGCTCGTGAGTTCACGCAACGTCTGGCGGAAGGGCCCACACAGGCCTATGCCCTTGCCAAGACAGCGATTCACGAGGCTTCGTCCAACAGTTTTGAAACGCAGCTATCGCGTGAGGCTGAACTCCAGCATATAGCCGGTCAGACATCAGATCACCTTGAGGGTGTCGCCGCGTTCAGGGAAAAACGACCGGCACGGTTTACGGGTGAACCACCCGCAACGGAGGAGTGATCCGATGCGCTGGAAGAAGACGTTGACCATGGTTGAAGCTCATGCCGAAGGGGAAATCGGACGTATTGTAACCGGCGGTATCGGTCCTCTGCCCGGGGAAACCATTCTGGACACCCTGAACTGGCTTAACGGTGATGGCGATGCCTTGCGGCGGTTTTGTTCTTTTGAGCCACGTGGATACGCACAGATGAGCACATGTCTTCTGCTGCCGGCAAAACATCCGGATGCTGATGTCGGGTTTGTCATCATGCAGGCCGACAAGACCCACGCCATGTCGGGCTCAAACACCATCTGCCTTACTACGGTGTTGCTGGAAACAGGCCAGATACCGATGACGGAGCCGGTAAGCCGGTTTACGCTTGATACGGCCTCAGGCCTTGTTGAGGTGGAAGCAGAGTGCGCTGACGGTGTCTGCAACGCGGTCAGGCTCAGGCTTGCCGGATGTTATGCCGACCAGCTTGATGCCGAGCTTGATGTGGACGGTATCGGGAGGATCAGGGTTGATATCGCATTTGGCGGGATTTTCTATGCGTTGGTGGATGCCGGTTCCATCGGTCTTGAGATCAGGCCTGAAAATGCGCGCAGGCTTGTTTCGGCCGGGAGTGCCATTCACCGGGCGGTAAATACCCAGCTTGAGATTGTTCACCCGGATTACCCCGGGCTTGAGGGGATTTCATATGTCATGTTCACCGCCAAAGACGCCAACGGGGATTTGCGCGGGGCAACGATCATGCCGCCGGGGCGGGTGGACCGTTCGCCATGCGGAACGGGAAATGCCGCGCGGCTTGCGGTCATGGCGGCCCGGGGTCAAGCTGGCCCGGGAGATACATTCATAGCCCGTTCCATCATCGACAGCCGTTTTGATGTCCGCATCGCCGGGCTTGAGCAAAGAGAAGGATACCCGCTCATCATTCCGGAAATCCGCGGGCGCGGCTGGATTTACGGCATACACCAGATCGGTCTTGATCCTGATGACCCTTTTCCGGAAGGGTTTCAGCTGACGGATTGCTGGGGCGATGCACATGACCTGCTGAAATGAGGAAAAATGGCGTAGCCTTGCAAATGGCATGGACAAAACCCGGATAGCCTGACACTCTCGTTGCAGGTTCCATCGTTGAATCGCTCAATTCTGTTTTTACTAACTTTTCGGAAAGGCAACCGTCATGAGACTTTGCTCAGCCCCTGCATCACCTTTTGGCCGTATGGTGAAAATTGCCGCCCATGTTCTCGGCATAATGGACCAGATCACTGTTGTGCCAACGGAAACGACTGATCCGGATGATCCTGTCCGTAAAATCAATCCGCTTGGTAAAATTCCTGTTCTGATTGTTGGTGATCAGGCTGTTTATGACAGCCGTGTGATACTTGAATACATGGATCATCATGCCGGGGGCGACAAGATCATCCCGGCTGATCCTGAGCGGCGCTTTGATGTTCTCACCCGTAACGCGAGGATTAACGGCATTCTGGATGCGGCGATCCTTATTGTCTATGAAAGCCGTTTTCGTCCCGATGAGATGAGGGTGGAGAGTTTTGTTGAATATCAGCGCGACAAGATCCGCAGATCTCTTGACGTCATCGCCAAGGATACTCCTGATTATGGAAATGGCGCGATGCCTGATATAGCCGAAATCGGTCTTGCCTGTTCACTGGATTATCTTGATTTCCGCAAACAGCTCAACTGGCGCGATCACTGCCCTGATATGGAAGCATGGATCACCGGTTTCGCTGCCGCGACGCCCGGATATCACGATACACTGCCGCCAGAAATTGACATGACACCCTGGCGCAAGCGCTAGCCCGTAACAGACCGGACCTTACAGGTTTTCTGGAGAGGAGAGTGGTGCATTTTGCATCACTCTCCTTTTTTGCGCAGCTCTCGTGATTGGCAGAATATGGTTCAAGTTTCATAAATCCTGACCTGAAGGGTGTTTCATTACTGTTTAGGATAGGTGTTTTTTAAAAGCATCGCTGATATCCACGGTGGTGGAGGATTGGTTTATGGCTTCCCTTGGGCGATTACTGTTGGCGCTGGCAGAAGATGACAGACAAGAAGTCGGGATGGTCTCGCAGCTTGGCGAAACCCGATGGATTATCGGTGATGATGAGAATTTTCCGGTTCAGATAGAAATTCTGGTACCGGAAAAGAATATTCTTCTTTATGCAACGGGTATCCGTTCAGGTGGCCAGCCGGTTCTTGCTCCGATGATGGAAACCCTTTTCCTTGAAAGATTATACGGGCATTCTCTGGGCAGTTACGGGATCAGCGTTGGCCCGGTAACATTGACCACGTATCAACGCATTGCTCTGTCGGGGCAGTTCAACATGGGGAAACTTGTCACCAGCATCATCTGTCACCGGATGCTGATGGAATGCTACCTGAATGCCGATACTGATATATCTGACGATGGCTGGCTGCTTGAAAATCCGGCATTGAGTGACGCGCCAATTCTGCCCCACCGTCATTGAATTTCAGCTTCTGGCTGGATTTTCTCACACGTCATGCTTACATAAACCTTGATAAATTCCCAATCAAGGAGACGGCTATGGCTGGCTATGATTATGACCTGATTACAATCGGTGCGGGGTCAGGTGGTGTGCGGGCCAGTCGCATAGCGGCACAGCATGGCGCCAAAGTGGCGGTGATCGAAGAGGACAGGCCCGGCGGGACATGTGTTCTGAGGGGCTGTGTCCCCAAAAAGCTCCTTGTATACGGGGCACAGTTTTCGGCCGAGCTTGAAGATGCAATCGGTTTTGGCTGGCAGGAGGTCGATACAGCCCATGACTGGGGGCAGTTGATCCGAACGAAAAACACCGAACTCGATCGGCTGGCCGGAATATACCAGTCTCTGCTGGATAAAGCTGGCGTGACAACCATTTCCGGCCGCGGGATGATAACAGGACCGAACAGCGTGACGGTGGATGGCCGCACGATTACCGCCGAGACTATTCTTATCGCCGTGGGGGGCTGGCCCTACATGCCTGATGTGCCGGGGCTTTCCGAGCATGCCATCACCTCTAACGAGGCGCTTGATCTTGGCTTCAGGCCTGATGAAGTCGTCGTCTATGGAAGCGGTTATATTGCTGTTGAATTTGCCGGCATATTCAATGGTTTTGGGGCAAAAACGCATCTTGTCTTTCGTGCGGATGAGCCGTTGCGGGGATTTGACCGGGATATCCGGCATGCCTTTGCTGAAGCGGTTGCCGAACGCGGGATTATTCTGCATCCCGGCAACACTATCACTTCCGTTGAAGGTGATGACGTCAGCAAGACCATCTGTCTGAGCGATGGAAGTCAGATTTCCGCCGATACACTCATGGTTGCCACCGGCCGCAAGCCGAATGTCAGAGGTCTCGGGCTTGAGGATGCGGGTGTTGCCATGACAGAATCCGGCGCCATAAAGGTTGATGCAGAAAGCCGGACCAGCGTGCCGTCTATCTATGCCATTGGTGATGTGACCGACCGGATCAACCTTACGCCTGTAGCCATCGCCGAAGGGCACGCCTTTGCTGATACGATGTATGGCAACATGCCCCGGGTTGTTGATCACCAAAACGTTGCCTCGGCGGTGTTTTCAATGCCTCCGATCGCCTCCGTCGGCATAAGCGAGGATGATGCCCGCGCCGCATCGGTTTCCGTGAGGGTTTATGAAGCGTCTTTCCGGGCGATGAAGAATACCATTTCCGGCCGTAATGAAAAAACCTACATGAAACTTATCGTTGCAGCAGAAGATGAAAAAGTCCTCGGGGTTCACATGATGGGGCCGGATGCGCCGGAAATCATTCAGGGAATGGCAATAGCAATTAAAGCGGGAGCTACCAAGGCGGACTTTGATGCCACGATCGGCATCCATCCCACGGCAGCGGAAGAATTTGTAACCATGAGGGTTGCGCGGGAATAATCGTTGCCAATGCCGACGTTCACCTGATACATAGAGACAATTTTATCAAGAAGGCAAAAAATCATGGATTGGTCATCATCATCCTGGCGTCAACGGCCTATCGTTCAGGTTCCGGAATACCCTGATGCTTCCGCACTTACTGAGGTTGAACGTGACCTTGGCCAGATGCCCCCGCTTGTGTTTGCGGGTGAAATCCAGGCGTTGAGGGAAAATCTGGGCCAGGTAGCCCAGGGACAGGCTTTCCTTTTGCAGGGGGGCGACTGCGCTGAGAGTTTTGAGGAGTTTTCAGCAAATCACATCCGCGATACCTTCAAGGTGCTGATGCAGATGGCCGTGGTGCTGACATTCGGCTCATCCATGCCGGTGGTGAAGGTGGCTCGTATGGCGGGGCAGTTTGCAAAGCCCAGATCAGCGCCGACTGAAACCATCGATGGGGTTGAGCTACCGAGCTACCGCGGCGATATGGTTAATGGCATTGGCTTTACGGAACAGGAACGTCTGCCTGACCCTGAACGGTTGAAAAAGGTCTATCACCAGTCTTCAGCAACATTGAATCTTATCCGTGCCTTTGCCTCTGGTGGTCTTGCTGACCTTGAAAAAGTTCATTCCTGGAATCTCGACTATATCACCGGCCCCGGCCAGACCAGTCGTTATGAAGAACTGGCTTCCCGGATTGATGAGTGCCTCTCATTCATGCGGGCCTGCGGGGTTTCAAGCATCACCAGCAGGTCGCTCAGGGAAACGCATCTCTACACCAGCCACGAAGCTCTGTTGCTGAACTACGAAGAGGCGTTCACAAGGCAGGATACCATCACTCCCGAAGGGGCCAAACTTGCCACATCTGCGCATATGCTCTGGATTGGTGATCGCACCCGCCAGCTCGATGGCGCCCATGTGGAATATATGAGGGGAATTGCCAACCCCATCGGGATGAAATGCGGCCCGTCCCTTGACGCCGATGAACTCCTGAAACTTATCGATGTGCTTAATCCGGATAATATCCCGGGCAAGCTCACGCTGATTGCCCGAATGGGGGCAGGCAAGGTTCGTGAAGGTCTTCCGCCGCTGCTTGAAAAGGTCAAATCCGAGGGCCGTCATGTGGTATGGTGCTGTGATCCCATGCATGGAAATACAGTGAAATCTTCCACCGGTTACAAAACCCGTCGTGTTGATGATGTCATGGAAGAAGTCAGAGGCTTTTTCGAGGTTCATGACGCGATCGGCACATATCCGGGCGGTGTTCATTTTGAAATGACCGGCGCTGATGTCACGGAATGCGTGGGCGGTGATGTGAGTGAAGTCACCGAGGAAAATCTTTCCGATCGCTACCATACGTTCTGTGATCCGCGTCTTAACGCCAACCAGTCGCTTGAACTTGCCTTTCTGATTGCTGATCTGCTCAAGAAACGTCGGGACAACAACTCAAAAGGCTGAGTTCTGTCCGGTGCGGGCAAAAAGGTGTTGCCATGGCTGATACATTTTTTCGAGGACCGGGTGCTACGGATCAGCCACGCCTGACCGACAGCTATTTTCTGCGGACAAAAGCCGTTGTCGGACGCAAAGGTGACTGTCGTGTTACCTATGCTGTTTTCATGCGGCGGCCTGTTCTGTCGGCACCACAGCTCGCAGTTGAATGGCTTGAGGGCATGCTGGCCGAACGAGGGGTTGAGTACAGCATTGATCTCAGGCATCCGGAAGGAGACTGGGTCGGGGCGGGTGATCCCATCCTGTATATTACCGGACCTCTGACCGCAATCGTCGATCTTGAGACGATTTTCCTGCAACGTATAGGGGCGGCATCGGTTGCTGCCTATAACGCCCACGCCATGTGCGCGGCCCTACCTGATGTATCTTTCCTTGCCATGGATGCCCGACACTGTGCCGGATCAGAAATGGCTGAAATGATGGCCTATGGTGCGGCGGTTGGGTCTTCCGCCGCGCAGCAAAACGATGGTGCAATCGGTTTTGTCGGTTGCGCCACCGATCACACGGCGCATTTTTTCAATACCGACAAGGGCAGGGGGACGATGCCTCATGCGCTGATCGGTTATGCCGGCTCAACACTTGAAGCCGCCCGTATATATGATGAAACCTTTCCTGATGAGCCGCTGACGGTTCTTGTCGACTATTTCGGGCATGAAATCTCCGATGGCCTTGAGGTGGCCCGGGCATTCCCCGGCCGGGCATCAGATGGCACGCTTGCGCTTCGCCTGGATACCCATGGGGGGCGATATGCCGAAGGTCTTGACGTTCAGCAATCCTATGCGGTGCTGGAACGGAATTCCCCATCATCCATAAGAGGATACAGGAGTGATGCTGAGCTCAAGCATCTGATCGGAACAGGTGTTTCTGCGGCGGCAACATGGCATTTGCGGGAGCAGCTGGATGCCGCTGGGTTCCCGAATGTGAAAATTGTCTGTTCCAGTGGCTTTGATCCGGAAAAGTGTCGTGTCTTCTCGCTTGCGAAGGCGCCGGTTGATTTGATCGGGACAGGATCATACCTGCCGGAAAAATGGTCAGAGACATACGCCACTGCTGATATCATTTCCTATGACGGTGTCTTTCGTGTCAAAACAGGACGTGAATTCCTGATCCCGTCTGGTTCTTGATCCTGCCTCTATTATTGACCTGCAGAAATTTACCGGCTTTCCACCCCGGTGACCTGCATAATTACCCCATTTGAATTTTCCTGGCGGATTTTTCGTACTTCAGCGTATTCCGGATCGTTATAGAAACTCAGCAGGTCATCCATGCTGTCAAACTCTATCACGACTACCCGGTCATATTCGATCTCACCTTCCGCTACGGTCAAATCACCGCCACGAACCAGATATTTTCCGCCATATTTTTCCACCAGCCGGGATGTGTTTTCCATATATGGCTTATACGCTGACGGGTTTGTTACAGTGATGGTGCCGACAAGATATCCTTTTGCCATGATATATTTTCCTGTACAGAATTAAGCTGAAAGATGAAAAATCTTGCACGTAAATAACTGTGCCGCAAGAAAGTTAACGGTTTCCTTTGAAAATTCCACATAAAGAGGATACATAACGGCTATGACCGATACGCTTCTTTTTGCCATGGCCCAGCTGAATTCCACGGTGGGTGACGTGAGGGGTAATGCCCGCAAACTGCTGGATGCCAGAAAGATGGCAATGGCGCAGGATGCCGATATCATAATTGCACCAGAACTCTACCTCAGCGGTTACCAGCTCGATGATCTTGTTCAGGTGGAAGGTTTTCTTGAACATACGGAAGAGGCGATCACAACCCTTGCCGGGGCCACCAAAGACAATGGCCCGGCGATTATAGTCGGGGCACCACGACGTGACGACAAGGGGTTGATCCGGAACTCTGTCTTCGTCCTGGATGGTGGAGAAGTCGTCGGCGTGCGTGACAAGGTCAGATTGCCACGAACAGGTGTATTCGATGATCCGCGGAATTTCATCCCCGGAGAAATGCCCGGGCCGGTCATGGTCCGCGGGGTTCGTCTTGGCCTGCCTGTATGTGAAGATATGTGGCATGCTGATCTGGTGGAATGCATTGAGGAAGCCGGCGCTGAAATGCTGATCTCCTGCAATGGCTCACCCTTTGAAGAAGGCAAGATTGACGACCGCATGATGGCGGCCGTCGCCCGGGTCAGTGAGACCAGATTGCCTCTCATATATGTAAATCTGGTGGGCGGTCAGGATGATCAGGTGTTTGACGGGGCGTCTTTTGCTGTCAATCCGGGTGGAGGGATCGCCGCGTATCTGCCCTGTTTCTCAGAATCTGTAACATTGGTTGAGGCACGTAACGGGCCTGATGGATGGCGCCTTGACGGCCCGGTGCATAAGCCTGATGAGGGGAATCTTTCCCTGTGGCGATGCCTTGTGCTCGGGATCAGGGATTACGTGGAAAAGAACAGGTTTGAGCGCGTCATTCTCGGGCTTTCCGGCGGTATAGACAGCGCGCTTGTAGCGGTTCTTGCGGTTGATGCGCTTGGTTCGGACAGGGTGGATGCGGTGATGATGCCGTCCCCTTATACAAGTCAGGTCAGTCTTGATGATGCCGCAGAGCTTGCGGCAAATCTTGGAATCCGGCTTGATCATATTGATATCAATCCTGCCATGATGGCTGTTGATACCATGCTCAAAGGTCCTTTTGCGGAAGGTGATCCCGGTCTCGCCCGTGAAAACCTGCAGTCCCGTCTTCGTGGCCTTACTCTGATGAGCATTTCGAACACAACAGGTCAGTTGCTGCTCAGCACCGGCAATAAATCTGAATACGCCACTGGATACGCCACGCTTTACGGCGATATGTGCGGTGGTTATGCGCCATTGATTGATGTCTGGAAAACCCGGGTTTTTGAGCTGTGCCGTTTTCGTAATTCCGTCCAGCCGCGCGGGGCGCTTGGCCCTGACGGAGCCGTTATTCCTGAGCGGATAATCACCCGTCCCCCATCGGCTGAACTCCGCCCTGACCAGAAAGACACCGATAGCCTGCCGGATTACAACACCCTTGATGCGATTATGGCGGGCCTTGTTGAAAAACAATACTCTGTTAAGCATCTGATTGCTGATGGATTTGATGCCGATCAGGTTCGTAAATGTGCCAACATGCTGATGCGTGCTGAATACAAACGACGTCAGGCCGCACCAGGCCCCAAAGTGACGAGACGTGCCTTTACACGTGACCGTCGTTTTCCGATCACCAACCGTTACCCTCTTGCCGGAGAAGGGATATGACAAAAACTCTTGTTCGCTTTGCCCCAAGCCCGACGGGTAATCTACATGTCGGCAACATGCGCACCGCGCTGGTGAATTACCTCTTTGCGCGGTCCTCAGGTGGCAACTTCATGCTACGCATCGACGATACGGATGATGAGAGATCAACGCCGGAATATGAAGCATCAATCCGCGAAGACCTTAAATGGATGGGCATGGAATGGGATTTGGAAGATCGCCAATCTTCCCGCCTTTCCCATTACACCGACGCGCTTGATCACCTGCTTGCCACGGGTCGGGCTTATAAATGTTTTGAAACCCAGGAAGAGCTGTCGCTGAAGCGGAAATCCCAGCTTGCAGCCGGTCGGCCGCCGGTCTATGACCGTGCGGCACTTTCGCTCAGTGAAGAAGAGATAGCAAGACGCGAGGCCGCTGGCGAAAAACCGCATTATCGCTTCAAACTGGAGGATGTAACGGTCAGTTGGAATGATCTTGTTCGTGGTGAAGTCAGTGTGCCGATGTCGTCGCTTTCAGATCCCGTTATCCTGCGGGCGGATGGACGGGTTATCTATACCCTCGCATCGGTGGTCGATGACAGAGATCACGGCGTCACCCATATTCTGAGGGGGGAAGATCACACAACCAATTCAGCCGCCCAGATCCAGCTTTTTGAAGCTCTGGGCGCAACGCCACCGGAAATGGGTCATTTCGCCCTGCTGGCTGGCGCGGATGGTGAAGGTCTCTCCAAGCGACTTGGGTCACTTTCCATCGGCAGTCTCCGTGAAGACGGCATTGAAGCCATGTCGATTGCCAGTCTGCTGGCACGGATCGGAACGGCAGATCCGGTTGAAGCCCGGCAATCGATGCAGGAGCTGGTTGATGGTTTTGATATCTCCCGTTTTGGCCGCGCAACCCCGAGGTTTGATCCGGATGAATTAAAACTCGTCAACAGCCGTGTTTTTAATGCCATGCCTTTTGAGACAGCTCAGGACAGACTCGAAGCTCTTGGCGTTGGTGGGGGAGCTGGTTTCTGGGAAGCGGTGCGCGGCAATATAGAACGTCTTGAAGATGCAGGCTCGCTTTACCGTATGGCAACCGAGCCGCTGACCCCAGTTCTGGATGACGAAGATGTACTGGCAGCAGCAATATCGGCTCTGCCGGATGGAGAACCTGACAGCACGACATGGTCTGTCTGGACAAAATCTGTCATGGAAACCACCGGTAAAAAAGGGAAGGCTCTGTTTATGCCGCTGCGACTGGCATTGACGGGGCAGGCATCCGGCCCTGAACTTGCCGGTCTTCTTCCGATAATGGGCAGGGCACGCATCCTTTCACGTCTCAAAGGAGAGACGGCCTGATGTCAGCTCTTTATGTCCACAATACGCTGAGCCGGAAAAAAGAGATTTTCACTCCTCTTGATGCGGAAAATATCAGGATTTATGCCTGCGGGCCCACGGTTTATGACCGGATTCATGTCGGTAATGCCCGCCCGCTGGTTGTGTTTGATCTGCTGGTTCGGGTGCTGCGTCGCCTGTACCCCAGGGTAACCTATGCCCGGAACATTACCGATGTAGACGATAAGATTAACGCCCGGGCATCCGAAGAAGGTATCACTATTCGTGACCTGACGGCGAGAACGATAGATACATTTCACAGCGATTGTGAAGCACTTGGCGTGCTTGCGCCTGACTTTGAACCGAGAGCCACAGATCATATCGACGAAATGATCGCCATGATCGTTCGTCTGATTGACAGAGGTCATGCCTATGAAGCGGAAGGGCATGTGCTTTTCCATGTCAGCAGTATGGAAAGTTATGGCAGACTTTCCCGGCGTTCTCGCGATGAACTGATCGCGGGTGCCAGAGTGGAAGTTGCTCCGTTCAAGAAAAATGCGGCTGATTTTGTTCTCTGGAAGCCTTCCGCCGAAGATCAACCGGGATGGGATAGCCCATGGGGCAGGGGCAGGCCGGGATGGCATATTGAATGTTCTGCCATGAGCTCGGCATATCTCGGCGAAAGTTTTGATATCCATGCCGGCGGTCTTGATCTCATTTTCCCCCACCATGAAAACGAGATAGCGCAATCCTGCTGTGCCCATGATACGGATGTTATGGCTAATGTCTGGATGCATAACGGATATGTGACGGTGGATGGTGAGAAAATGTCAAAATCACTTGGCAATTTCACCACCGTTGCCGATGTTCTTGCCCGTTTTCCGGGGGAAGCTGCTCGTTATGCGCTCATGACGGCGCAATATCGGGCACCGTTGGATTTCTCCATGGCAGGCGTGGCCGAAGCCAAAGCATCCCTTGATACCCTTTATCGATCGGCAGGTGATGCCGGGGCTGGTTTGGTGGATGATGAGGTGATGGCAGCGCTTGCAGATGATCTCAATACACCTCTTGCGCTGGCCCGGCTTCATGAGCTCGCGCGTATGGCAAATAAAGGCGACACATCGGCGGCAGGAGCGCTGAAGGCATCAGCACAGATGATGGGGCTGCTTGCCAGCGATCCCGATATCTGGTTCAGGGGGAATGATGCCGATGAGACAGAAATTCAGGCGGCGATTTCTGCCCGGGCTGAAGCAAAGACGGCAAGGAATTTTGCCGAAGCTGACAGGATCCGCGATGAGTTGGCATCTCAAGGTATCCTGCTGGAAGACACACCTGACGGAACCATCTGGCGGCGCGAATAATCCACGGTTTTGACAATCCGGGAAACTCGGCTTAAGACAGATATCAAATAAAGTGCAGAGGAGATTATCATGACCGGTGAGCGCATTTGGCTTTTCGACACCACGCTTCGCGATGGGTGCCAGGCTCGCGGTATTGATTTCTCCGTGGCGGATAAGATCGCCATTGCCAAAGCTCTTGATGAGATGGGCATCGATTATATCGAAGGTGGCTGGCCGGGCGCAAACCCGACCGACAACCAGTTTTTCCAGCAGTTTCCAAAACGAAAGCAGGCACGATCCGTGGCCTTCGGGATGACCCGCAGGGGGGGGCGCAGTGCGTCAAACGATCCTGGCCTCGTCGCAGTGATTGACGCGGAAACCGACGGAACCTGCCTTGTGGGTAAAACCTGGGATTTTCACGTTGAAACCGCTCTTGAAGTTCCGCTTGAAGAAAATCTCGCCATGATCACGGAATCTGTTATGGCGGCCCGCGATCGTGGCCGTGAGGCAATGTTTGATTGCGAACATTTCTTTGACGGGTTCAAGAACAACCCTGATTACGCTATTGCCTGCGCAAGGGCCGCCCATGAAGGCGGCGCAGAATGGATCGTGCTTTGCGATACCAATGGCGGGGCGATGCCTGAGGATATTCATGCCGGGGTATCGTCCGTGAAAGATGCGCTCCCTGACGCAAAGATTGGCATCCATACTCATAATGACTGCGGTCTTGCTGTTGCCAATACAATTACTGCCATCAAGGCCGGCGCCCGACAGGTGCAGGGAACAATCAACGGCATTGGCGAACGTTGCGGGAACGCCAATCTGATCACCCTGATCCCGACGCTTATGCTGAAATACGGGTATGAGACCGGAATTCCCAAAGAGCGTCTTTCCAGGCTCAAATCCCTGTCCCGGATGATCGACAGCCGGATCAATCGCTTGCCCAACCCCCATGCGCCTTATGTTGGTGATGCTGCTTTTGCGCATAAAGGCGGGTTGCACGCGTCAGCGGCTATCAAGGACCCGCGGACCTATGAGCATATTCCTCCGGAAACCGTGGGTAATGCACGTGAATATATTGTCTCCGACCAATCAGGAAAAGCAAACTTTCTGGCAAGGTTTGAAGAACTGGGCATCACCGTTGATAAAAATGACGACCGTCTTGATGCCCTCATCGCCGATGTGAAGGAAAAGGAATACAATGGCTGGGCGTTTGATACGGCGGAAGCAAGCATGGAACTTCTGGTGCGGCGGGCGCTCGGTGAAGTGCCTGAATATTTCGTCATTGAACGCTTTCGGGTGATGGATGAACGCCGATTTAATGCCAAAGGCAAGCTTGTGGTGGAATCCGAAGCCACAACCACGATTTTCGTATCCGGAAGGCAGTACCACGAAGCGGCTATCGGAAACGGGCCTGTTAATGCGGTGGATACGGCAATCCGCAAGGCTCTGGTCACGGCTTACCCCGAACTTGCCGGGGTTTCGCTTGTGGACTACAAGGTCAGGATCCTGTCAGGAGATGCGGCCGAAGGCGGCACCGGTGCTGTCACCCGTGTGCTGATCGAATGTCAGGACGAAGAGGGCCTCAGCTGGATTTCAGTCGGTGTGTCTACCAATATCATCGATGCGTCGGTGATGGCTCTGGCTGACGCGATGACATGGAAGCTGGTTCATTCCGGTGCTGTTGTTCAGCCCAAAACCTGACCATGGCCGGAACAAACCGAAAATCTGCCGAAACCGATGGTCCTTGGGCTGATCTTCTTCCTTCCGTTATTCTTGTTGAACCCCAGATGGGGGAAAATATAGGTGCGGCTGCCCGGGCCATGAAGAATTGCGGTCTTTCAAGGCTTAATCTTGTTAATCCCCGCGATGGCTGGCCTAATCCTGCCGCTGATGCCATGGCCTCCGGCGGAATAGATATCCTGAATTCAGCACATCTGACCACCACAACGGCAGAAGCTGCGGCTCCCTACACGATGATTGCGGCAACCACGGCACGTCGACGCGGCATGGCGAAGGAATTCTATACCCCCGGTGAAGCAGCAGAACGGCTGGCAGCACATGCCAGAACAGGCGGAAAAACAGCGCTGCTCTTTGGCCCTGAACGTGCCGGCCTCGAAAATGAGGATGTGGCGCTGGCTGATTTCATCATCACCGTTCCTCTTAATCCGGCTTTTTCGTCGCTTAACCTGGCACAGGCTGTCCTTCTCATGGGGTGGGAATGCCGTAAAGCTGCAGCATCAGTCCTTGATACGCCCCTTGTTCCCGAAGAAGACAGGCCGATACCTTCCACTCTTGAAGAAAGAGAGTTCTTCTTCCGTATGCTGGAGAAAGGGTTGGATGAAGGTGGTTTTTTCACCAGCCCGGATATGCGGCCAGTGGTGATGCGGAATATTACAGCGATGTTCCAGCGTGCTGAACTCTCCGCACAGGATATCCGGACGCTTCATGGGATGCTCAAGGCATTGCTGCGATCTGATAAGCACAAGGCTTGACATTATCCCCGGTTTTTGCGAGAAAACGCCATTCCTGGGAAAGTGGACAGTTCGAAAGATGGACCTGTCCCGGCCAAGAAGGCACTACCGGGGCAACAAGGGCCAACGCGCCTCAAAATAATGGAGCATACCAATGGCTGCAAAGTCAGATCATAAACGTCATAATTCCAAACATAAGATTGATCGCCGTCTTGGCGTAAACCTCTGGGGTCGTGCTAAATCCCCGGTCAATGCCCGTGAATACGGACCTGGTCAGCATGGCCAGCGCCGCCGCAAACCTACGGATTTCGGTGTGCAGCTCATGGCGAAACAGAAGCTCAAGGGCTATTACGGTAACATTGGCGAGAAGCAATTCAAAAAATACTATCAGGAAGCTGTTCGCCGTCGTGGGGATACAGGTCAGAACCTGATCGGTATTCTGGAATGTCGCCTTGATGCACTGGTTTACCGCATGAAATTTGCGCCAACAGTTTTTGCCGCGCGCCAGCTCGTCAATCATGGTCATGTGATGGTCAATGGCCGTCGGTGCAACATTCCATCTGCCATGATGAAAGTCGGTGATGAAATCCAGCTTAAGGAAAAATCACGGACCATTCCTGCCGTCATGGAAGGCGCGGCCTCGGCTGAACGTGATATTCCTGAATATCTGACCGTGGATCAAGGTAATTTCAAAGGATCCATGAACCGGGTGCCTGAACTGGCTGATGTTCCTTATCCGGTGCAGATGGAACCAAATCTCGTGGTCGAATTCTATTCACGCTGATCATTTTAAGATTTATGAAAAGGGCGGCTTCGTGCCGCCTTTTTTGTATTTATGGCGCTTGCTTCCCGTCTCGCCGGATCGGTAGCCTGATCTTGTTGCTGAGTATCAGCAACCCGATGGCAATCACTCCAAATCCCAGCATTTCATGAGTTCTGACCCATTGTCCCAGCACGAATGCATCCAGCAGGAGTGAGAAGGGGGGAATGATGATGGTTACCAGCATCGTGTTTCCTGCCCCTGCTTCTTTCAACAGTGCGAAATAGAGAATATAGGCAAGGCTTGTGCATAACACGGCATAGACGAGAAAACTGCCCAGCATGGCCCCGGACATGAGGGTAAAGGGGTTGCCTTCAGTTATGAGTGTAATGGCAAACATCCACCCGGTTGAAGTCATTAGCATTGCCGTTGCGGTGACTTCGGTATCATGGTGCCTGAGTTTGAGTTTTCCCCAGATGCTGGCAAAAACGTAGCTTGTCGAGGAAAGCAGAATACAGAACTGGCCGATGCTGGTGAGCGACAACCCCGAAAGAGTTTCAATTCCCATGGCCAGTACTACCCCGCTTACCCCGAGGGTGACGCCAACGAAACGTGCGGGAGTCAGCTTTTCATCAGCAAGAAATATCCCTGAGATGATAACAGCGATAAAGGCGGTGGTGGAATTGAGGATTGATGCAAGCCCACCGGTTATATACTGCTGGCCAAAGACGATGGCTGAAAAGGGAAGGGCATTGTTCAGAAAGCCCATGACGATAAAACCAACCCAACTCCGGATGTCGCGGGGCAGTTTCTTCCCTTTGAGCCAGAGCAGGGCAAGCATCGCAAGCGCCGCCAGCCCCACCCGATGAAAGACAATGGTGAAGGGGGCAAATGTCTCCAGCAGAACTTCGGTAATCAAAAACGTGCCGCTCCATAACAGGCCAAGCAGGCACATCATCATCCAGATGCGAAGGGACATGGGCAGTTTCCTTGATTTCGGTCTGAGATTATCCTCTAATCACTGCTGACGGCAATAGCCTATCACCGACCGGAGACATGACTACCATGACAGCAACATACATCGTGCCGCTTGAGGCTTCGCATCATGATGACTGGCTTCCTTTGTATAAGGGGTATGCTGATCACTACCAGGTTGAGCTAACTCCGGAATCAGCCAGTTGCACATGGTCATGGCTGATGGATCCGGATCATCCCCTGACAGGAATAGTTGCTGTAAAAGATTCCCATCCCGTTGGTCTTGCTCATTTCAGGGCAATGCCCAGCCCCCTCAGGGGCCGCGAGATAGGCTTCCTTGATGATCTGTTCGTTGACCCCTCACACCGTGGCGGTGGGGTGGCATCAGCCTTGCTCGAAGCTCTCAGAGTTGAAGCAAAGACAAGGGATTGGCCTGTTATCAGGTGGATTACCCGTGATGATAACTACCGGGCCCGGACCGTATATGACCGCCATGCGGTAAAAACAGACTGGAACACGTATGAGATGATGCCGGATCAGGCCTGAAGTGGCTGAGGATTGACATCAATACCCCGGCTGTTCATCATTTCGATCAACTCGCCGGTTTCATACATTTCCCTGATGATATCACAGCCGCCGACAAACTCGCCCTTTATATAGAGCTGGGGGATGGTCGGCCAGTTAGTGAAGGTTTTAATCCCTTCACGCACCGCGTCATCTTCAAGAACATTAACTCCCTTGAACTTGACCCCAAGGTGAGACAGAACACCGACAACAGCGGCAGAGAAACCGCATTGTGGAAATACAGGTGTCCCCTTCATGAAAAGGACAACATCCTGGCTTGCAATTTCATTTTCGATAAGGCTTTTTGTCTGTGCGTCCATTTATCAGTCCTCTTCGGATGGGGTTGTCTGGAGAGCCAGGGCATGAAGTTCACCGCCCATGCGGCCTCCCAGGGCATTATAAACAATCTGATGTTGCTGAATACGGGACTTGCCTCTGAATTCAGCTGAGACAACATGGCAGGCATAGTGGTCGCCATCACCGCGAAGATCAGTAATGGTCACGGTGCTGTCTGGCAGGGCTTCCTTGATCAGACGTTCGATTTCGCTAGCTTCCATGGCCATGGGCCAATTTCTCCTCTTATGTGCGCTTAATTGAGGCTCTTCCTGTGCATTCAATTTTGCTCATGACCCCCGGCCATGAGATGCGGTAACCAAGCTTCGCTGATATCAATCAACTCTTTAACTGAGATAATGTCACCAGAGCTGAATTTCAATGCACCATCACGGCTTGTTTTTCCAATACGGTGAGATGGCACGCCGGCATCTTTCGCCGCCGCAAGCAGTGCGTTTCCGTCGCGGGTTGCCAGAATATAACGCCCCTGATCTTCCCCGAAACACCATCCCTGCAGGTTTCCGCCATCGGGAAGCTCAATCTGTGCGCCGAATTTTCCACCGGTTGCCATGGTCATTTCAGCAACGGTGACCAAAAGTCCACCATCGCTGATATCGTGGGCAGCATCAACATGGCCATGGATGATCTGATCGCGAACAAAACTGCCATTCCGGCGTTCTTCCAGGCAGTCGACAGGTGGTGGTGCGGCATCGACGGCCTTGCCAAAGAGATCTGCATAAACAGAACAGCCCAGCCAGCCATCCTTAACGTCAGGTGTCTGCCCCACAACGATCAGGTCAAGATCTTCTGCGGTTAAGGCAATGCCGACGGCGTGATCGATATCATCTATCCGTCCAACCATGCCAACCACCGGGGCAGGATTGATAGCCGTGCCTTCGGTCTCATTGTAAAGTGAAACATTTCCGGAAACGACAGGTGTATCAAGTTCCCTTGCCGCATCTCCCATACCGGTGACAGCGCCTACGATCTGGCCCATGATTTCAGGTTTTTCTGGGTTGCCGAAATTCAGATTGTTGGTGATGGCAAGCGGCTGAGCACCAGTTGCACTGATATTCCGGTAAGCTTCAGCAACTGCCTGCATCCCGCCGCATCTGGGATCGGCGAGAACGTAGCGTGGTGTGCAATCCGTGGTGACCGCCATGCCCCGCTCAGATCCATGCACCCGGACAAGTGCTGCATCCCCTCCGGATGACGCCACGGTATCGGCCATGACATCACAGTCGTATTGCTCCCAGATCCATCGGCGTGACGCCAGATGATGTGAGCCGATCATTTTCCTGAGGGCATCGCAAATATCCACCACGGCAACGTCTTTGCTGTCAAGTTTGGCACGGGCCGGTGTGCTCACGTGTGGGCGATCGTATTCCGGGGCGTCATCGACCAGGGGCGACAGTGGGATATCAGCGGCGATATCACCATCTTTGCGCAGGACCAGCCGGCCTGTTTCCGTGACGGTGCCGATAGTGGCAAAATCCAGGTCCCATTTTTCAAGAATTGCGCGTGCTTCTTCGGTCGCATCAGGTTTGAGAACGGCCAGCATGCGCTCCTGGGATTCCGATAACATAATCTCATAAGATGTCATTCCATCTTCACGGACGGGAACGAGATCAAGGTCGATATCCATGCCGAGGCCACCTTTTGCCGCCATTTCAACGGATGATGAGGTTAATCCTGCGGCCCCCATGTCCTGAATGGCAATCACCGAATCTGATGCCATAAGCTCCAGACTGGCTTCCATCAGAAGCTTTCCGGCGAAAGGGTCACCTACCTGAACCGTAGGGCGTTTGGATGCGGCATCATCGGTGAATTCAGCTGACGCCATCGTGGCGCCGTGAATGCCGTCTCTTCCTGTTTTGGCGCCTATATATATGACAGGATTGCCTGCCCCAGAGGCGGCGGAATAGAAAATCCGGTCCGCTTTTGCGAGCCCCACGGCCATGGCGTTCACAAGTATATTCCCGTTATAGGATTTATCAAAATTGACTTCACCACCAACAGTCGGGATGCCTATACAGTTCCCATACCCGCCGATGCCGGCAACAACACCACCTGTCAGATATCTTGTCAGCGGGTGATCCGGAGCACCAAAACGAAGGGCGTTCAGCAAGGCTACAGGCCTTGCCCCCATGGTGAAAACATCCCTGAGTATACCGCCCACACCTGTAGCAGCTCCCTGATAGGGTTCTATATAGGAAGGGTGATTGTGGCTTTCTATCTTGAAGACAGCGGCCCATCCGTCTCCGATATCAACCACACCAGCGTTCTCACCCGGTCCCTGAATGACACAATCACCGGATATTGGTAGTGTTTTCAGCCATTTTTTTGAAGATTTGTACGAACAGTGTTCGGACCACATGGCTGAAAAAATACCAAGTTCGGTCAGGTTCGGGATGCGCCCGATTGCGGTGCATATCCGGTCGAATTCATCGGCAGAGAGCCCCATCTCCGCAGCATTTTCATATGTCATTTCGGGCTGAGGTGATGTCATGACCGGCAAGCCTCAAAAATTGCGGTGAGCATGGTGCGGCCATCACTGCCCCCGACGGCAGAGCTCATCCGGCGTTCCGGGTGAGGCATCAGCCCCAGTACCTTACCGTTTTCAGAAGTGATGCCTGCAATATCCAGGGCCGAGCCATTGGGGTTGTATTCAGCGTGACTGCCGCCAGTTGTATAAGTGAAAGCTATCTGCCCGTTACCCTGAAGACGGCGCAGCGTTTCATCATCAGCAAAATACTGCCCTTCATTATGGGCGACGGGAATGGTAAGCTCATCCCCGTCTTTGAGTTTGCTCATGACCGTTTTTTCCGTATTGTGAACACGCAGAATCGTATCGCGGCAGACAAATTTAAGCCCCTTGTTGCGAATAAGCGCACCCGGCAGAAGTCCTGTTTCAATAAGTATCTGAAAGCCGTTGCATATTCCCATCACCATGCCACCACGAAGCGCGTGTTCATACACACTGTCCATGGCAGGGGAACGCGCGGCAATAGCACCGCATCTGAGATAATCACCAAAAGAAAATCCACCAGGTACCAGAACCAGATCAGGTTTTCCGATATCACTGTCTTTATGCCAGACGACGCGTGGCTTTTGGCCGGTTATGGTTTCCGCGGCGGTGATGATATCACGGTCGCAGTTGGATCCCGGAAACGTGATGACGGCGATATCCATGGTTAACTGATATCCTCGCCAGTCTCAACTTGGCAGGTGATTTCATAATCCTCAATTACGGTATTAACTAGTAATGTCTCGCACATTTTGGCTGTTTTCTGGCGGGCGCGTGTTTCATCTTCTTCATCAATATCAAGCACAAACTGCCTGCCGGTGCTTACGCCGCGTACATCCTGATACCCGAGGTTTGCAAGTGAGCTTTCAATGGCTCGCCCTTGCGGGTCAAGAACCCCCGGTTTAAGCGTGATGGTAACTGTAACCAGCATCTGTTAGTCCTCATTCTCTTCTAGTATAGAAAGATCCAGTCCAAATCGTCCCGCGATATCTTCATAAGCGTCTATCAGACCTCCGAGATCCTGGCGGAAACGATCCTTGTCTTTCTTCTCACCCGTTTTCATGTCCCACAGACGGCAGTTGTCCGGGCTGATTTCATCGGCCAGCAGGATGGTTCCATCTTCGTTAAGCCGGCCGAATTCAAGCTTGAAATCAATAAGGCGAATGCCGATCTCCCGGAAGAGATTTCCGAGAATACTATTAACCTTGTTTGTCAGTTTTATAATTGTATCAAGTTCCCCGGCCGAGGCGATGTCAAATGCCAGAATATGTTCACGACCAATGATGGGGTCATTAAGGGCATCTTCTTTGAGATAGAATTCAAGCAGCGGTTCGGCAAGAATATCACCTTCCTTAACCGGGATGATTTTACCTCCCAGCCTTTTGACAAGAGATCCGGCGGCCACATTCCTTATAACCACCTCAACAGGAATGATGGACACCTTACGGACAAGTTGTTCACGCCTGTTGATACGCTTTATAAAGTGCGTGGGCAAACCATGGGCAGCCATCTCGCCCATGATGAATTCTGAAATTATGTTGTTGAGCACACCCTTGCCGGCAATAACATCATGCTTCACGGCATTGAATGCGGTGGCGTCATCCTTGAAATACTGGATCAGTGTATCCGGTTCAGGCCCGACAAAGAGTGTCTTGGCCTTCCCGTCATAGAGTTGTTTGCGCTGCGCCATGGAACCTGGTCAGACAAAGACGTGGTGAATTGAAAGAATCTTAATGCAATTTATAAAGGTCTTTTTTCTGCCTGTAAACGTCGATAAACAGCGATTACCGGGCAAAAACACGCTCAAAGATCGTATCGATGCGGGCAAAGTGCTGGTCAAGATCAAACAGCGCGTCAAGTTCTTCGTCACTCAGCGCCTCTTGAATGTCCGGGTCTGCCTTCAGCCGTTCAAGATATGAGCCTCCGTTGTGCCATGTCTCCATTGCATTGACCTGTACCATTTTATATGCATCTTCCCGGCTTACCCCTCTCTGTGTAAGGGCCAGTAGGACCTGCTGTGAGTGAACCAGCCCGCCAAGGGCATCAAGATTGTTTTGCATCGCATCAGGATATACAACCAGTTTCCTGACCACAGAAGCCAGACGGTGAATGGCAAAATCAAGGGCAATAGTCGCATCCGGTGCGAACACCCTTTCGACGGAAGAATGGGAGATGTCTCGCTCGTGCCAGAGAGCCACATTTTCTAGTGCAGGAGTAACGGCCGCCCGCACTATCCTTGCAAGCCCGGTCAGGTTTTCGGTCAACACCGGATTGCGTTTGTGCGGCATGGCCGATGAGCCTTTTTGTCCCGGTGAGAAATATTCTTCGGCTTCGCGGACTTCGGTGCGTTGCATGTGTCGTATCTCCACCGCCAGCCGTTCAACCGATGAAGCAACCACGCCAAGGGTGGAAAAATACATGGCATGCCTGTCACGGGGAATGACCTGCGTGGAATGTGTTTCCGGCACCAGTCCCATACGGTCCGCCACGTGGCTTTCCACCAGAGGATCGATATGCGCATATGTTCCAACCGCCCCGGATATCTTGCACGTGGCAATTTCCTCTCTTGCGGCTATCAGTCGCTTTTTAGCGCGGGCAAATTCTGCATAAAACCCTGCAAGTTTTAGCCCGAAACTGACCGGCTCGGCATGGATGCCGTGGCTTCGTCCAATGGTCGGTGTATATTTATGTTCTTCCGCGCGCGTCCGGAGCGCATCAAGCAGTTGATCAATTCCATCTATCAGAAGATTGGTTGCGCGGGTAAGCTGCACGGCCAGGGTGGTGTCCAGCACATCAGATGAGGTCATGCCCTGATGGATGAAACGGGCTTCCGGGCCGACAAATCCGGCTACGCTTGTCAGAAAAGCGATAACGTCATGCTTTGTTTCACGTTCAATCCTGTCAATCTCTTCAATATTGAAATCTGCTTTCTCACGAATGATGGCCGCCGCCTCTTCGGGGATAACACCAAGCTTTGCCTGAGCGTCGCAGGCATGAACTTCAATTTCAAGCCAGATACGGAAGCGGCTTTCATCGGACCAGATTTGCTGCATTTGCTGACGGGAATAGCGTGGGATCATCATTCATTCCATCTGATATTGATCAAAGAATTGTTGCATAGCATTTCGTGCCGTATTTTTCTACTTAATGTCTTAAATAAAAATCAGATCAGACCCATTGTTTTGAAACTCGAACAGCTGTTCGGGCTGATGATCAGGTGATCATGAAGGATTATATCAACGTTTCTCAGCGCATCCCGTATTGTTCGTGTCATTTCTATATCTTGTTTTGACGGGGTGGTGTCTCCGGAAGGGTGGTTATGAACCAGAATGATTGCCACCGCTTTTTTCAATACAGCCTCACGCACCACTTCTCGTGTGTAGATATTGACTTTGTTGACCGTCCCTTCGGCAAGAATGTCGGATGCGATGAGTCTGTTGCGGGAATCAAGATAAAGAACAGCTATTTTCTCACCACGTTCAAAACCTATTTCATTCCGGCAGTAGTGGACCACCGTCTGCCAGGAAGACAGCACATTATTGCTGAGCAATTCTTCGCGCAGCATTTCTCCGGTCAGCCGTTGCAGCAATTTGAAAAATACCACCACGTTCTCTCCGATACCTGGGATTTCCAGGAGATCTTCCGGCTCGGAATAAATCAGACGCTGAACGGTCTTGTGTTTTGCGAGCAAGGTTTTTGCCAATACTTTCGTATCTTTTCGGGGGATACAGAAATGCAATAGCATTTCAATGACTTCATAGTCATAGAGGCTTGCTGTGCCAGATGTCATAACCTTGTGACGCAAGCGTTCACGATGGCCAGTATGAAGATGTGATGCTGAATTTTTCTGCCCGCGTGTTTCCGTCATTTCTCCCACCATCAAGTAAACGAAGGGGCCAAAATAACGACCGGGCCAAAAAACCTGCTACAATTTTAGGTTAAAGAAAAGTTCCTTGCAACGCGCTTTTCTTTTCGGGGTTGGCCGATGGTTGATGTGTCCGGGTTATTCACCGGAATAGGGCGGTTTTGTCAGCCCGGCAGGGGAAAGGGTGAATATTTCCACACCATCAGCTGTGACGCCGACCGAATGCTCAAACTGAGCTGAAAGTCCGCGATCACGTGTCACGGCAGTCCAGCCGTCTGCCAGAAGTTTCACCTGCCAGGTGCCGGTATTGATCATCGGCTCAATCGTGAAAATCATTCCTTCTTCAAGGACCATGCCCTCACCGGGTTCGCCGTAATGCAGGACAGTGGGGGCCGCGTGAAAACTGCGGCCAAGACCATGACCGGTGAAATCTCTCACCACGGAAAAACGCGCAGCTTCGGCAAATTCCTGTATCGCATGGCCGATATCACCCAGCGTATTGCCTGGCCTGACGGCACGGATGCCACGCATCATGGCCTCATAGGTCACGTCGGTCAGTCTTCTGGCCTTTACCGAAGGAGGGCCAACCCAATACATCCGGCTGGTGTCCCCATACCAACCGTCCAGAATAACCGTCACATCGATATTGAGTATATCTCCATCATGAAGAACTTTTTCAGATGGGATGCCGTGGCAGACAACGTGGTTGACAGAAATGCAGGTGGCTTTGGGAAAGCCTTTGTAGTTCAGAGGGGCAGGAACAGCACCATGATCTTCGATAAAGCGATGGCAGATATCATTAAGCTCAAGCGTAGTTACGCCAGCTTTTACAAAAGGGGTGATGTAATCCAGGGTTTCTGCGGCCAGTCGGCCGGCTCTTCGCATGCCTTCAAAACCGCTCTCATCATGGCGTATTACAGGTTCAACTCGCATCATACGTCTCGTTTGGTCTGCAACAAGGTGGTATCAATCGGCACTGCCTCGCTGATCTTGATCTCCCGGGTGCTGATGTTGCAACGCCAAGCTTCCATATGCACACCAGCATCGCGTGCATTCATAAATGCCTCTGCATAGACCGGATCAATATCGTCTGCAAGCGTAAACCGGTCGCCATCCCCACGCTGGATAACGTATAACATGGCTGCCTTTTCGCCGTTGCGGGCGATATCAGCAAGAACGCGAAGGTGTTTTGCTCCCCGGGATGTCACGGAATCAGGAAATTCCATCGCGCCGGGATTAGGGCCATCGGGTCGTGCCAGATGGACATTCTTGACTTCAAGATAGAGGCTTTCGCCGGTTTCGGGATTCCGAAGGCGAAAGTCAAAGCGTGTACCCTTGCTGTAGGTGAACTCTGGGATGATCTCTGAAAATGGTCTGAAAACCGGCACCAGACCTTCTTGAAGGGCTTCCATGGTAAGTTTGTTGGGGATATTGGTGTTGATTCCGACAAGTACGCCATCTGCCTTTACGAGTTCAAGCGTTTTCCTGAGCTTGCGGGCGGGATTATCAGAGGTGGAACACCAAACATCCATGCCAGCCTCTTTGAGGCCGGTCATCGCGCCCGGATTAGGGCAGTGGACCGTCTCCACCACACCGTTGAAATCCACATCTGCCAGAAATCTTTTGTAGCGTTTGACGAGAATACCTTTGGTCAATTCCGGCAGTTGCATGAGGCACCTCAGCTAAAAGGGTGGTTATTCCAATAAATCATATGTATAGACATAAAACATCACCGTATATTCAAAAGGTCATTTTATGCAACCAACTGCGGCAATCATCATTATAGGCGATGAAATTCTGAGCGGGCGAACCGCAGATAAAAATATAAACTGGCTGGCCTCTGTTTTATACGAACGGGGCATCAGGCTTACGGAAGCCAGGGTAATCGGTGATAACGAAAAACGGATCATTGAAACCGTACAGACGCTATCTTCAGCGAATGATATGGTCTTTACCTCAGGCGGTATCGGGCCGACCCATGATGATATTACCACGTCATGTATTGCCAGGGCGTTTGGTGTAAACGTGATCCGTCATCCTGAGGCCGATCAACGCCTGATCGACCATTATGCCGGAACCGGCCTCGAATACAACAAAGCACGGCAGAAGATGGCTGATATTCCTGAAGGTGCTGAACTGATCGACAATCCCGTTTCCGCGGCACCCGGTTTTATTCTCAAAAATGTTTATGTTCTGCCGGGTGTCCCCTCCATCCTTCAGGCCATGGTAGAGAATATGGGAGACCGGCTTCCCGGTGGCACAAAGGCTCATCGCCTGACGGTTCAGACCGACATTGGTGAAGGATCGCTGGCGGAGGGGCTGGCCCGTGTCGAAGCTGAATTCAAAGGTGTTTCGGTAGGGAGTTACCCCTGGTTCAAGCCGGGAACATACGGCACCGCGCTGGTTGTCACAGGGCTTGAGAAAAACCTTGTTGAATCCGCAGCGATGGCACTTGTCGCTCTGGTGGAGAGTTTTGGCGGTAAAGGCTTTATCGATGAGAAGGTAATCGGCGGCAATACCCCATGATCCTTTTATTAAATCAAGGATGGCATCCGAAATCGTGTACTACCCCCAAGGACCTTTGCGCCGGGTATTTTGCCGGTTGATGGAAGGGATATCAGTACGGCCCGGCCGACGATACCTGAATCTTGCCTTGAATTCATCCCTGACCTGACGTCCCGGCACCGGAGAAATATCCCATTGCGGTGGTTCTTCCTGCTTTGGTAGCAGGACCACACCTTTGCGCCGGAAGAAAGGCGTGAGTACAAGTCCGGCAAGAAAACCTCCGATATGGGCAAAATAGGCGGTGCCTCCACCATCACCTGCAAGGGAAGATGGCGCGGCAACAAACTGCAATAATATCCATACGCCCAGCACAACAAAGGCCGGTATGTGTATCCATCGGATAAAGATCAGGATTACCATAATAACCCGGACTTTCGCACGGGGGAACATAAGCAGATACGCGGCAAGAACCCCGGCAATAGCTCCTGACGCACCAACAAGAGGCGTGGTTGAGTCTGGATTGATCAGTACATGGGCAAGGGACGCTGCCATACCGCAACTAAGATAGAACACCAGAAATCTGAACGACCCCATCCGGTCTTCCACATTGTCAGCAAAAATCCAGAGATAGAGCATGTTGCCGCCCAGATGCATCCAGCCACCATGAAGAAAGGTTGAAGAAACAAGTGTTGCCCAGGAAGGAATAGAGCGGAGATCTTCCGGAAGATCAGCCTCTCCGGTCACAAGGGCTGGAATAGTGGCGTACCGGAGCAGAATTTCATATTGGCCGCGGTCGGGCTGAGTTGCTTGTATCAGAAAAATCAGAATGCAAAGCGCAAGAATAATCCAGCTTACCAATGGGGGCCTGCTGGTCGGATTATCATCAAAGAGAGGAAGGAAGAACATATGCCGGTTTTTTCCTTAAGTCGCATCTATGATGCAGGCAAGATCAAGTTTAGTCCAGAATGTGCAGATATTGCACTTGAAATTGGCGCCCGGTCTCTGTAGTGAGATGAGTGCTGTTTGATATAAACTTATCAACAGCCAGTCAGGGTCTGGTATGGGAGCGTGGCGGAATTGGTAGACGCAAACGACTTAAAATCGTTTATCTTCAATGGTGTACGGGTTCGAGTCCCGTCGCTCCCACCACCTTGGCGGAGCCTGTCACAAATTCAGTACGGTTGTTGTGAACAGTTTTGCGCTTTTATTTAAGGCGGCACTCCAGTCCTCGGCCGCATTACCATCGGCTTTATCGGAAACATATTTGAAACACCAGAATGGCAGGCCTAGCGTCATACATAAATTAGCGATGGCGTAAGCCTCCATATCAACAAGATCAGTTTTTAACTCAGGCATGTTCTCCACAAAACTATCACCCGTGCCAATGCTTGCTCCGGGTCGGCCAATATCAATCGGACCTTCATCTTCAAAAGGAGTCTGACCAAGGGAAAAACCAAGGCCGCGGACATCCATATCACGTTGGTAAAACCGAGTGACATCGACAATTCCGGCAAGATTATCCGACAGTGCTCCTGCTGTTCCGAAATTAATTACGGTTTGTGGTCTGTTTTCAATGATGGCCTGAAAGCCGCGTATGGCGGCGTTAACCTTGCCCACCCCAGTATAGCGAATTGTCCACCCTGGCGCAGCTGAATGAGGCAACTCATCTTCAAGCGCGACAAGAATAAGGCTGGTAGATGGATCAAATCTAGGCATCATATTTCAGCAGTGAGATAAGTGGCATGCCAATATTCTCACGTCCTTTCAGTTCAGCAAGTTCAATGATAACGGCGGTAGCCACAGGATCAGCGCCAAGACGGCGAAGTAACTTTGCAGCAGCTTCTACGGTCCCACCTGTGGCCAGCAAGTCATCGATGATTACAATACGTTTTCCCTTTATGGGTGTATCCGCTTGGATGGTTAAGGTGTTCACGCCATATTCAAGTGCATAGGATTCTTCAATCAGATTGCCAGGGAGTTTCCCCGGCTTTCGAATTAACAATGATCCCTTGTTGAAAATGTTCGCAAGCAGGGTTGAGAAAAGAAACCCCCGGGATTCTATTCCGGCAAAATAATCCGGCATATAAGGCCCAATCTTTGCCTCTAAAATATCAATAACAATTTTCATCGCTTCAGGCGATGCCAGCATCGGGCTGATATCCCGAAAAAGAATGCCCTCTTTAGGAAAATCCGGATATTGAGCAATATAGCGTTCAAGTTCAGGTTTAGTCATTTCATTCCCATTTTGATGGTTTGATTTTACTATTAACCTACACTACTCCCTGTCAAGGCGCCATGAGAGGAGGTCAAGCCTGTCCTGGCCCCAGAAGACTTCTCCATCAAAGACATAGGAAGGTGCGCCAAAAACGCCCTGTTCCAGTGCTTTTTCAGTGTCCTTAGCAATCAGGCTGTCAAAGTGTGCGCTGTCGGATGATGCCATTTCAACAAGTTTTGCACCATTAAGACCTGCGGCATTGAGAGTTTGGGTGACCGCATCAGGATCATCCATATCTTTTTCTTTGGCCCACAACCCCTGAAGCACGGCCTCTGAAGCGATAAGACCATCACCAGTACCACCCAGATTAACAGCGGCAAGAATGGTATAGGCTGTCAGGCGGGTCCGGGACGGGGAATAGGCTGGCTCCACTACAAGCGGAATGTTGAGAAAATCCCGGAACCTTGCAAGTTCTTTTTACCGATAAGCCTGTCTGGCCGGGGCTCTTTTGGGCAGGGGAAGTCCGCCTGTTTTGGGAAAGATCACCCCATAATCCACGATGCGCAAATTCACCTTTGCGTTATGCTTTTCAGCAATATGGCGGAAACGCCGCGCCCCGAGATAGGTCCACGGGCTGACCGGGGTAAGGTAGTAATCAATTTCAATGGATTTTTCAGACATCTTTATCTGCTCCTTATTTTCAGTAAATCTTGATCTCTTTCGGCTTGGGACGCCAGCATATGAAGACACACTGTTTAACCACGCAGGTTTCCCCCATGGACTGTTGCAGGAATTCTCTTCGTTTGTTCGAAACCTTTGGGGCCATCAGCTCTTTGCACCGCCAAGATACCGGAACCTGCGCAAATAGGTTTCAGTTGTTCGCGAAGGCGAAGCGGGTTTTATCCGGATATCAGGGATAATACGTGGACGTGCAATCGCTGCCCGTGCTTCCTTTTCGGTAAAACCTGCAATTTGCGTTGCTTCAATAAATGCCGCCAGTTTGTCGGCCCGCTTTATCGCCTTTTTCACTCCTTCGGGGAGTATGCCCGGAAGACCGAAGCGGATATGGACGGCAATCTCAAGACGTTGCTCTATGGATTTGTATTCACTGGATAAGGCTGCCTTGAAGGGCGTAATCATGTCGCCGATGACATATTCAGGGGCATCATGGAGCAGGCACGCCAATCTCCAGCGCCGGTCTGTTCCCGGATTCTGTTTTGCAAATATCCTTTCCACAAGGACACTGTGCTGGGCGACGCTGTAGGGCCATTCACCAGAGGTCTGTCCATTCCAGCGGGCCACGCGCGCAAGGCCATGGGCTATATCCTCAATTTCAATATCCATCGGTGAAGGATCAATCAGGTCGAGTCTCCGGCCGCTCAGCATTCTTTGCCAGACCCGAGGGGTGTTTTTATCTTTTTTGTTTCCGCTCACAACGAATGTCCACCCGTCTTTGATTCCAGATACAAAAACAATCACCTTGCTATTGCCCATCTCCTCTTAGCACAATATATATCATGGGCGAGGGGATGAACGCTCAATGAAGGATTATTACCAGACAACAGAAAGATACCGAAGACAAGAGTTCCGTGCGCAGGTGAACTGGTTTGTCCGGATTTGTCTTCTTGGTATCATGCTCTGGATCGGATGGTTTTGGGGTAACAGCCAGCAATTGGCACTTATGTCCTCAAATGCCCAGCAGATCATGGCGTTGCAGCAGGAAAACGAGAATCTGCAACAGCAAATCACCACTCTCAACACCAAATTTGAAGAAGAACAGCGACTTCGGCTTGAGGCTGAGCTTGTCAATGGTGTGGCAGGTCAAGACGACAGAATGAAACGGTTGAGCAGGCGAATTGCCCGTCATCTTGCAAGAGGGGTGGATGAAAAACAGATCCTCAGATCCTTGAACGGGCTTTCTAAACCAACCCGTTGCCGGACTGCTGAAACGAAGGATGTCGCTGTTGCCACCAGCCTTTTTGCCGGTGGGGAATCCAAGGTTGATCTGCTCAGCGGGGCGTTGCAGGTATTCATTGAAGGAGAGGCCGGACATGAAGCCACACGCGACACCCCATGGTTTGATCCGGAAAAGCCTGTCTCAATGAGGATAAGTTATTTTGGCGGAGAAAAAATCAATTCAGGATCTTTGCCTCTGGAAACGGTGCTCATCGCGGATACCTGGCTGATCAAGATCAAGCTTTTTGAGACAAACCTTCAGGGATATGTCAATCTTATCCTGGAAACGTGTCCGATAGATCAGTAACCCCCTTTAGGACGTTCTATTTCAAACACGTCCCGGACGACCGCATAATCTTTGTATCCGAGGCGGCTGACCGGCTGGTATAAACTAACATCTATTTTACCATCGACGATAACCTTGTCGTTGATGTTTATGCCGATGATTGTCCCCATCACCCAGTAGTTTCGCTGGCCATTTTCATCTTCTGGCAGAGCAAGAATATCCCAAACCTTACATTCCAGATGGCAAGGCGCGTCCTTAACCCTTGGGGGGGCAACGGTTTGTGAAGGTTCAGCCTCAAGGCCGACCAGATCGAATTCTGACTCGCCATGTGCCGCGGGGGCGGAGGTGTCGCTCATCGCCTGCATTTGTGCGGAAGAGACAATGTTGACAACAAATTCTCCGGTTTCACGGGAATTGACAAGGGAGTCTTTCTCTCTCTCGCCAGGTGATACGGAAAATCCAACCATGGGCGGTGTTTCAGAAATGGCGTTGAAAAAACTGTAGGGGGCGAGATTGGCCTGGCCCTTAGAGTTCACGGTTGAAATCCAGCCTATGGGGCGGGGGGCGACAATAGCTTTGAGAGGATTAAAAGGAAGGCCATGTTCCTTATGGGTGCCGGGGGTGAAAAACATTTTATCTCTCCATTACATTACCCGTTGGTGGATGGATTATCGCCGGTATTGGTGGCGAGTATGTGCGGTTTATATCTTTCGGCCCGGACTTTCCGGCAGTATAGGGGTGGTGGATTCTTCGCCGCCAATGCCGCGCCTTGGTGTACAATCCCCACTGATCATCTGGGTGAACAGCGACTCTTTGCACTGCTCCCATTCAGGAGCATCAGCATTTCGGCTTTGATAAAGTCCGACAATAACTAATGCCGTAATAAGGGCATAAAGAACCCATTGTAAGCTCCCATACCGGCGTTTTGGTCTGTGTTCCGTCATCTTGTCTCTATCAATCCCATACTTTTATATGTGCGGGATAATCGTCTTCCGCAATATCTTCTTCAGGAAATATTTGGCCGCGAACGGAAATACCTGCCTCATGGATGCTTTCCTTGCGTCCTGATATAAGCGGATGCCATGGGGGTAACTTTTTGCCTTCATGCAACAGGCGGTACGCACAGGTAGACGGCATCCAGGGCAGATCGTTAAGGCTGGATGGGGACAGAATGACACAGTCCGGCACTTCTTTCTTCCTTTGCGGATAATTGGTGCACTGGCATGTCTGTCCGTCCAGAAGACGGCAACCGATATCTGTGTAATGGATCGACCCGTCATCCACAT
>Ga0181583_10000317_pt1 | contig 33590 bp, 34 predicted proteins | sample 071ome_31_FD_132461 | JGI IMG/M metagenome (GOLD analysis project Ga0181583, IMG submission 132461) | Coastal salt marsh microbial communities from the Groves Creek Marsh, Skidaway Island, Georgia - 071405CT metaG (megahit assembly) | ecosystem: Environmental > Aquatic > Marine > Intertidal... | reverse complement strand
GTATAAATTTAGATGCTGAATGGCGTGGTGACTTAAAGTGGCAACGTTTAGCCCCACAACTTCCAGACTTGTCTGGTAAAACTGTGCTTGATGTAGGCTGTGGTAACGGCTACTACATGTTGCGCATGCTAGGTTGTGGTGCTAAGCAGGTTATTGGCGTAGATCCGACTCTGATTTTCATGGCACAGTTTTATGCACTTACACAAAACGTCCAACCCTCCTTGAATGCGCATTTACTTCCTCTACCTTTTGAACAATTATCACCTCAACTCAATCAATTTGATGTCGTATTCTCAATGGGTGTGCTCTATCATAGACGCAATCCTAATGAACATTGTCAGCACCTTTATGCACGCGTCGCTGATCAAGGATGGTGTTTACTTGAGACACTAGTGCTTAACGTGGCCGGTGATCAACAACTCATACCTAAAGATCGCTATGCTGGGATGCGAAATGTCTGGAGCATACCTAGCCCTGAGTGCGTGATGAAGTGGCTCCGGCAAAGTGGTTTTGTGGACGTGCAATGTCACAGTATTGATATCACCTCCATACACGAGCAACGAGCAACACAATGGATGCATAATTATTCTCTTAAAAACTTTCTCCATCCTGATGATGTCAATCTCACTATAGAAGGTCACCCTGCACCGACACGGGCTTTTTTCAGCGCCAGAAAAATTTCCTGACATGCACCAAAATTGGGCGTTATATGCGTGCATGTTTAGTGCGTCGCGCGCTAATAACTGGCATACTCAAATGGCTTACAAAGTATTCATCAAACATCAACAATACATCCTTAAGAAAGTTATTAATAACAGTTATTAGCAACTTCTCACCAGGTTGTATCAAACGTTTGTGAGTAATTAATAATAATTAAATGCGCACTCAAGTCAGGAGGCATGATTATGAAGCTCATCACAGCTATCATTAAACCATTCAAATTAGACGATGTACGTGAAGCACTTACCGAACAAGGTATTCAAGGCCTAACGGTGACAGAAGTTAAAGGTTTTGGTCGTCAAAAAGGACATACAGAACTCTATCGCGGAGCAGAATATGTAGTCGATTTTCTTCCTAAATTAAAAATAGAGATCGGCGTATCTGATGAAAATGTCAATCAAGTCATCGAAGCTATCACTCGTGCGGCTAATACTGGAAAAATTGGCGATGGCAAAATTTTTGTTACTACATTAGAACAAACCATTCGTATTCGTACGGGTGAGACTGGGCAAGATGCTCTTTAAAACGTTAGGGGATATTTAAAATGATTGCTCAATTTTATAAATATATGCTGATAGCACTTGTTATATGCTTGCCAAGTCTCGGACTTGCAGATGAACTAAGTGGTGCAAACACATCCTGGATATTGACTTCAACTGCTTTGGTTTTATTTATGACCATACCCGGCTTATCATTATTTTATGCTGGCTTAGTTCGTAGTAAGAATGTTTTATCAGTATTAATGCAATGTTTTGCAATTACCTGCCTAGCATCAATTACTTGGGTTGTATTCGGTTACAGTATGAGTTTCTCAGATGGTGGGTCATTCAATCAATGGGTGGGCAGCATCACACAGAATCTATTTCTATCTAATGTATCTCGTTCAGGTATGTCAGGTGATATTCCTGAAACTGTATTCATTATGTTTCAGATGACTTTTGCTGTCATCACACCTGCCCTCGTGATCGGTGGATTCGCAGAACGCATGAAATTCTCGGCAGTACTCTGGTTCACAGTATTATGGTCAGCACTCGTATATTTTCCAGTTTGCCATTGGGTATGGGGCGGCGGTTGGCTATCTGATAAAGGCGCATTAGATTTTGCAGGTGGCTTAGTCGTACATATCACTGCCGGTGTTGGCGCGCTGATTGCAGCCATCGTACTCGGATCACGACACGGCTTTCCGCAAACACCATTACCTCCACATAACATGACTATGACGGTTACTGGCGCTGGTATGCTGTGGGTCGGTTGGTTTGGCTTTAATGGTGGGAGCGCTCTGGCCGCAAATGGTGATGCTGGTATGGCGATTTTGGTCACCCATATCAGTGCTGCAGTCGCTTCATTGACGTGGATGACTATCGAATGGGTTAAGTATGGCAAACCCAGTGTGCTAGGTATTGTCACTGGTATGGTGGCAGGCTTAGGCAGCATCACTCCTGCATCCGGTTTTGTTGGTCCATTGGGCGCTATCGTAATTGGCTTATCCGCAGGTTTCATCTGCTTTACTGCAACCAACTTCATGAAGCGCACATTAAAAATCGATGACTCACTGGATGTTTTCCCAGTGCATGGGGTCGGCGGTATTATCGGCACCTTATTGGCGGGCATTTTTGTTGCCTCTCAATATGGTGGTGCAGGACTTGCTGATGGCATGACAATTGCCGATCAATTCGGTGTACAACTGACCGCAGTCATTGCTGTCATAGTATGGACTGCTGTCACGAGTTACATCTTGCTAAAAATCATCGATATGATTTGTGGTCTGCGCGTCAATGATGAAATTGAGCGTAATGGCCTAGATATCTCTGAACATGAAGAAAAAGGCTACAATATTTAGCTCTCATTCAATTTGACACTGAAAAGGCAGCCATAGGGCTGCCTTTTTTATTGCATGTCAATCACCACAAGCCCCTCAGTTGTCTTATAATGTCGATAGTGAATATTCAAAATCCATCCAACAATACCGCTACTCGGATATCTTTTGATGATCATCAAATTGATGAGTCAAAAATATGCCCACGAGCGATCAACATCATAAAGAAACTTCATGCTGCAGATTATGAGGCTTATTTAGTCGGCGGTTGTGTGCGCGATTTAATTCTCAATATCACTCCCAAAGATTTCGATGTGGTTACCAATGCACGACCTGAACAAATCTGTAAAATTTTTAGCCACAGCCGACTCATTGGTCGTCGCTTTCGACTCGTTCATATCTACTCTCAGCGGAGTTATATCGAAGTCTCGACTTTTCGTGCCATCGCAGATGCTGACAAACAAATGCATACTCAAGAAGATAATAATGGCCGAATCGTTCGTGATAATACCTATGGGAATATGGAAGAAGATGCCCTTAGACGAGACTTTACTATCAATGCCCTTTACTATGATTTAGTCACCTCTGAAGTCATCGATTTTTGTCACGGCATGCAAGACCTGCGCAATCAACAAATAAAAATGATCGGTGACGAATTTACACGCTATAAAGAAGACCCGGTCAGAATGCTTCGAGCCGTGCGCTTTAAATCAAAATTATCACTGGCACTCACAGAAGAAACTGCCGAACCAATAAATTCACTGGGCGGTTTATTACGTGATATCCCACCAGCAAGATTATTTGATGAAATGGTTAAACTCTTTCACAGCGGATCAGCAGTAAAATGCTTTAATGCCCTTAAAGAGCATAATCTCCTGCATATATTGTTTCCTTATACTGCCCACAATTTAGACAATGACGAACAATTCATGCAACTCATTTATGCAGCTTTGGCTAATACAGATCGTCGCATTATTACCGGAAAGTCGGTCAACCCCGCTTTTATTTTTGCCATTTTGTTATGGAAACCGTACCAATCCTTACTGGATGAATACATGTCGCGTGACCAACCAGTATCAGAACTGGTATGGGCAGCCGCCCGCACCACCGTAGCCAATCAATCCAGCATAACATTTATTCCCAAACGCTTGGCTATTGTAATATGTGAGATATGGCGCCTTCAGCATCGTTTTACGCAGCGCAAGAATCGTCGTACTCTTAAGATTCTCAATCACCCTCGCTTTCGTGCAGCTTATGACTTCTTCTGCTTGCGCACTGAGGCAGGAGAAATTGATAGCGGAGAATGTATTTGGTGGACGCAAGTTCAAAATGCTGATGACGAAGAAAAACATAATATGATTCAGACTAAAAAACACCACTCAATATGAATTCATCACTCATCACAGAATGTTATATTGGCTTAGGCAGTAATCTAGATGATCCTTATGCACATGTTATAGATGCCCTGTGGGACATTGATCAAATCAAGCATACCGATTTAATTAGCTTTTCCAGTCTCTATACTAGCCGTCCAATGGGACCACAGGATCAACCACCTTATGTTAATGCGGCTGCGTGCATCCATACTCATTTAGATGCGCATAATCTTTTAAATGCTCTGCAGACGATTGAACAAGCGCATGGGCGAGTGCGTAAACAAGAACAATGGGGACCACGAACACTGGATTTAGATATATTAACTTTTGGCAATCAGTCCATTAACAATCAAACACTTACAGTCCCACACCCCGGTATAGCCAAGAGAGAATTTGTCCTTTACCCATTGCATGAATTAGACAAACACCTCATGATTCCTCACTTGGGACGTATTCATCGCATCAAGTCTCGCTGCTACAGAAACGGCTTGATACAACTACAAGATTAGATATGCAAGATTCATTACCTGACTACACAGTAATTGAGGGACCGATTGGGGTGGGCAAATCAAGCCTTTCTCAGCGTCTGGCGAATGAATTTAACTCTGAGCTCATCCTGGAAGAAATCGATGACAATCCATTTTTGGAGCAATTTTATCAACGCCCCAAGGAGGCTGCCCTATCTACACAACTATATTTCCTCATGCAACGCACCAAGCAAATTCAATCATTGCGTCAATCTAGTATATTCTCCCAAACCAAGATAGCGGATTATTTGATTGATAAAGATAAATTATTTGCTCAAGTAACCCTGAATCCAACAGAATATGATTTATACCTGCAAGTCTATGAGCATATGATTACTGAGGCTCCTAAACCGGATCTAGTCGTATACCTACAAGCGCCAGTGTCCACACTTTTAGAACGCATTAAAAAACGCGGACGTAATTTTGAACGCTTTATTGAAACCAATTATCTCGAACAATTAAACGAAGCCTATGCAGAGTTCTTCTATCACTATCATGAAACACCTCTTTTAATAGTCAATGCTAGCGATATAGACTTTATTAATAATGACCGAGATTATGAGCAACTGAAAGCACAAATTATGAATACCACCAGTGGACGCCACTATTACAACCCTTTGTCATTTGTGAGTTAGTGGCTATGAGTAAACAAAATTCACTTGGTATTACCATCAATACCCTACGCAATATGCGCAAGAAAAATGAAAAAATTGCTTGCCTAACAGCCTATGATGCCAGCTTTGCTCAACTGTTAGACAGTTGTGGGATTGATGTAATTTTAGTTGGTGATTCACTAGGCATGGTGATACAAGGTGCAACCTCTACCGTCAGCGTCACTATGGAAGACATGCTTTATCACACACATTGTGTCAGTCGTGCCAGTTCGCATGCCCTCATTATTGCTGATATGCCATTCATGAGTTACCCCAATATCGATACTGCATTAGCTAATGCCACTCGACTCATGCAACAGGCTGGCGCACAAATGATTAAGCTTGAAGCGACTCAACGCCAAACTGAAATCGTTGCTGAACTGAGCGCCTGTGGCATCCCTGTGTGCGCGCATTTAGGTCTACAGCCACAGTACGTGCATAAATTAGGCAGCTATCAAACCCAAGCTCAAGACCAAGTCAGTGCTGATGAATTACTAGCAACTAGCCTGGCCTTGCAACAGGCTGGAGCAGATTTGTTACTACTTGAGTGTATTCCCAGTGAACTGGCTCAAAAAGTCTGCGAACAAGTCGATTTACCTATTATCGGCATCGGCGCTGGCAAGCATTGCGATGGTCAAATATTAGTCCTACAAGACATCCTCGGTGTCACGGCAGGCACACCACCGTCATTTGTGAAAAACTATATGCAACAATGCAGCATCCAAGAAGCCGTAAAAAAATATATTTACGAAGTGAAAGCGGGATTATTCCCTGATCGCTAGCACGACCAGTCAATATTTTCACCGCAATGATTATCATCAATAGCAGCGATCAGATGCACAGCCAAATGCAAGACTGGCAATCTGATCATGTTGTCCTTGTACCTACCATGGGTAACTTGCACATGGGCCATCAGCAACTCATCCAGCGCGCACAATCTCTGGGCAATAGAACAGTGGTGAGTATTTTCGTCAATCCCATCCAATTTAATCAGGCCTCAGATTATGAACACTATCCGCGGACTATTGAAGCCGATCTAAATCTACTTAAAAAAATGCATGTTGACGCAGTATTCGTGCCTAGCGAGGCACAAATGTATCCCGATGGAGAATCGAGAACTTTTACTATGCCTGCAATGCCACTGGCAAATGAATTTTGTGGTCGTCATCGCCCTGGACATTTCTCTGGCGTGTGTACGGTGGTGGCAAGACTATTTGAAATTATCCCCGCACATAGCGCGGTGTTTGGAGAAAAGGATTTTCAACAATTATTGATCATTCAACACTTAGTCAGGGCGCTGGATCATCCCATTAATATTGTCCCGGTAGAAACACAACGTGAGTCAGATGGATTAGCTTACAGTTCACGTAATCAGCATTTAACTGACGAACAGCGACAAACTGCTCCTTGGCTGTACAAAATATTGACTCAAGCACGTCTCAAATATACTGCAAACCATAGCCAAGAAATTCAAGAAGAATCAGTGAAATTATTAGAAAAGCATGGATTTAAAGTTGACTATTTCCATCTATGTGATGCCTCAGACTTAACAGAAATTAACGCAGAAACTCAGCGTATAGTGATCTTATGCGCCGCCTGGCTTGGGCAAACTCGTTTGATCGATAATATACTTTTTCAAAAATCTTAATTGTGTATACTATAAGCAATGTTCAGAGTAGAAACTCTGGTATTTACATAAAAACGATTTAGAATAGAGTTATTGGAGCTATTTTTGATCCGTTAACTTTAAATTAGAAACTTAAATTTAGAGCAAAATTTACAATAAGGGGGATATAAGCATGGCATGGTTTATCGTTGGATGTGTGGTTTTAGCGTTTGTAATCAACATTGCGTCACAGTTGAATCTTTTCAAGCATCTTAAAAACGGCACTATTTATAGATAATCGAATTTTTCTATAAAAAAAAGACAAATACACTTAGTTAATGCAATCAGCCCATAATAACGGCTGATAGAACTAGCTAAAGCCGATTAACCTTAAAACAACAAAAGCAGCCGATATTAAAATCGGTGACCTGACTTTTAAGGCGCATTTCACAAAAAAAGCGGACATCTGTCCGCTTTTTTTGTGATCTATATTTTTACTCAGATTTTTTCTGTCATACTTAACCATAGAAACCTATGCTCAACTAGATATAACAACACCCTCAAAGCTAGCCTTCATTATGAAAACTGCGTGGAAGAAATTACAGTCTTGTGCCAATGAACTTGAATCAGTTCATTTGCGTGAATTATTCCAGCAATCAAATAATCGTTTCGATCAATTCAGTTGTCAAAGTGGCCCATTCTTATTTGATTACTCCAAAAATCGTATCAATACTACAGTGATTGACGGCTTGATTGAGCTTGCAGAACGCGCTGATCTCAGCAATTGGCAAAAAGCCATGTTTGATGGACAAGCAATTAACACTACTGAACAACGCGCTGTGCTACATACGGCTTTACGCCATCCACAACATCCAGCAGTCGGTGATCAAGTCACCTCAGCATTAAATAAACTTGCACAACTTAGTGAGCAGTTGCGCACAGGTAAATGGCATGGATATAGTGGTTTAGCCATTACGGATGTCGTTATTTTAGGTATCGGTGGATCATATCTCGGACCTAAACTAGTGTGTGAAGCCCTTGATCACCTCGCTACAAGTAACATCAATATTCACTTTGTAGCTAACGTAGACGCACATGAGTTGCAGCAGACCCTCAAATTCTTAAATCCAGAGACATGTGTTTTTGTTGTTATTTCAAAAAGTTTCAGCACACAAGAAACCTTATATAACGCCCATGCTGCGTTGGCGTGGTTTCCAGCAGATCAATCAAGTGCCATCATTACCGAACGGCATTTTTTAGCGATCACTGCCAACCATGAGCGCGCATTAGCCTTTGGTATTCATAACGCTAACATTCTCATCATGTGGGACTGGGTGGGTGGACGCTATTCCCTGTGGAGCACTGTAGGCTTTCCCATTGTGCTCAAATTGGGAATCACGCAATTCAAACAATTACTGGCCGGAGCTCACAGTATGGATGAGCACTTTTTAAACACACCTCTTCGGCATAACTTACCTGTACTGATGGGATTAATAGGCATATGGAACATAAATTTCCTCAACTACACCCAACAGGCTATTTTACCTTATGATCACCGTCTCAGAAGTCTGCCACTATTCCTGCAACAATTGGATATGGAGAGTAACGGCAAACACGTCGACCGCAATGGCCAAGAAATTAATTACGCCACTGCGCCTGTGTTATTCGGTGAAGCCGGCACAAATGGACAACACGCATTTCATCAGCATCTACATCAAGGCACATCAATTGTGCCCTGCGATTTTATCGGCTTTGCACAAGCATCCCATACCCTGCATGAACATCACCATGCCTTGCTAGCCAATATGCTGGCACAATCACAAGCCATGATGTGGGGGCGTAATAAATCTGAGACAAAAGAATTTCTGATCACACAGGGGAAGACCCAGCAACAGGCAGAAACATTAGCACCAGCCATGAGCTTTGACGGTAATCGACCCAGCAACATGTTACTTGCTCCTTCACTCTCAGCAGAAACTCTAGGCGCTTTGTTAAGTGCTTATGAACACAAAATTTTTGTACAAGCAGTGATTTGGAATATCAATGCATTTGATCAGATGGGCGTTGAATTGGGCAAAACACTCAGTAATAAAATCTTGCCACAATTTTCAGGCTCAAAGCATTCATCTGAAGACAACCTTATGGATGCATCTACACGCGGCTTATTAGCGTATTTACTCAAACAGAGCTAAGTGGGTTCATGTTGTTGTAATGCCCAACGAATATGCTCTGCCAACATTTCTGATGCTTCAGGTAAACGACGTTTAAGCGCTTTGATTTCTCTTTCGGTGCCATTTGAATTACCAAGGGCAACTGCAATATTACGCAACCATCGCTGATGTCCGATACGTCGTATGGCCGAACCCTCTGTGTAATGCAAAAAATCTTGTTCACTCCACATAAATAAAGTCACCAAATCACTTCGATCTAGATCATGCCGCTTAACAAAATCGGCCAACGGAGATGTCTGTGAAAACTTATTCCACGGACACACAAGCTGACAATCATCACAGCCATAGATACGATTACCGATCGCCTTACGATATTCCTCAGGAATAGAGCTTTTATGTTCAATAGTGAGATAAGAAATACATTTACGTGCATCCAGTTTATAAGGTGCAATAATCGCTTGAGTTGGACAAATATCGATACAAGCCTGACAACTACCACAGTGATTCGTGGCTTTTTCATCGATAGGTAAAGGCAGATCGGTAAATAATTCTCCCAAAAAGAACCAAGACCCAGCCTCTTCAGAGAGCAAGTTGGTATGCTTGCCTACCCAGCCAAGGCCCGCTTTGTGAGCCAGGGCTTTTTCCAATACTGGTGCACTATCAACAAAAGCACGATAACCAAACTCCCCCACCTCTTGCTGAATCTTATCGGCCAATTTTTGTAATCGCTTGCGCATCACCTTATGATAATCACGTCCCAACGCATAACGAGAAATATAGGCGAGTTGACTATCATCCAACACTTTTTGAGCGGCTTGAGCTTGTGGTGGCATGTAGTTCATGCGCACTGAGATAATACGTGATGTGCCAGCAACGAGCTCTTCAGGTCTTGCTCTTACAGTACCATGACGCTGCATATAATCCATTTCACCTTGCATGCCCGCTTCCAGCCATTCCACAAGATGGCCTTCATGCTCACTCAGGTCGGTATCTGTCACTCCCACACGATCAAATCCAAATTCATGCGCCCAAACATGAATCTTTTCCAACAGCTCTTGCATAGCGATATTCTGAGGATTACATTTATCCATTGATCATTCTCAATAAAATACAGCCACGTTTGCTACACTCTATTCTTACCCACTCACGTTACCAGCCCATACGGCCAACATGACCAAACAGCGTTTTCATGTATGATTCACATACTATGAGTCTGAACTTTCAATTTACATTGCAGCATGACTGATCCCTGTATGTCATTGATTATTTCCACTAGTGAAGAAATGGAAGCTTTGGGCGCGCGTATAGCCACAGCCCTCCGTGCTCCTGCAGTAATTTATCTGCGAGGAGAATTAGGGGCTGGCAAGACGACTCTAGTCAGAGGCATATTGCGTAAACTTGGGCATCAAGGTCTAGTCAAAAGCCCAACTTTTACATTGGTAGAGAGCTATCATTTGAATTCAATTGAAGTCCATCACTTTGATTTATACCGACTTAACGATCCCCATGAGCTGGATTATATTGGACTGAGTGAATACTGCCATGCTAATAGCCTTTGTTTTTTTGAATGGCCGGACTTAGGTGCCGGTCTGGTGCCTCAGGCCAGTCTTACAATAGACATTGCCTATCATGCGGATGGCCGTCAATGTTTAGTCAACGGTTTAACTTTAACTTAAGCTATGATGAGAGGCTATAAAATTGCCGTAAGGTGATAGTTTACGCTATGGTATAGCCACATGATCGACGGCCTTTGCAGCCTAATGAGGAGAAACATTGAAGGGTACCCACTCTGCAACATGATGAATTTGATAATGTTAAACTCACTGCCACTCAATAATCTATCCCCTGTAACAACACGATGTGTGGGTCGCTTATCAATGCCACTTATATATGTTTTTTTAACCTTATTTTTAATCATCTTTCAGACCGTATCAGCGGCGAGCATAGATAATATCCGCATTTCTACAACCGCCCAGTCCACACGTATTGTCTTAGACTCCTCATCAACACCAGATTACAGCCTATTTGCTCTTAATAACCCTGCGCGCATTGTTATCGATATCAAAAATACGCAATTAAATACTCCGATAGACCAATCGATATTTAAAAACTCCGCTGTTCGTTATCTCAGACATGCCACTCAAGATAATCATCATCTACGTCTAGTACTCGATCTCGACTATCAAACTGTCGCCAATAGTTTCATTCTGGCACCTAGTGCTAACCGGCCACATCGTCTGGTCATCGACCTAAAAGCGCAATCATTAAAGCAGGGTAAACTTACTCAATCTGCGACTGCTGCACCAAAAACTCTGACTTCAAAAAGAAACCTTATTACCAAGCCACGTAAAGTGATTGTCGCCATTGATGCTGGCCATGGAGGCAAAGATCCCGGAGCTATCGGCTTGGGTGGCACCCATGAAAAAAAAGTTGTGCTAGAAATATCACAACGTCTGGCAAAGTTAATTAATGCCGATCCAGGGATGACAGCTGTGATGACGCGCAACTCAGATTACTATGTAACTTTGCGCGGGCGCTTAAAAAAAGCTCGTGATAAGAAAGCCGATATCTTTCTCTCCATTCATGCCGATGCCGTTAAAAACAGAAAAGTACAGGGTTCATCGGTATATATACTCTCTGAACATGGCGCCAGTAGTGAAGCCGCAAATATTCTAGCTCAAAGCCATAACACTGCAGATACGATCAGTGGAGTAAAACTTGCGGGTAAGGATAAGGTTTTGCAAAAAGTCATTGTAGACTTGTCACAATCAGCGACTATCGACTCCAGCTTAGATCTTGCCACAGCGGTGAGGGATGAACTCAAAAACGTTGGCAAGGCGCGTGATCGTATTGACTCTGCTGGATTTGCGGTACTGAAATCGCCAGACATCCCCTCAATACTTGTGGAAACTGCCTTTATTTCCAACCCCACTGAGGAAAAAAAATTGCGCTCGCCTTCTCACCAACAAAAACTAGCACAGTCTATTTACAAAGGCATTAGCAGCTATCTTGCAGAACATGCTCCAAAAGATACTTATATTGCCGCGAGACAAGGCACTGGAAAACATACCGTGCGCAACGGAGAAACCTTGTCAGCCATTGCATTACGTTATCGAGTAGATCTAGACACACTACGCCAAATGAATCGTTTAACTACCGATAAAATTCGAGTGGGCCAGACATTGGTTATCCCCAACGCCTGACCATTCACTAGGACTTGATCTAACTATTTTGTCTAGGCATTAAATAAGCTAATACTATAGCCACAATGAACAACGCTGGCACATCACCTAAAAGATGGCCCATATTATGGTCGCCATCAAACGATTGCACCGCCATGACCCCACCATGGGCGACACTCGACCATATGGTAAAAGATATTAAGCTTCGATGTGCCAATGGATCACGCGAGGCTATTAATAAGAAAATACCCAGTACCACATAAATACTAATGATCATCTCTAAATAATACGAACGACCTTCAGTATGCCAAGACCAACCTGATGGCCATATTGATGTGAGTGGCCATATGGCAAATACAAACGTTAATCCCACTAAAACTAAAACGATGCGTAATGCTTTTAGTTTTGCTTCATCAGTCATATTGCTCTCCCTATAGTTATAATCTTCAGATGTTATCCAACTTTACAAGCGTTTAACTTAGTTTATTCTTGAGGTATATCAGTTTATAGACAACCAACATACTATCATTCAAAAACACTTTGCAGTACATTAATTACTAAGGTTGGGATCACATTAACTTAAGTGGGAGTTAACCCAGACAATGAACGCAACCTTATATGAAAAGATCGGCGGCAAAGAAGTCGTCAAAAGAACTTCTCATCATCTTTATGTAAACATTCTAAAAAACGATCTACTGAGTCCTTTTTTTAAAGACATTGACGTTAATATTCAAGAACGCAAGATGAATGCGTTTCTCACCTATGTGTTTGGCGGCAATTCTTTATATACTGGCAAAACTATGCGTCGTGCCCATCAAGATGCCGTGGCGGCAGGTCTCAATGATGTTCATTTTGATGCCATGATGAAATGTGTCGAACAGTCATTACACGAATCAGAGGTAGAGCAGGATTTAATTGATCAAGTCATGCCTGTCATTGAAAAACATCGCAAAGACATACTCAATCGTTAGATGATTTAAATCATCACATAATAAACTGCGTTGAGACTGACATAAGCATATTGTCAGTCTTGCTCTCAAATATTATTTTTAGTCAATTCGCTCAATGCTTCTTGAGCAGTTAATTGACGCCTATCTGAGAATTTATGCGCCGAGAATACTAATTTTAAGAGAATAAATTTTTCTCCCACCATTGAGTGAGCGCTTTTTCATAGACAGATTGCACACTACCCATCAATTTCTCACCTACACTTTTAGGTGAACGGTGGGTGATCTCATAAACCGTTGCATGTTGGCTTTTTTCTAACAAGTAATCATCACTTGTCATCAACTCATCAACCAAATTAAGTTCCAGTGCCTTTTTCCCCAACCAATGTTCGCCAGTAGCCACTTCTTCTATGTTCAACTCACTACGGTTTTCAGCCACGAATCCTTTAAACAGATCATGTGTCTCTTGCATTTGCTCAGTGAAATGCGCTCTATCTTGATCCGTATTTTTACCAAACATTGTGATAGTACGTTTTAAATCACCTGCCTTAATTTGTTCATACTCAATACCGTGTCTTTCAAGCAATTTATTAAAATTCGGCATCTGAGCAATAACCCCAATCGAACCTAACACTGAAAATGGCGCGGCGATGATTCGATCTGCCACACACGCCATCATGTAACCTCCACTGGCAGCTACTTTATCAACAGCAACAGTCAAAGGAATGCCACGTTGTCGAATTCTTTGTAATTGTGAAGCCGCTAAACCGTGTTCATTCACTAAACCTCCAGAATTCTCCAAGCATATAACGACTTCATCTTTGTCAGTCGCAATCGATAGTAGTGCTGTAATCTCTTTGCGCAAATGTTTCACTGCGGTCGCTTTAATATTGCCCACAAAATTCAGCACAAAAACACGCTGCTCATATGACTCTTTTGCCTGGGCTGACTGTTTGGATTTTTTTTGCAGCTGTTTAAGCTGTTTTTTTGAGTTGGTCGATATCTGCATGAGCTTCTTCAGATCAGCAAACTTCTTGCTAAGATTTTTAATCTCTATTTGATCATCAGCCGATGAATTTTTTTGAGTAGCCGAAAGTATCACCAATATCACTAAGATAATGAAGAAAACCAGCGTGACAGTTTTAGCTAGAAATAAACCATAATTTAACAAAAATTCCATCATGAGCATTCAATACCTTAGTGTTGTTATGAGATTACTTTTGGGGTCGTTTTATGTGTGTTTTTTGAATGTAAATTCAGCATACCACTGGCCACAACCATTTGAACTCTCAGGATTCATATACAATGATTGCAATAACATCTTGCCATTATCCCCCAAAACATCACCCAATAATAAACTCTTGTAATGTTCCCCTGCGAGTAATTGATGCCCCAATGTCATAAAAAAATGATCCACATAACCATGAGCTAACAAATCCTGCAAAAGATCGGGTCCGGCCATCAAATATACTGAGCGGTAATGCTGTTGTTGTAAAAAACTCATAAGCGCATGAACCTCAACATGAGGCTGATCACCCATGCAATAAACTTTATGCCCTGTATTTTGCCATTGCTGCAATGCCTCAGGGTTAGCCTGCCCACCACTGATAATATGCACCTGTTGTTCGTGCTGATCCAGCGAAGGGTGCCAAGGAAATTCGCCACTACCACTCAGTATGACTACATCAGGTTGCGCTTTTAAGCCCTGATGCACACGCCAGTCATGCAAATATTGGAATTCATCAGTGTCAGGGATCTGTAACACATTGCCCAACTTGCCAGCCGCTAAAGATCGCATGTAGCCACCATGTGTGATGATACAGTCTGCATGCGCATACAGTTCCATCAGTAAAATAAAGTCTTCCTCGGATTTAAGCGCTGTAGGCAACTCATAGTCTTGATCAGCCGCTTGAGCAATTGCGATACGTCCATCTAGGCTGCTTAAAAAATTGGCGAATACTATAGGTCTTTGATTTTTATTTGCAGCAAGCCTAGCATGTCTAAGATACAATCCTTGTAAGGACTCACTACAGCCTGATTCAGCATCAGTTGAGCTTGGATATAGACGAATTAATTGCTTACTCATATTTTTACTGTAAATAAAATCACATGGCCATACCGCATATACAATCAGCATACCCCAAAAAGCGCTATAAATATGGTGAATTTCTAGTGACACTACTCACTGACGTGGTCAGTAAAGACGCCGAACAATACACCTACCTCATTGCCATTATGTCAGAGGGCAAAACACAACCTGAAGTATACATCACCTATCAACCCGTTAGCTCACAGGGCCATATAACTTATCAAATAAAAGTCATCTCTGAACAGGACGAGCATATAATCAATGATGACACACAACAGATGAGTGAGAACACTTTCTGTGACTTTGCCTTGAAAGGCATAGAACAAATGTTTGGACTCACAGATGAGACCCCTGTTGCATTGCACTGAGGTTCGAGAACAGCAAACTATGCCCACCACCATTAAAAAATTGCCTGATCACTTAATCAACCAAATTGCTGCAGGGGAAGTCATTGAGCGCCCCGCTTCCGTGCTTAAAGAACTCTGTGAAAATAGCGTGGATGCAACCGCAAGCAAACTCACAATAGAGCTGGAGCGTGGTGGCATACAGCGCATATTGGTTCGTGATAATGGAACAGGTATTGACAAAGATCAGTTGGATATCGCACTCACACGACATGCCACTTCCAAAATACGTAATCTTGAAGATCTCCAACACATTGAAAGTATGGGTTTTCGTGGTGAAGCCTTACCCAGTATTGCCTCAATTGCTCGCCTGTCAATTACCTCTAATACTCAACAGCATAACGAAGCTTGGATGCTACACAGCGAAGGGGGTCAAAATGATCATATTAAACCAGCGGCACATAACAAAGGCACTAGTGTCGAGGTCAATGATATTTTCTATAACACACCGGCAAGAAGAAAATTTTTGCGCACAGATAAGACTGAGTATAGTCACTGTGAACAAGTCGTTAAACGATTGGCTTTAGTCAACTTTCATCTCAATATTGAGTTGCGACACAATCAAAAAACCATTCACTCATTGCCTGTGGCCGCTACTCCGGAACAGAAACAAAAACGACTAGAAATACTTTTAGGCAAAGGATTTGTCGAACATATTATTCCCATCGAACGTCATGACGCAGGCATGAAATTATCTGGCTGGGTAGCTGCCCCAGATTTTTCACGTGTGCAAGCAGATCTACAATATCAATATGTAAATCACCGCCACATTCGGGACAAAACTATCACCCATGCTGTTAAATTAGCCTATCAAGATGTTCTGTACCATGGGCGTCACCCAGCCTATGTTTTATTATTAGAAATTGACCCGACTCAAGTGGATGTCAATGCTCATCCGGCCAAACATGAAGTCCGCTTTCATGATACGCGCACAATTCATGACTTCGTGCGTCAAACTGTCAAACAAGCCGTCAGCAATGTGCGCACCGCACCGATTGACTCTCGTAGCCTCGACAAACTTACAGGCTTTGTAACTGCTCAAGCACCACAACAAACCACACTCAAAACAGTCAGTAGTGGCTCGCGCATGTCAGTCGAACAATATAAGGCGCTATACAACCAAAAACTGCCACCATCGACAACCTCTCAATACCCCACGACTGCACCCAATGTCGGTCCTAATACTTTGCCTGAGATCACTACTGACCTCGAAAACAATGACACAGACCAGTCACCAACAGACATACCATTACTAGGCTATGCGATTGCTCAGCTACATGGAATTTATATTTTGGCGCAAAATCAACATGGATTAGTACTGGTAGATGCGCATGCAGCTCATGAACGTGTGGTATACGAAAAGCTCAAACAACAAGCAGAGCACTATGAAATTGAACAGCAGCAATTATTAGTGCCGCTACAAATATCTGTATCTAGCTCAGAAGCCAGATTGGTGGAAGATCAAAAAACTCAATTTGAATCATTCGGTTTCGATATTGATCGCGCGGGTGATAACTCTATTATTGTACGCACCATTCCAAACATACTTAGCCACAGTGATTTAACTCAAGTATTGCGCGATATAATTACGGACATTGAAAAAACCCAGAACAGCACTCGCATTGAAGATTTTCATAACGAGTTATTATCAAGCATTGCCTGTCATGGCTCAGTGCGTGCAAATCGTGAAATGAAGCACCATGAAATGAATGCCTTGTTACGCGCTATGGAAGAGACTGAACGCAGTAATCAGTGTAATCATGGTCGTCCAACTTGGATACAACTAAGTATCAGTGATCTGGATAAATTATTTATGCGCGGACGATAATCATGACAGCGCATCAAGCCCCAGTTGTCATGTTGATGGGCCCTACTGCCTGTGGCAAAACAGACATCGCAGTGAGTATGGCAGAGAGCGGTCTATATGAGATCATCAGTGTGGATTCGGCCATGATTTATCGTGAAATGGATATTGGCACGGCCAAGCCATGTGCAGCAATCTTGCTAACTGCACCACACCATCTGATCGATATTTGCAATCCAGACGAAAGCTATTCCGTGGCACAATTCTGTCAAGCGGCCAATCAACTCATCGACCAAATTCATCAACGCGGCAAAATACCCTTGCTAGTCGGTGGTACTGTTATGTACTTCAACGCACTTCAATTCGGATTGTCAAAGCTGCCAGCGGCTGATGCTCAGATTCGTACGCGTCTCAATCAACAAGCCCAACAATTAGGCTGGGAGGCTCTTCACCAACAATTACAACGCGTGGATCCACTCGCAGCACAAAAAATTCATCCCAATGATGCTCAACGTATTCAACGCGCATTAGAGGTCTATGAACTGACACAAAAGCCTTTATCGTCATTTCACCAGAGCAATGATCCGGTGCGAGATGACGTAAGATTTATTAATGTAGGTTTGTTTCCACAAGATCGAAGTCGCCTGCATGCGAATATCGCCAAGCGTTTCATGCATATGCTTGAGTGTGGCGTGGTAGAGGAATTAAAAACCATTCGAGAAAAATGGTCTTTATCACTCAAGCACCCCTCAATGCGATGCGTGGGGTATCGTCAAATATGGGAATACCTAGAAAACACCCTCAGTCAGGGGCAGATGCAAGACCAAGCCATCGCCGCAACGCGTCAACTGGCCAAGCGGCAGTTCACTTGGCTACGTCATTATCCTGAAACATTTCTGATAGATCCTTATTCTATCAACGCAAAGAATATTCGCGCACAAATAAATCACCAAATAGAATCCGCATAATGCTAAACTACACCATTGTGTAGCTTTAAAGTTTTATATCATTTTTCGAGCATACAAAAATAAAAACAACAAGGTCAGGAGACTCAAAAAATGTCAAAAGGGCAAACATTACAAGAACCCTTCCTTAACGCACTAAGAAAAGAAAAAGTTGCCGTTTCGATTTATTTAGTTAACGGTATCAAACTGCAAGGACAAATCGACTCATTTGATCAGTTCGTTATTGTTCTTAAAAATAATGTCAATCAGATGGTCTACAAACATGCAATTTCAACCATTGTTCCTGCAAAAAGTATACGCATACCTGTTACTGATGAAACTGAATAATCTTGCGACCACCGCACTTTAAAACCACAACATACAAACACAACTGCACTCATACAACAGTAATATACTAACTAAATGATCTTAACCATAAATCTGAATGTTTGAACGTCCCCAATCTGGTGAACGTGCGGTACTGATCCATCCTGAATTTGGTAAAACTCCAGACCCAGCCGATACAGAAGAGTTCCGCCTATTAGCAAAATCTGCCGGCGCACAAGAACAAGACATGGTGCTGTACTCAAGGCCCAAGCCTGAATCACGGTATCTGCTAGGACAGGGTAAAATTGATGAATTAGCCAGCTTTGTTGAAACGCATAAAATCGAGCTTCTACTGGTTAATTATTCTCTCTCACCTAGCCAAGAGAGAAACATTGAAAAAGTCTGTCGATGCCGAGTCTTAGACCGCACTGGCCTGATACTCGATATATTTGCGCAGCGTGCACGCTCACACGAAGGTAAATTACAAGTTGAGCTTGCCCAATTGAAATATCTCTCAACACGTTTAGTGCGTGGTTGGACACACCTAGAACGTCAAAAAGGAGGTATCGGACTGCGAGGCCCGGGGGAAACCCAACTAGAAACCGACCGTCGCTTATTAGCTATCCGTGTTAAACATCTCGAGAAACGTTTACAAAAAGTGCGTAGTCAGCGCCAACAAGGGCGACAATCGCGCAAGAAGAACAAAGTTCCAACAGTGGCTCTCGTCGGCTATACCAATGCGGGGAAGTCAACTCTGTTCAATCAACTCACGAATTCGCAGGTCTATCAAGCAGATCAATTATTTGCCACCTTGGACCCTACTTTGCGCAAATTATCCCTCAGCAAGCATCAACATATTGTTTTGGCTGATACTGTCGGTTTCATCCAAAATCTTCCTCATGATTTGGTCGATGCCTTTCATGCCACCCTGCAGGAGACTATAGAAGCTGATTTATTACTTCACGTCGTCGACGCCAGCGATGACCAAAAAAATGACCATATAGAACAAGTTAATCTGGTGCTCAAACACATTAATGCAGACCAATGCCCACAAATATTAGTCCTAAATAAGATTGATCAAACTCAATGTTTACCTCATGTTGATATCGGTCAAAATAGAGAAATTCATCGCGTCTGGATTTCAGCCCTTAAAGACCAGGGAATAAGTCTATTGACCTCGGCGTTAAAACAATATTTTGATCGCCAAAAACAACATGTATTCATCAGTCTGCCCATGGATGAGCAGCAACTACGCACTTTGTTATACAAAAACCAGGCAGTCATCCACGAAACTTTTAATCCGCAAGGTACATGGGAAATAGAAGCTCAGCTAAACAATGAGCTTTTCACTAAGATGACAGCTTTCATTCGCTCGTCATCTGAACATGACACGATTTCGCCCGAAGCTGATTTTTCTGCCTAAAAGAGTAGAATAGCGCTTTAATCATAAACAATACACGGAGAAGCTCCATGCCCTGGAATACCCCAGGTAACAATAACGAAGACCCTTGGAATCGCAATTCGAAAAATCAAGGACCACCTGACCTTGATGAAGTATTCCAGAATCTGAGTCGCAAATTTGGTGGCCTTTTCGGCGGCAGTGGCGACGGAAATGGTGGTAAAGGGACTAGTAACACCAGCCCCTCTGGTTTCGGTGCGATCATATTGGTCATTGCCTCAATTTTTTGGGCATTCACTGGCATCTACACCATCACCGATGGTGAAGCAGGTGTCATCCTACAGTTTGGTAAATATAAAGACATTTCCCAGCCTGGTTTACATTGGCATTATCCCTACCCTATACAAGAAGTACGCGTTGTGGATATGCAGCAAGTGCGAAGTTCTAAGCACCAAACTACAATGCTTACACAAGATGAAAACATTGTCGAAATCGTATTAGCTGCGCAATTCCGTGTGAAAGATGCTCCAGATTACTTGTTTAACGTGCGCGGACCAGAATCAACGCTAAAGCAAGCCATGGAAAGTGCTATTCGTGAAGTGGTGGGTAAAAGTAAAGTTGATTTTGTCTTATATGAAGGTCTAGAAGTCATCTCTTCCAATACCAAAGTATTGATGCAAGAGATATTGGACCGTTATGAGTCAGGCATTGAGGTGACCACTCTTAATTTAGAGAAAACTCAACCACCGGCAGCAGTACAAAGTGCTTTTGACGATGTTATTAAGTCGCGAGAGGATTTAGAGCGATACATTCAAGAAGCTCAGGCCTATGCCAATACCATTGTGCCACAAGCACGTGGTGAAGCAGCACGTATCACTGAGGATGCAATCGCATACAAAGAAGCTATTGTTGCCAGATCAGAAGGTGAAGCTGAACGTTTTGAGGCTCTTTTGACTGAGTATAATAAAGCCCCGGCTATTACCCGTGAGCGTCTATACCTTGAAGCCACTCAATCTGTTTACAGCAACAGTACTAAAATCATGATCGATACTAAAGGAAGCAACAATTTAATGTACTTACCAATCGACCAGATCATAAAAAATAGTCAATCGCAAAATCCCGCGCCCGCGGCCGTGAACAACAGTCCACAGCGTTCAAATAACCCACCATCTTCGTCGTCACGTACGCAACGTGGCAGGGAGGCTAGATAATGTTTTCTAAAGCCATCATTGGAATCGCAATAATCGCCGGTATTATCATTTCTACCTGCACCTATACTGTTGACGAAACACAACGTGCAATCTTGTTCAAGTTTGGTGAAATCAAAGCCGCGGATATCAAGCCTGGGCTACATTTCAAAATGCCTTTCATCAATAATGTTAAGGTGTTTGATTCTCGTATTTTAACACTCGATGTTAAACCTGACCTATTCCCAACCAGCGAAAAGAAATACGTCTATGTGGATTTCTTCGTTAAATGGCGTATAGACAACGTACGTGATTACTTTGTAGCCACGGGTGGTTTGGAAGAGAGAGCCAATAGTCGTCTCAGTCAAATTACCAAAGACGAACTGCGTGATGAATTCGCTTCTCGCACAATTAAAGAAGCGGTATCAGGTGAACGTAGCGATATCATGGAAGCCCTAGTGCTAAAAGCTAACCTAATCTCTCAGGAACTCGGTATCGAAATTGTTGACCTGCGTGTTAGTCGCATCGATTACACCGAAGATATTTCTGACTCAGTCTATGAGCGCATGCGTGCTGAGCGCGATCGAGTCGCCAAGGACTTCAGAGCACGTGGACGAGAATCATCAGAAAAAATTCGTGCCGCTGCTGATAGAGAGCGTCAAATTACTCTAGCTAATGCCTACAAAGTCTCTGAGCAACTCCGAGGAGAAGGTGATGCCAAAGCAGCTGATATCTACGCTCGAGCTTACGGTAAAGATCCTGAGTTCTACTCACTGACTAAAAGTTTGACCGCATATAAACAGACTTTCAACAATAAGAGTGATGTTTTAGTTCTCGAACCAGACTCACAGTTTTTCCAGTACTTTAATAAGTCACAAGGCAATTAATCTTTCATTCATCTCATGTTAGAAGATGTTCTCACATGTTTTGCATTGATATTGGTATTTGAAGGTTTATTGCCTTTTGCTAGTCCCAAGATGCTCCGCAGGGTGTGGATTTCAATAAACACCCTGCCGGATCGAACGATTAGGCTATTTGGATTGGTGAGCATGCTATCAGGCGTGTTATTCTTAAGCCTTATTCGTTAAAGCTCTAGTGATTAACCACCCATGTCTACAAAAAATCGTTGGCTATTGCCTGCAGGAATAGAAGAAGTCCTGCCTCAAAATGCAGCAATCATTGAATCTACCCGTCGTAAATGTCTGGATCTATTCAACGTGTGGGGCTACCAAATGGTCATTCCCCCACTCATTGAGTTTTTGGATTCCCTGCTATTAGGTGATTGTGAAGACCTAGATTTACAAACCTTCAAAGTCACTGATCAAATGAGTGGTCGCAGTATGGGTATCCATGCCGATATGACGCCACAAGTTGCGCGTATCGAAGCCCATCGTCTGGGTTCACAAGCCCCCACACGTTTATGCTACTGCGATACCGTTTTGCATACATTGCCAGAAAGCTCAGGTGGCACTCGTAGCCCGATGCAGATTGGTGCCGAATTATATGGTCATACTGGTCTGGCCAGTGATGTAGAAATCATTCAATTGATGGAAACCATGCTCACCCATTGTGGTATTCATAATATCTTAATGGATCTCGGACATACCGGCATTGTTGACACCTTAATGAATCAACTGGCATTAGGAAAAGATTTCAATCAAAATTTCTTGTCGATAATACAACGCAAGTCAGAACCTGATATGGCCACTTTACTGAGTAATGTCGATGCCAGTCGCGAACTGAAAAATGCCTGCATGAGCATCATTACTCTACATGGCAAGGCGGATGTCCTGACGCGTGCCCGCGAACAGTTAAATCTTCAAGAAACCGCCATACCACAGCAATTAGATTATTTAGAAGAATTAAGCAGCGTTCTGAAAACCAGACTAAAAGCGACGGATTTACACTTCGATCTAGCCGAGTCACGCGGTTATCACTATCAACAAGGTGTGGTATTTACGGCTTTTTGCGCGCAACAAGGACAAGAACTGGCACGCGGTGGCCGTTATGACAACATCGGCGAGAACTTTGGCCGCGCACGACCTGCGACTGGCTTCAGTGCTGACCTCAAGAAACTCATCGAAGTATGTAATGAAAATACTGACAGCCCGAGCGAAGTAATTTTTGCACCGGCACAGGATGACTCAGCCTTATCGCAGAAAGTACAAGAACTGCGTGCCAATGGCCACATCGTAGTGACAGGATTAAGTGCCCAAGCAGAAACAATCGAGTCTGAAAACTGCTCTAAAATTTTAGTCTGTGAAAATGGACAATGGATGATTAAGGATAAATCATGAATAACAATGTGGTCGTATTAGGCGCCCAATGGGGTGACGAAGGCAAAGGCAAGATTGTCGATATGCTCACAGCACAGGCCGATGCTGTGGTTCGTTTTCAAGGCGGACACAATGCTGGTCATACTATCGTAGTAGGCGATAAAACCACCATTCTACATCTCATACCCTCAGGTATTTTGCGTCAGAATGTTGAATGCTTTATTGGCAATGGCGTAGTGCTGTCACCTGCGGCTCTGCTAGAAGAAATAGAAATGCTAGAGGCGCGTGATGTCGAGGTGCGTAACAAGCTATATTTATCTGATGGCTGTCCATTAATTCTCCCCTACCATATTTTACTAGACCAAGCGCGTGAGTTAGCCCGTGGCAAATCTGCCATCGGTACTACTGGTCGCGGTATTGGCCCAGCGTATGAAGACAAAATTGCTCGCCGTGGATTACGCCTTGGTGATCTCACCCAGATGGACACTGCTTTAGAACGATTACAACAGGTCGTAGATCTGCATAATTTCACTTTGAAGAATTACTATCAGCATGAACAATGCGATTATCAGCAGCTTGCTGATCAGCTTCAAGCTTGGTCAGAAGTAATGATGCCCATGATGACGGACGTGAGTGCACGTCTGCATGTTTTACAAAAAGCTAATAAAAAAATTCTATTTGAAGGTGCACAGGGTACCCTGTTAGATATTGATCACGGCACCTATCCTTATGTCACATCATCTAATACTACTGTCGGCGGAGTCTGTGTTGGCAGCGGCATTCCTCCCAGCTCTATCGATTATGTACTGGGTATTGTCAAAGCTTACACCACACGCGTGGGTGGTGGCCCGTTCCCCACTGAATTAATAGATGCGACTGGTGAAGAATTAGGCACACGCGGTCACGAATTTGGAGCCACTACAGGACGCCAGCGTCGCTGCGGTTGGTTAGATGCAGTAGCATTACAACGCGCTGCTCATATCAATGGTATCAGTGGAATCTGTTTCACTAAGCTGGATGTTCTAGACACACTTGAAGAGTTGAAGATTTGTGTAGCCTATAAGATTAACGGTGAATCACTCAATTCCTTACCTTTGAATGCCGATAATATCGAAAATTGCGAGCCTGAATACATCACTATGCCAGGATGGAAAAGTTCTACTGTGGGCATTACCGATTTTGATCAGTTACCGCAAAATGCCAAAAACTACATTAATAAAGTCGAGTCTTTACTTGATGTGCCCATCGACATAATTTCTACTGGTCCTGAGCGCAGTGAAAATATTATCCGACGATCTATATACCAATAAACATCAGCGCCGAAGCGATTCAGGTGCACTTATTCGCCATGCCGAGGTAAAACCGTTAGTATCATTGTTTAATCACACGAACACACTACATGGCTAAGTCAAAAAAGAAAATCAAAGATCCATATGCCAAGCGCGAAGCAAGTAAGTACCAACATCCTATCCCTAGCCGTGAAGTCATACTCGAAATTATTCAAAAGAATGAAGGCCCGATTTCATTCACGCAATTAACACAATCACTCGGCTTATCCAATGACAGAGATGTCGAATCACTGACACGTCGCCTGCGTGCAATGGAAAGAGACGGACAATTAATTCGTAATCGGAAAAATTGTTATCTGGCTGTGGGACATGCCGACTTGGTACGTGGTCGTATTATTGCTCATCCTGATGGATTTGGATTTTTATCACCTGATGAAGATACTGAAAAAGACATTTTTTTATCGCCCAGAGAGATGCGTGCCACACTGAATGGTGACCGCGCTGTGGTCCAAATCAGTAGAATCAAACCTGATGGACGCAAAGAAGGCCATTTAGTTGAAGTTATAGAACGTCATAACAAAGAGATTGTTGGTCGCTATCACGAAGAACGTGGCCTAACCTTTGTCATCCCTGATAACAAAAAGATTCATCAAGATATTTTTATCCCTGCCGACTGCCGAGGTGACGCCGAAAAAGGCCAAATTGTAGTCGCTACGATTACTGAACAACCCTCAAAACACAATCAACCCATAGGCGCTATCAGCGAAATCCTCGGTGAGCATATGGGTGCTGGAATGGAAATTGATATCGCAATACGTGTGCATGGTCTACCCAATGAATTCTCGGATGAGGTAATACAAGAAGCAGACTCTTTCTCAGAAGACTCTATCCAAGTCGAGTCTGAGCAACGCGTTGATTTAAAACATCTTCCATTTGTGACTATTGATGGTGAAGATGCTAAAGATTTTGATGATGCAGTCTATTGCCAACCGACCGATTCAGGATGGAAGTTATATGTCGCTATTGCTGATGTGTCTTTCTATGTCCAAACAGGCACCGAACTTGATCGTGAAGCCCAATGGCGTGGTACCTCAGTGTATTTTCCTGGGCGTGTTATCCCCATGTTGCCAGAGAATCTATCCAATGGTTTATGTTCCCTGAAACCCAATACACCAAGACTGTCATTAGTATGCGAAATGAGTCTAGCCGCCAAAGGAGGCTTGCGTAGCTATCGATTCTACAAAGCAGTGATTCAATCTCATGCACGTCTTACCTATACTGAAGTGGCCGCTGGTATAGTCGATAAAGACCCTAGCATGCGTGAGAACTTAGGGGCTTTATGTGAACCACTCGATCACTTGCATGATCTTTTTAAAGTCTTACTCGCATCACGCGCTCAACGCGGTGCTATAGACTTTCACTCCACTGAAACAAAAATTGAATTTGGTGAAGAACAAAAAATTGTCAGAATTGCACCTTATGAACGCAACGATGCTCACAAAATCATCGAAGAGTGCATGATCTTGGCCAATGTGGCGGCAGCCCGTTACATAGAAAAACATAAGTGCCCAGGACTTTATCGAGTCCATGAAGGTCCTAGCGAAACCAAGCTCAAAGAACTCAATGAGCTGCTCAAAACATTGGGCTTAACATTGGGTGGTGGCGAGAAACCGGAGCCCAAACACTACGCTGAGTTAATCACACAGATTAATCAGCGCCAAGAAGATCGCTGGATTGAGACTATGCTGTTACGCTCTCTGTCTCAGGCCGTATATAGTCCTGATAACAAAGGACATTTTGGATTAGCACATCCTCTCTATGCACACTTCACTTCGCCTATACGTCGTTATCCTGATCTGATTATTCACCGTGCCATTAGTCACCTCGCTGATCATCAAACGGCTGACAATTTTCTGTACACACATAACGATCTTGTCCTGCAAGGTGAGCATTGCTCAATGGTTGAACGACGTGCTGATGATGCCACTCGAGATGCGACACTCTGGTTAAAATGTGAGTTTATGCAGGATAAAGTGGGCAAGGTATTTGAAGGGGAAATTACTGGCGTCACCGCTTTTGGAATATTTGTCGAACTGCGTGATATCTATATAGAAGGTCTGGTACATATCAGCACGTTGTCAGACGACTACTATCACTATAATTCTTCTACCATGGCCTTAGAAGGCGAGCTGACAGGTCAACGCTATCGTTTAGGCATGACTTGCAATATACGTGTAGCACGCGTGGATATCGACGACCGAAAAATAGACTTTCAATTAGAAACCCCAGACAGTCCAAAACTGCCGTCACGTAAATCACGTGCACGTGCTAAAAAAGAATTAGACACTCAAAAAGCGCCTAACAAGTCTTCTAAAAAAAAGGGGCGAAAAAAAGACTCACAACATCCACCACATAAAGCCTCTAAAAAAGCTTCTCCTGCGAAGAAAAAAGGCAAAAGAAAGAAAAACAGAAAACCACAATCATGAGTAAACAGGAAGTATTCCCCGGATTGCATACCGTATCTGCCCTTCTAAGATGGCAACCTGATCGTATCCAAACGTTGTGGATTGAACAAAACAAGAAAAATAAACGTGTTGAAGTTTGTGCACAACAAGCTCAGCAGTTTGGTATCTCTATTCAAACCATACAACGTCCAAAACTCGATACTTTATGCGAGGGTACTCAACATCAAGGCATTGCTGCTAGTTGTCTGGCCACTGAATTGATTGATGAACAAGATATCATTGCGATGGTGGATGACGTTACACAACCGCCTTTGATTTTAATGCTTGATGAAGTCAGTGATCCGCATAACCTCGGTGCCTGTCTTAGAACGGCTGATGCCGCCGGTGTAGATGCGGTAGTGTTGCCTCAAAGACATTCTGCCCCACTCACGCCCACTGTGCACAAGATTGCCTCAGGCGCGACCGTGACCATGAAGATACATCGCACAGCTAATCTGGCACGTTTCATAGATACCATTAAAAAAGTCGGTGTTTGGGTTTATGGCGCAGAAGGAGATGCTGAACATTCAATCTATCAAGCCAATTTAACCGCCGCTAGTGCGATTGTCATGGGGGCTGAAGGTCAAGGATTACGCCGGCTAACACAAGAAAAGTGTGACCAACTCTGTGCTTTACCCATGCTAGGACAAGTAGAGAGTTTGAATGTTTCAGTAGCCACTGGCTTATTTTTGTATGAGGCAGTACGTCAGCGCCAAACACGCTGAATTCAGACAACTAGACTCGCCATACTGGCGAATAGAGTTGATGATATGCTGGATAATCATTGCCTAGAGAGCATCAGACTGAGTTGTTGAATAGACAAACATGAAAATACTCCGGTCAACAGCCACTCTTTCAAAAGACCAAAAAACACTCAATTATCGATCTATGGTGATTGAATCATAACTGGCACTGGCGTAGACTACGCCCCGCTGAAGCTATAAGACACAGTTAGAATAACTTTGCATACCCTTTCCTCACTGAATCTCTCTATTCAGGAGGACATAGTCCAAAAGGAGATATTATGAGACATTATGAGATCGTATTCTTGGTCCATCCGGATCAATCCGACCAGGTGAATGCCATGGTAGAACGCTATTGCAGCATGATCGAAAGCGGCAATGGTAAAGTTCATCGTCAAGAAGATTGGGGACGTCGTATTCTTGCTTACCCAATCAATAAAATTCTAAAAGCCCACTATATTTTAATGAACATTGAAACCAATCAAGAGACGCTTGATGAACTTGTTAGCGCCTTTCGTTTCAATGATGCAGTACTCCGCCACATGATATTAACTTGCAAAGAGGCGATCACCGAGCCTTCACCGATGCTCAAATCAATGGAAAAAGACAAAGAACGTGAGTTGCGTGAAACTAAGCCAAACACTGATAACATCGACACATCTTCAGACGATATTGATGCTGAGTCTGATCAACCTACGACTGCCAGCACTACTGAAGAATCTGCTGATGAAAATACACAAAGCACAGCAGACACAACACCTGATGAGGAGAAATAATCATGTCTAAATATTTCCGTAGAAGAAGATATTGCCGTTTCACCGAAGAAGGTATTAAGCATGTCGATTACAAAGACATTGATTTGTTAAAAGATTTCATTACTGAAACAGGCAAAATAGTACCCAGTCGCATTACTGGAACAAAAGCCAAGTATCAACGCCAACTCACAACCGCGGTGAAACGTGCACGATACCTTGCTTTACTTCCTTACAGCGATCAACACTAAATCCTTATTGCGATCATTCACTTGATCGCAATCACAATCGTTAGCGGCTTGTCGCAGCTGATTCGTTATGATTAAAAGTTTTGCGCTGTTCGCACTGTCTGGAAAATTCCAAGCCTTTGGAATCGTTTTTGGTTTTTTAGCACTGGCCTTAATCTTTCCATTAGGCTCCATTGTTAGTGGCGCGGTATTAGTCAGTGTGACATTACATGCAGGAATCAAAAATGCACTGCAACTGGTATTATTGACAGCGATGGCTCTTGCTGCTGTTTGCCTAGTGATGCTCGGCAACCCTATCATAGGACTATATACGGCACTGGCCCAATTAACTCCTAGCTTATTACTAGCTAGTGTTTTTAGAACCACTCGATCGCTGGCTATAACCCTGCAGGTTTCTGCATTGTTAGGGAGTGTGTGTTTTATATTGGTTGATTGGATGTTTCCAAATAGTGCTTTATTTTGGCAACAGACACTGACAGAAATATTCGAACCCGTTCTGCAGTCTGGCGGTGCGCCAAAAAATGAAGGGCTAGCGAATATTCAGGCTATTTCACAATACATGACTGGCATTATGATTATGTCAGTAGTTTTGCTACATAGCAGCCTGATATTTCTAGGAAACTGGCTCTACTGCGTGACCCAAGACAGTCAGCAGTACAAAGAGGATTTTAAAAATCTACGCTTAGGCAAGGTGTTAGCGCTATTGTCTTTGGGACTGATTATCGTGGCGATTGTGCTGCAGTCGAGCTATGTGGCTCAACTCAGTGGCATCGTCACTGTTCTGTTTTGTATACAAGGGATGAATGTCATTCATACTCTGTGTACCAGCATGACAAACACTAAACTATGGTTAATAATGAGCTATCTGGTTGTGATTTTTGTGCCGCAAGCCATATTAATCATCGTTATATTAGGTTTAGCAGAGACTTTCTTTGCCTTACGCGACAAAATTAACTGATATAGAGAATCAATAAGGAAAACTAATGGACGTTATTTTATTATCTAAAGTGGAAAATCTAGGTGCACTGGGCGATAAAGTCAGTGTTCGTTCTGGCTACGCTCGCAACTATCTTATTCCACAAGGCAAAGCAAAATTTGCTACTGCTGAAAATCTTGCAGAATTCGAAGCACGTCGCTCTGAGCTTGAAGCACAGGCTAAAGAGATTCTTGCTCAAGCTGAGGCACGTAAAGCAAAATTGGACGGCGTAGTGATTACCATTGTTGCTAAAGAGGCCTCAGAGGGTAAATTATTTGGTTCTGTCAACAACTTTGAAGTACTCGAAGCGCTTTCTGAAGCAGGTCATGAAATAGAGAAGCGTGAGTTGCGCATGCCAGATGGGGCTTTCCGTACCCTAGGTGAATTTGAAGTTGAATTACATTTACACACTGATGTAAATGCAATTATCACTATCAAGATTGTTCCTGAAGAATAAATTGGAACAAATGCTCGATTATTACCCGCAGTGAGTGAGCCAGATCAAGATTCAGCGTACTCTGCGCCCAGCGCAAAGTCATTGCGCACCCCACCCTATTCCATGGAAGCCGAGCAAGCCGTACTGGGTGGTCTCATGCTGGAAAATAATAGCTGGGATTTAATCGCTGATAAAATCAATGAAGATGATTTCCATTTGTTTGATCACCGTGTGATATTTCGTGCTATCGCTGATCTTGCTTATCACAATCAACCCTTTGACGTAGTGACATTGGCTGAAAAAATTAAACAGTCAGACCAAAATAATAATATTAATCAAAAAAATGTCACCGCTTATGTCGCAACATTGGCAAAAGAAACCCCAACCGCTGCCAACATTTCAGCCTATGCAGGAATTGTTCGAGAGAAATCTATTCTGCGACAACTTGCCTCTACTGGCACCGAAATAGCAGGCTCCGCCTATCAAACTGAAGGACTAAATAGCAACCAGTTACTCGATATTGCTGAGAAAAAAATTTTTCAAATCGGTGATCATGGAGCACGTCAATTAAGTGGCTTCAAAGGTATGAAAGAGTTACTCAATACCACTGTTGAAAGAATCAATGAATTGTGTGAGCGTGGCGATGCTATTACCGGATTACCGACGGGTTTCGATGATTTTGATAAGAATACCTCTGGCTTGCAAAATGGTGATCTAATCATTGTGGCTGGACGTCCTTCTATGGGTAAAACCAGTTTTGCCATGAACATGATTGAAGACGCCATAATTACCCGCCAAGCCTCTGTGGCTGTATTTAGCATGGAAATGCCCAGTCATCAGCTTACCATGCGTATGTTGTCGTCAATGGGACGTGTGGATGCACAGGCACTACGCACTGGTAATCTAAATGAGGAACAATGGCGCAATATCAGTAGTACAGTCTCAATCCTCTCAGAGGCTAAATTATTTATTGATGACAGTGCTGCCCTTAGCCCAACAGAAATACGTGCACGTGCACGCCGACTCAAACGCGAGCATGGCTTGTCATTAATTGTGATAGATTATTTACAACTCATGCAAATCACCGGCAGTACCGAGAACCGCACTAATGATGTCTCTGAAATTTCTCGCTCTTTGAAAGCACTTGCCAAAGAATTGGATGTGCCTGTAATCGCGCTATCACAACTCAATCGAAGTCTAGAACAACGCACCGATAAACGCCCAGTCATGTCAGACTTGCGAGAGTCTGGAGCCATAGAACAAGATGCAGATCTCATTACTTTTATTTATCGTGACGAAGTTTACAACGAAGAAAGTCCCGATAAGGGCACTGCAGAAATTATCGTAGCCAAACAACGTAATGGACCCATTTTTAAAACTCGTTTGACATTCTTAGGGCAATTCACACGTTTTGAAAACTATGCCCCTGAATTTCATATCCCCGAGATGCACTCATGAGACGATCGGCCTATGCCTTAATTCAGCTAGACCATCTCGCGCATAACCTACAGCAACTTCGTTCTATCACTCAAGGTACTAAGATAATTTCTGTGGTGAAGGCAGATGCTTATGGACATGGCCTAGCACAATCAGCACAAGCACTGAGTCAATCTGATGCCTTCGCCGTTGCTTGTGTGGATGAAGCCTTAGCTTTGCGAGCTACAGGCATCTTACATCCGATTATTTGTTTGCAGGGATTTAAAAATAAAAAAGAGTTACAGCAAATTGCCGACGCAAACATTCAAACGGTTGTACATAGCCCTCATCAAGTAAAAATTTTAAGCTCCTATGGGCTCAAACAATCGATACAAGTCTGGTTGAAAATTGATACTGGAATGGGGCGATTGGGCTTTGTCGCCTCTCAAGCTGAAGAATTTTTCGAACAATTAAAGCAAATCAAAAACATCAGCAAAATACGACTAATGACACACTTCGCTAATGCCGATATATTGGATGATGTTAAAATGGAACAACAACGCCATTGTTTTGAAAAAATCACACAAAAATATCCTGAGTGTGAATGCAGCGCTGCTAATTCTGCCGCAAGTATTGCTTACTCAAAAACCTTATATGATTGGGTGCGACCTGGATTGTGTTTGTATGGTGTCTCTCCTTTTCAGTCAGATCAATCTCACCCTGACTTAACCGATTTCAAGCCAGTTATGTCAGTACATGCACCTATCATTTCTATCAAAGAAATGGCTAAAGGTGACACTATCGGCTATGGCGGGACTTATGCTTGCCCACATGACATGCGCGTTGCAGTCATCGCCATGGGTTATGCTGATGGCTACCCACGCAATTTACTTAAAGAAGTAAATGTTAGCATCCATGGCAATCTAGCCCCCATCATTGGAAAAGTGTCTATGGATATGATCACCGTAGATGCAAGTAACGTGGATGTTGAGATTGGTGATGAGGCAGAGCTTTGGGGACAAGACATCAGTGTGAATGAAGTAGCTAATGCCGCCAATATGCTAAGTTATGAATTACTCTGCAGTATTGCTGATCATGTGCATAGAATTTATCAATAAACTCAACAAAGATAAGTCACCAAGAAAAAACTCAGCATTTAACTATTCTCAATAATTCTATTGCTAGTTATGACCGCGATTCATTTCGATATAAAGAAAGGCTGACCACGGAGTATGATCAGCCTAATGGGGTAAATATTGATTAAGTATGTATAAACTTAATTTAATAACTCTTTACAGGTTCTATACATCAAATCTTTTACCAATTCCCAACATAATTACCCATGGGTCTATATCAATATCGATATCACGCTGGACATCACCAGTATTCAAACTAGCATCTGCATCTACATCAATGTACCAGACAGATGAGCTTAACAGCCAGTTATTGCCAAAATCGAAATCAAAGCCTGCCTGCAAAGCTAGCCCCCATGAATTATCCACTTTTAATTGTGTATTGCCTGACAGCGTACTCTCTGTGCCTGCTGTTACATCTTTATCAAAAAATATCGTGTGATTGATGCCAGCACCAATGAAAGGTTTAAACGCGGACGAATTATTTATGTGATATTTAAAAGCGTCGGTGGAAGCACCTTCACATCAGCTATTTCACCAATATTTGCTAATGAGCCTCTACCGTTAATATCATGCTTGGTTGGTATGATTCCCAAAAATTCTGCCGACCAATTTGGTGAGAACTTATAATCAAAAGTAATACCCAAGGTCTTTGCTGATGCTAC
>Ga0181583_10000305_pt1 | contig 33985 bp, 19 predicted proteins | sample 071ome_31_FD_132461 | JGI IMG/M metagenome (GOLD analysis project Ga0181583, IMG submission 132461) | Coastal salt marsh microbial communities from the Groves Creek Marsh, Skidaway Island, Georgia - 071405CT metaG (megahit assembly) | ecosystem: Environmental > Aquatic > Marine > Intertidal... | reverse complement strand
GGGGCCTTATATTTGCTGAAATCGCTGATTACCCGTCCATATCTCCGCGTCGCCCACCTTCGAGCCGCCTCCGACCCATGTGAACGGCACGTGTGTGGGGGGCCCCCACGCCATAGCAGCTGCTACCCCCCCCGCGCCGCTGTGGGGATGTCTGGGGACCCATTTCCCCACTGAGGACGTGTTTTCACACCCATGGTTCCTGTTTACTCGTCGTTTTGCGTGGAGCACGGCCTGAGCGCGCGGCTGGCGGGCCTCCTCCCTCGCAGAAGAAACAGGACGAGCTCAGGAAGGAGCTCGAGTATGACCAGCACTACATGACCATCGAGGAGCTCGAGGAGCGCTACAACACGGACAGGTGATTATATGCCCCTTCGACTGTCTGAAGTGCGCCCTGCGCGGCCCTCCCGCCCGCATCGGCCGACGGCAGCGCCCCTCCCTGATCCCAACGACTACCTCGATCCCGCTGTTCTGGGGCGTTATGAGCCCCTTACCCCGGTAGAGTAGAACAAAATGGCCACCCAAACCTATGCCGGCGGATATTCAGGCGTCGTTTAGGCTTCGTCGTGCAGAGGGGCTCCCGCCTCCAGCCAACCCCTCCCCTCGGACCCACCTGTTGACCCACCCGTTGCCCCCCCACCCCGCGCGCGCAGGAACCGCGGCCTGACCGATGAGCAGGCCAAGGCCAACCGGGAGAAGTATGGCGCCAACGCGCTGACGCCTCCCCAGCGGCTCCACCCCTTTCTCAAGTTCCTGCTCCAGTTCGCCAACTTCTTCGCGGCGCTCCTGATCGCTGGTGGTGTCCTCTGCTTCGTCGCCTACTCGATTGACCAGTCCGACGACACCAACCTGTACCTCGGGATCGTGCTGCTGTCCGTCGTGCTCATCACGGCCATCTTCTCCTACTACCAGGAGGCCAAGTCCGAGGCCATTATGGAGGGCTTCAAGAACATGGTGCCCAAGGAGACGACCGTCATCCGGAACGGCAAGCCCGTCCGCCTCGACGACCCCTCCGAGATCACCATTGGCGACCTCGTTGACATCGGCTCCGGTGACCAGATGCCCGCGGACGTGCGCATCATCGAGTCCTTCGACCTCAAGGTGGACAACGCCTCCCTCACGGGCGAGTCCGAGCCCCAGAGCCGAGTCACCGACCCCCATCCCCACCCTGCGAAGGGGGGGAAGGTCGTTGCTGCCCTCGAGGCCAAGAACCTCGGCTTCTACACGACCGCTGTGTCCTCTGGCAAGGGGAAAGGTTTTGTCATCGGCATCGGTGACGACACGGCCATGGGCAAGATTGCCGGACTCGTGACGGGCACGGACGCCGAGGAGACCCCCATCGCTAAGGAGATCAAGAAGTTCATCTTCCTCATCTCCGGTATCGCGATCACGCTCGGCGTTGTCTTCCTCGCTGTCTCCATCGCCATCGGCACGGAGCCCGTGACCTCGGTGGTGTTCGCCATCGGTATCATCGTCGCCAACGTGCCCGAGGGCCTCCTCGCCACGGTGACTGTGGCCCTGGCCCTCACGGCCAAGCGCATGTTCGCCAAGCAGGTGCTCGTGAAGAACCTCCAGGCCGTCGAGACCCTCGGGTCCACCTCGGTGATCGCCTCGGACAAGACGGGCACTCTCACGCAGAACCGGATGACGGTGCAGCACTGCTGGGTCTCTGGCCAGGTGCTCCGCGTGCCTACCGCCCGCAACGTGTCCCAGCTCAAGGACCTCTGCAAGAAGGGCGAGCAGAACCACGAGAAGCTCGTCGACATCGAGTCCCCCTCCTTCAAGGCTCTGCGCCGCGTGGCCGTGCTATGCAACAACGCGAAGTTCCTTATCGACAAGGGCCCTGGCGGCGAGTCCCTCTCAGCCGGCGACCTGATGTACACCCCTGACTTCAACGTCCTCACTGCCGAGGCCACTTCGGACGCGTCTGAGCAGGGCCTCCTCAAGGCCGTGCAGCTCATGCGCGACGCGGAGGAGGAGCGCGCCGCCAACCCCAAGTCGTTCGAGATCCCGTTCAACTCGACCAACAAGTACCAGCTCTCCATCCACGACCCCGAGGAGGGCGGGTCCCCCCTCATGGTGTTCAAGGGCGCCCCCGAGCGCGTCATCAACTTCTGCTCCTACATCAACATCGACGGCAAGGAAGTGCCTCTTACCGAGCAGTGGAAGAAGGAATTCAACACCGCTTACGAGACCCTTGGCGGCTACGGCGAGCGCGTGCTCGGGTTTGCCTACAAGTCCCTGTCCGGCAAGGGCAAGGGCTTCAACCCGGGCAAGGACTTCAAGCCCTCCACCGACCTCGTCTTCGCCGGCCTCTTCTCCCTCATCGACCCGCCTAAGGAGGGTGTGCCCGAGGCCGTGGAGAAGTGCAAGACTGCCCGCATCCGCGTCTTCATGGTGACAGGCGACCACCCCATCACCGCTGTTGCCATTGCCAAGCAGGTGGGCATCATCGACCAGGACAAGTGGGACTCCGGCAACGCCGCCGTCGTCAAGGGCGACGACATCCGCGACTGGATGCAGGCCCTCGACAAGGCCCAGGAGGAGGAGGAGAAGCTCCTCGCTGAGCTCAAGTTCGACTCGCTCGAGGCCTACATTGCCTCCGGCAAGAAGGACAGCCGCATGGACGCCGTGCAGAAGAAGAAGATTGATGGCCGTCAGTACGCCGCCCAGAAGTTCGACGAGGCCCTCGACCACGAGCAGCTCGTGTTCGCCCGCGTGTCCCCCGCCCACAAGCTCATCATCGTCGAGAACGCCCAGCGCAACGGTGAGATCGTCGCTGTGACGGGTGACGGTGTCAACGACGCCCCTGCCCTCAAGAAGGGTGACATTGGTGTGGCAATGGGTATCGCCGGCAAGGACGTGTCCAAGGACGCCGCCGATATGATCCTCATGGACGACAACTTCGCCTCCATCGTGAACGGCGTCGAGGAGGGGCGCCTCATCTTCGACAACCTCAAGAAGTCCATCTCGTACACCCTCACCTCGAACATCCCAGAGATCGGCCCCTTCCTCTCCTTCATCACCATCAACCTGCCCCTGCCCCTGTCTACTGTGCTCATCCTGTGCGTGGACCTCGGCACGGACATGGTGCCCGCCATCTCCCTCGCCTACGAGACCAAGGAGTCCGACATCATGGCCAGGCCCCCCCGTAACGCCGCCACTGAGCGCCTCGTGAACCGCCGCCTCATGACCTTCGCTTACCTCCAGATCGGTGTCATCCAGGCCCTTGCCGGCTTCTTCTCCTACATGGCCGTCCTCAACGACTTCGGCTACATGCCCCGCACCCTCTTCGGCAACGGTGTTGGGTGGGACGAGTTCCAGCTGCTCTGCGAGCTGGACGACCAGGGCCTCCCCAAGAACTGTGGGTACGCGTGCGGCTCCCCCGGCATGTACTCAAAGGCCGGCGAGGAATATGTCAGCTACGACGAGGACATGGGCTGGTGCAAGAACGGCTGCGCCATCCCCACCGCTGGCACTGCCGACCCCTTCATCGAGCACACTTCGACTGGGTTCCGCGGTTTCATCCCCGAGGCCGACATCACGCTCAGCAGCGACGTCTCCCTCCCACCGGTCGACGGCATCTCCTACGACGACAAGATCGGCACCTGCGGCCGTACGTGCGACCGTCTCGCCGCCTGGGGTACCCAGCCTGGTGCCAAGGCGTCCGGCTTCTTCACCGACTCCGACTGGAAGGGCTTCACCACCTACTGCGGTGACGCTGAGAAGGCCGATGGCACTCCCGCCGCCTCCCTCGACGAGACCGAAAAGCTCGTGGTGACGAACAACCGCGGCAAGCGCGGTATCCTTGACCGCGCCGAGGGCGGCTCCGATGTCGCTCGTGGCCGGAAGTCCGCTGTGAAGGGCGCCCACTACTGGTGGAACGGCCTCAACCAGAAGTTCCCCAACCCCGACTACCAGAAGAACGCCCTCATCTACGCCCAGACCGCCTACTTCATCTGCATCATTGTCGTCCAGTGGGCCGACCTCATGATCTCCAAGACGCGGAAGCTCTCCATCTTCGAGCAGGGGATGCGCAACGGCTTCATGAACTTCGGTCTCGTGTTCGAGACGGTGCTCGGCATCCTTCTGGTTTACGTCCCTCCCTTCTGGAACCTCGGCACCAGGCCCATCCTCTTCCTCCACTGGTTCCTGGGCATCCCCTGGTCGATGCTCATCTTCGTCTACGACGAGACGCGCAAGTACCTCATGCGGCGCGGTGCCTTCAAGGGCTGGGTGGAGCTTACCTACTGGTGATCGCAGGGCGCGGTCACCCCTCTCCCGCATTGCATGTTTGAGCGCGAAAGTGTATTCTCGGTACCCCGGTCCGTTGAATTGGCTCACACACGCATCACGTCCACCTCTACGAAGCACCCCTTGCACGCGACCGCGACATTGTTCTCCATCACAGACAGGACAGAGACGCTCGCGTCGCTCTCGGACCGGGGCCCGAGAGCGGAGGCGATGTCGATCATGTGGGTAGGGGCGAGCTCCCTCGGGTCGATGCGGACGAGATGCCCCGATTGTGTGCCGACCAGCACGTGATGACCCCCGACACGCACGGAGCAGGGGCCGCAGATCCCCGTCCCGACAAGCTGCGAGTCCTTCCCGGACAGAAGGTGCAGGTCCTCAGCCAGCACCAGGACCCAAGACTCTCCCAGGACGACGACCTTGTCCACCCCGTCGAGGTCCACATGGCTCCCCCGCTTCAGCTTGGGGACGTCCACCCCGGGGCCCTCCTCCCAGACAACACGGGACGTTTCCACGAACCCATCGCCGGCGGCGGCGATCAGCTTGTCCGTGGCGTGGATGGACGTGGCGGGCCCAGGGAGCCGCAGGCTGAACTTGGCGACCTGCTCCCCGTCAATTGTCCGGAAGGCCACAGCATGCCCCCGCGCGTCGATGGCGACTACCACGGACTGGTCCTCGCTGAAGAAGGCCGCGATCACCGGTGCCTTGTGGACGTCGGATAGCTTGGTCCACAGCGCCTTTCCGCTGACGCTCCCGCGGATGCACACCTCTCCCGACATGCGGCAGAGGCACATGACGTCCCCCGTCCGTGACACCACCACCACCGTCACCTCGTCACCTTCGGGCATGGCGTCCCCGATCACCTCGTCCTGCGCACGGGAAGATAAATCGCTGAGAGGTCGGCACGAAGCAGCGCGCACGGGCTCGGTGCGCGAGGTGCCCCCCGTGGCTGCGCCTTACCTGGCAGTTGAAGCGCATCAGGGGCACGACACTCCCGTTGGAGCGCATAGACCACACCGACCCCAGCATGTCGTCATCGACCATCCACATGAACGGGCCGAGCGATGCAAACGCGTTCCTCGTCAGAGCGGGCGAGATCTGACCAAAGTTCGGCGACGACGACAGCCAGTTAAGCTGCCAGTCGAAGCCCCCAGCAAAGGCGCCCGCGGCAACGACCCCGCTGTCCGTGAACCCAATGATCCTGTTGTACGGCCCCCTTGCTCGCAGACCCCGCAGGCTCTCCTGCGGGGGGTTGTCGACACTCCCCGTCGACACGGCCGCCGTGTCCAGCTCGAGGCGCTGCCGAAGCTCCATGCCGCCCGAGGAGCGCTCAGCATAGCGCAAGAGCACCCCGTCTGCCGTCCCGACCACCACGGTGCGGTCCACCAGGCACGCACACGACGGTCCTGGGATCGCCGTCTCGATGTCCCTCACGGACACGGCCATCCCCGCCTTGACGTGCGACGTGATCGTCAGCCCCCGCTTCTCCAGCTGCGACAGTGCCCGCTCCTCCCGTGCCCCCTCGTCTTCCGCCTCGTCCCCACTGTCCACCCAAACGCCCAGGGCCTGCAAGCGCTCGGCCCGCTGCCGCTCGCGCTCTTCCACCTGCTTGCTCACGTCCGCACCGCCGGCGCCGACGTCTATGAGGGTGACCCCTGCGGCCGTCACCATCACCGCCCTCGAACCCCGCACCGAAGACACCAGCGCCTCGCACTCGTGCAAGGCAGTGATGGTCAGGGCTGGGGGCGACAAGTCGAGGAGGTGTACCCCCTGGGCGGAGGACAGCAGCATCGTCAGCCTGCCCTGCGGCTCCCGCGTCTCCGCCCCGGCGCCAACCTCCTCTTCGCCGCCAGCTGCGGCTTCCTCAGGGAGGAAGGGCTGGGCGTCGTGGAGGACGAGGGGCGAGGCGACCGCTGCGACGCACGTGCACCGGTGCACGTCGAAGAGGCAGATGGTGCCCGACTCGTCCTGCGTGAGCAGCATGCTCGCCGCGGGGTGTCCGGCCATGAAGCGGATGGGCTCCCGGTGGTGCAGGAGCACCGAGACCGCCCGGCACGTCCGCCTGTCGAAAGTGAGGATAGGGTAGAACCCGGCCGAGTTGGGCCGGTCGAGGGCCAGGAGCAGCAGGGCGCTGTCCCGCCCCTCGTCCAGGGCCACCAGGTGCGACACCTCGGCGTCACGGACGCGGAGAATGGACCGCGTGGCGTCCCGGATAGACTCGATGGCAAGCACGTGCCCGTAAGAAACGGCCAGCTCCTCGCCCCGGATGTCGGCAACAGCGCGAATCCTGCCGGACAGGGAGAGGATGCACGAGTCGGCGACGGAGACGGCCTCGGCGTCCTCGAGACACATGCGTGATGCCTGCGCCTCGGGGGCCAGACCCGCCTCGACCATCGCTGGCCTGCTCACACGGAGGCTGTGGCGGAGGGGGTCAGGGTCGGGCATGTCGATCACCAGGCTCATGAGCGATCGCCCCTGCGCCACCAGGGCGGATGACTCCTGGCCCTGCACCATGACGAGGCCACCCAGGGGAGCGGCGTTGTCCGTCAGGAAAGGTACCTCCTGGACAGGGGTGCCGAGGACCTTGCTCAGCGGGTGCGACAGGACGTGGATGCGGGAGTCGTCGGTAGCGGCCAGGATCATGGAGGCCGTGTTGTCGAAGTGGACGTCAACAACGGGGTTTTGCAGGGCCTTAGGGCGGCGGTACTCGAGGGCGCCGTCCGGCATGCTCGTCATGACGATGTCCCCGTCGCCGGTGACGCCGACGAGGGACGACGAGTCCCCGCAGAAGCGAAGGAACGGGAGGTAGGGCTCCTCGAGGGGGACCCGGACGAAGGGCTCGAGCGTCTCGTCCCGGAAGACGAGGATCTGAGCCTTGCCCGTCACAGCCTCGACGGAGACAGTGGCGATCAGGCCCGTCGGGGCATCCGCGCACAACGGCATCTGGCACCCTTCGGGTGGGGGCGACAGCTGCAGATACTTGACCGGCAGGTAGCTCTGCTGCACGTCGTGGACGACAAGGTGGCCATCCAGCCCGCCTGTTACCAGGAGTGCACCCGAGGCGCTGAACACGGCCCCGCACACAGCCTCCCTGTGCTGGTGGTACTGGCCCAGGATCGCGGCGCGGGCGACATCGACGATGCGGGTCATCCCTGACTCGAACCCGACGACGAGCTCGTTGCTGTCGCGGGAGTTGAACAGCAGGCACGACGCCGTCTCCCCAGGGAAGGCGAGCTCGCACTTGTGCTGGAGGGACTTGGTGTCCCACACCCTCACCGTCAGGTCCCTCGACCTCGTCGCGACGAGCTTCCCGTCCGCCGATGCAGCCACTCCCGTGATGTCGTCTGTGTGAGACCGCGCAAGGACCACGTACTCGTGCGTGTGCGTGTCCAGGACGCCAACCGTCCCGTCAAGGGTGGCGGCAGCCACGAGCCGGCCGCCGTCGGCAGCCGTGACGCACGTGAGGGGGCCGTCGTGCTCCGCCTCCAAGAGGTAGTCAGCGAAGTCCATCTGCCAGGCGCGGAGGAGGTGGTCCGCCGACCCTGTCACGCAGACCCCGTCCGTCACTGTGAGCGACGTGATGGGCCCCCCGTGAAGGAGGAGGATGCGTTCCACCCTCATCCTGCCCAGGTCGACCTGGATCACGTGTCCCGAGGCAGCAGCCACGTACACGTACTTGGACTCGGTCTTGAGCGACGACAGGTCAACGTCGAAGTCGAGGTCGATGAAGCGGTTGCTCTCGAGCACAGCCAGCGCGGCGGGGTCGTCCAGGCCCTCCGACAGCTTGATCCCGCAGCTACGAATGCGGCCGTGGCGCACGCGGTGGACACGCACAGAGTCGGGCCCACACGATACGAGGGTGAGCCGCTCAAAGGGGCTGAATTTGAGGCCTGCGACGGGGTGGTCGAGGACCACCTTGGCCTCCAGCTCTGCCGCCGTGGCTGCGTCGGGGGTGAAGGCACCCTGGATGTCCCAGACCGCCAAGAGGTTGCGGGCCTGAGGATTTAGCCCCACAGCCGCCACGGAGCGGGCGTCGGGGCTCACGTGAAGGGCGCAGATGCCTGAGTGGTGCTCCTTGAGCACGGCGAGGCACTGCCCGCTGCGGAAGTCCCACACCCGGACCTGGGCACTGGTCCCCTCCTCAGCCGTCGCCATCACTGCGGGGCGCGACGCGGTGGGCTTTGGTCAGGCGCCGAGAGGGTAGGGTAAGATCGGAAGGCGGGACCGTGGGGCTCCCTCGCTAGCCACGAGGGGGAAGGGGCGCACCTCGGCCACAGGCGCTGAAGGCGATGGCGCAGACCGAGGCCGTGTGACCGCGGAAGATGCGCTGCTTGGCGCCGACGAAGGACGCGGCGTCGCCAGTGAGATCCCAGGCGACCACGATCGACTGGCAAGCCATGGCGAGCTCGCTGCCCCCCGGGGCGAACGCTAGGGTGCGAGGGTGGTCCCCAGAGTACCCTCCCACCCTCGTGATCCCGATCAGGCCGGTCGGAGCTGGCGGGGTGGCAGAGGAGGCGCCGAGCATGGCTTCGGCGGCCGTCTTCGAGGCCTTGACGTTCTTGATCGGCCTGGTCGTCCTCAACTGGGAGCGGGCGGCCGCAGTGACCTTGACGCGGCCCATCATGTCGTTCTGGGCCACCTCCCCCAGGGGGGCACGGAGGGGGCTCTGCATGAGTTTCTTGCGGGCGCTGGGGCCGCCGCGGCCGGCGGGGGTGCCCGCCTGCTCCTCCACGGAGACAGGCTCGCGGGGCAGCCAGACGCATCGCATATCAGCGGCGACCTCGGGGCGGTGCGAGAGGACCATCTCCTGGGGCAGGGCCAGCAGGGAGTAGCGGTGGGGCGACGTGAAGACGTTCCGGACGACGCACGAGGCGCACACCTGGAGGCAACGGAGGGACTTGAAGGCCACGCCCGCGTACTCCTCCATGGCCGCCTGCATGTCAATGCACATCACGTGCCACCCGGGGGCGTCGGGGTGGAGGGGGATGCGCACGGACAGGTCGCCCGAGGCAGCCCCCTTGGTGTCGGGGTGCGCCGCAACCTTGATTAGGGATCCCAGGGACAGGCGCACGGGGCGGCCAGCCGGCGAGTCCGTGTCGACCTCGAGGTTGATGAGGAAGGGCTTGTTCATCTCGATCCGGGCCTGGATGTACACGAAGCGCCCTGTGAGCCCCGCGTTGCCCCCACGTCCCTTCGGGATCATGACGTACCCCGACGTTGGCACGGCCCCCTCGATCTTGAGGCAGCGTTTATGGATGACGTCGTCCACCACGCCCCTCACGTCGCCCCTGAGCGCCGCCCCGGTACCGGACTCAACCTTGAAGGCGCGAAACACGTTCACGTAAGGCACCTGGTTCTCCAGCTGCGCAGGGGCAGGGGAGGACGCCGCATTGAGGGGGTGTAGGGCGGGGGGAGGGAGCGGCCTCGTTCGGGCACCCAACATCCCGCCCACGCGCGCTCCTGATTCCTATGCCCCCATAGCACAAGGGTCAGCAGCAGCAGAATCACGTCCGGCCATGGGCCAGCGTTCCCGTACTCGGGGTCTTTTGAAAACGCCTCGCCCCTGTCCCGCGCTCCCCTGGGACGCGATACGGCCTAAATTGGCTCACCTTGGCCTTGAACGGGGTCATTGCGGCAGTTGCGGACGCCCTTCCTTCGCCCTTACCGGGAGACTCCCCCCCCCGGGGGCCCGGGGTGGCGGAGGACTCCCCCGTCTCCTTGGACGTCCTCGTCATGCGATTCGCCTCTCTCGGCCAATCAGAGTGCTATGCCGGGACACACAAGTGCCGGGCAGAGTATCGCAAACCGACTGGGCACGCAAAGCGGAGCAGGTGTCGAGGAACGATTGCGCTCAGAGGGCAAAACAGTCCCGTTGGGGAAGGGGAGTGGGGATGGCGCCAAGCTACCGTCCCGGGCCGTACGGAGAGTTGGAGCCCCGAGAAGTGCTCGGCGTATGAGTTGTATCGAGGGGGACCTCTCCGGACCGCATTTGGGGATCGGGACGGGTTGCATCGCGAGGGATTTGTGGGGAAAGTGTGGTCAGGGTCAGGGGAAGACGGCATTTTTTGTGCATTTTGTTACGGCGTGACGCGCGAACGGCACTATAATATGCCGGCGAGTCATTTCAATTAAATAGAAACTCCAGGCGCCGGCTCGAGTCACGCCCCCGACCCCCTTGCGCCGTGTCTCCTCTCGCGGGTCTTAGGACTTCTCCCCCGCCCGCCACGACACCAGCAGCGATGGGGGACGGAGCAGGGCCTAGCGGCTCGATGGCCGATCAGGTGGACGTCCACGCGATGACGGACGATGAAGTGAGCGCCCCCGGCACGTGTCTCCACTCCTCCCTCCCCGGTTTAAACTTTAAGCCCGAGACCCTTCCCGCCGTTTCCTTGGGGCGTGCGCTGGCCTTGCGAAGTCATATACTGTTCCAATGCGGCAGTTCGCCTCCAATACGTCGACGTACTGGGGGAAAGACGCGAACCATTCATTTGGTGGACAGCGGACGAGCATTGAGTGGTTGCTTCCCCGCAGCTCGAGAAGTACTTCCAGACGGGCATCGAGTGCATCAAGACGAGCGAGATCGAGCACGCGATCCGTATCTTTGGAGAAGTTCTGGAGGCGAAGATCCAGGTGGGTCCCCGCGTGCCGCCTCGCGCTGGAGGGCACCTCGTCGGATGCCCAGCATGCCCAGCATGCTAAGCATGCCCCCCCGCCACTCTGCCTATGGTCGCAGAAGCATGGCGAGACAGACCCCAAGGCGGCGTCCGCGTACGTGTGGTACGGGAAGGCGCTCCTCTTCCAGGCACAGGACCAGGACGACATGTTCGGGGGCATGGTGCGCCAGGCCGTGCAGAACAAGGCCGAGGCCATGGCCGCCGGAGAGGAGGACGCGCTGGACGGCGCCCCTGGGTCCTCTGGAGAGGGCGCGGGCCCTTCCGGGGAGGGCGCGGGACCCTCGGTGTTCGTAGATGTCGGCGCCTCTGGCAGCGGTGCCGAAAAAGAGGGCGCGGAGGAGGGCGAGGACGGTGAGGAGGGCGAGGACGGTGAGGAGGGCGAGGAGGGCGAGGAGGGTGAGGAGGGCGAGGAGGGCGAGAGCGAGGGCGAGGGCCAGGCCGAAGAGGAGGGGGACATTGACCTCGCGTGGCAGATGCTGGAGGTGGCCCGTGTCATCCTGGAGAAGTGCCCTGAGCGCGTGGGGGAGCTGATCGACGTGCGCATGAGCCTGGCCGAGCTGCAGATGGAGCGGGAGGACCTCGACCTCTCGGCGGAGGACTACCTGGCGGCCAAGGGCATGCTGGAGGAGCACCTGCCCCGGGACATGAAGCGCATGTCGCAGGTGCTCTCGATGCTCGGCCTCGTCATGCAGATGAAGGGCGACCTGGCCAAGGCTGTCGAGTACATGCACGAGGGCCTCGCCAAGTGCCAGGCCGAACTGGATGCCGCCCAGGCCGCCCCGGGCGACTCGGAAGACCACAAGCGCAAGATCGAGCACCTCGAGGAGATGACCGAGGGCCTCAAGGAGCGCCTCGCGGAGCTGGAGGAGACCAAGAAGGCGCAGAAGCCTAAGCTTGCGCCCGCAGCCGCTGGCTCGATGGAGGCCAAGATGCAGGCCATCCTCGGGGGCGGGGGACCGCCCGTCAACCCCTTCGACAAGCCCTCCGGCACTGTGCCCGCAAACCCATTCGACAAGCCTACCGGGGACGTCCCCGCCAACCCGTTCGCCGGGGCCGGGGGCTCCGTCGAGGGCGCCCCCCGCACGGTGACAAACCTTGGCGTCATCAAGGCCGGGACAAAACGCATCACCCCCGTCGCCGCCGCCGAGGAGCCCGCGGTCAAGAAGGCCAAGGGCGACGAGAACGCCGCCGACAAGCCTGCCGAGGGCGCGGAGCCGGCTGCCCCGCCCCCCGCCTTCCTCGCGGCGTACGCTGGCACGCAGCAGTAAGACTTGCTAAGTCCGCCAGTTGTCAGCGTCGTTGAAGCACGCGCGGGATTCGGTCGCCAAACCCTCCTCGAGACCCCCGCTGCCCCCTCCACGATCGCCACACTGCTCGGCATCTAGTCTACGGCCGCCTTTCGACGAGCGAAGTCGACGAAGGAGAGAAGAAGCTTCTGTCCCCGCTCCCCGAAAGTGGAAAAATGGTCCGCGGGTCCAAGATCTGGGTCGGTGGGCTTCCCTTCGACATCCGTGAGCGCGAGGTGAGCGCCACAGACTTGTAGGGGAGGGAGGACACGATGCGTCCGCCAGGCTTCGCCGCCCCCGCCCCTGCGAACTTTCCGGGCCCCTGCTGCTACAATAAGTACTTTTCCTGTGGCTATGTTCCCTACACGGGGTATTTTGCATGTCACAAACTCTTGAGCGGAGCTTTGCAGACTTCGAGCGGCCCCGATCGGCCGAGTTGGCGAACGGAGGATGCCCAGGTCCCGCGAGGCGACGCGAGTCCGTAGCGGCGAGCTGAGCGACGAGAGGCCGTTGGCGGAGAGTGCGCAGCACATGATCGCGGCGAGCGGCTGGATCTAGGACGTCTGCGACCCAGTGGCGCTTTCAGCAGTGCGTCCCTGGCCGTGCCCCCCTGCATCCCGCCGCTGCCCTGGCGACGGCCAGCTGACCACGAGCCCCGCCTCTCGCGCGCCGCCGCAGCTCGACGACCTCTTTTACAAATACGGCCGCATCAGAGACATTCGCCTCCAGCCCAAGAGGGGCGGGTCCTTCGCCTACATCGAGTTCGATGACCCCCGGGACGCCGAGGATGCCTGCTACTATCGGGACAACTACGACTTCCAGGGGTACCGCCTCAAGGTGGAGGTGGCCCGGGACGAGCGCGGCGGCGGCGGGAGGGGCGGGGGACCCTCCCACAAGACCAAGTACCGCGTCATGGTGGAGGATCTGCCCCAGTCCGCCTCGTGGCAGGACCTCAAGGACCACATGCGTATGGGGCGGGACCTCGAGGTGACCTTCTGCGACGTCTTCAAGGACAAGGCCGGCGTGTGGGGGGAGGTCTGCTACACCAACGAAGACGACATGAGGCGGGCCATCCGCAAGCTCGACGATTCGCACTTCCGGAACAAGTATGACGTGAGCGTCCCCAGCACTAGCGGGCCTAAGCGCCAACCTGCCCGCCCGCCTTCACCCGCGCCCCGCTCAGCACCACGCCGCCGCCGCTGCTTCCTGCAGGACTCGCGTATCCGCGTCAAGCCCTTTGACGAGCCGAAGGACGACCGCCGCTCCAGGTCCCGGTCTCGCTCCAGGTCCCGGTCTCGCTCCAGGCCCCGCCGCAGCGTCTCCCCCAGGGGCGAGGACAGGGGCCGCTCCCCCTCCCCGCGCGGGTCGCCCAAGAGGTCGCGGTCGCGGTCGCGGTCGCGGTCCGTCCGCGAAGAGCCCAGGGGCGAGGCGGGTAGCCCCCGGCGGGAGAGGTCCGAGCCGAACGGCAACTGACTACCGGAGGGCTTCAAATAGACGCGAGTCTGAATGGCGCCGAGATGGAGGCGACGGGGTAACCGCAGGCCGAGCGCTGGCAGATCATCCGGCCGCCGTCGGACCCCCGGTGGTGCCGCCGGGAGGCCTGGGGGCGGGTCACGCGGATGCTGCTCTGAATGGCCCCCGTTCGCCCAGTCCCCCGTCAGGAACGCTTTCGTAGACCCCCAATGGGCGCCGCTGAAGTGCGCCGCGCGACTCCCTTCCCCGACACTTGCGCGAAGGGTGGGGGGAGATGCTGCGGCGGCGCTTGCGTGACGTGCTACGCGAGGTGCGCGGCGCGTCGTGTGCGTGCCACACTCCTCGAGACGTGGCCCCGGCAGGGGGGGGGCACACGCTTCCGCGCGCGTTCGCGTCGATGTTCCGGACAGGTTCGCTGTTCAGTTCGACGCTCCACGGCAATGGTAGAGATATGCGCCTGCGGAGGGGGCAGGCGGACCGCATGTGGCTGGGGAGCGCGAGGAATTGGCCCGGTCCACGCACTGTCACCGGGGGTGGCTCGCGGGTGTTTTCAGATGCCGCCAAGGATCTGGTGAGGGTGTCACCGGCAGCAATTGCTCGGCTGAAGGCATTGCAAGAGGTTAGTCACCGTGACGCTACCGCCCGCGCCGATGCCCACGCGCCCAAGCGGCGCCCGCAAGTGCCTCCTGGTGGGAGGTACATATCCCAGTCCCTCTTAACGTCCGAAGAGCAACCCGCCGCTCGTTAACCGAGCGCAGGGGGGGGAGGCCACGGCCCTCCGGGTGGGTATCGAGGCCGGCGGCTGCAGCGGTTTCCAGTATACGTTCAACCTCTGCGCTCCGGACGCGGCGGAGGAGGGGGACGTGGTTGTCCACCAGGACGGCATGACCTTCATAGTGGACGGGGTGTCGATGGAGTTCGTGAAGGGGTCCATGATCGACTACGAGGAGGACCTCATGCGGGCGTCGTTCGTGATCGTCGACAACCCCCAGGCGGAGTCGTCGTGCGGGTGCGGGAGCTCCTTCCTCGCCAAGTGACCCGGTGTTCCACCTCGAAGCCCGGTCACCAGGCCATCGCCACCCGCGTTATCTGCCCCCCTTCCAAGGCGGCGACTCGGGGCTAGGCGGTGCGGATTGCGTTGTTGCATATCTGAACCGTCTCGAAGTCGGCCGTTGCCTCGTTGCACTCTGCGCCAACCCGGTTCTGGCCCTGTCGCCCAATGGTCTCGCCGGCCGTCGCCCATGGGAAAATGCCGACCGAGGGCGAGCCCACGCAGGGCGCCCCGCCGGCAATGCCCATACCCGCGCAGTTTGGGAGGTTGAAATAGCCCGGCGTGGGCCCGAACCGGTCCTCGGGTATCCCGTCGAAGCCGAGGAGGCCCTCGCGCTGGAAGTTGAGGAGCTGTGAGGCGCTGCGGTTGCCGAGGACCATTTCCGGGATGTAGATGAAGGAGTCCTCGCGCGAGAAGAACTCGGCCTGGGGGAACGTCAGAGAGCGGGGGGACGCGGGGCTCGTGAGGTGTGCGAAAGGCGCGAGTCGGTCGCAGACGGGGGGACGCAAGTGGGCCCTCCCACCCGCACTCACGCGGTTGACCTGGAGCCACTCGGCGCGCCGGACGTTGTGCATGATGTCCAGGAGCCCCCAGTTCAAGAGCCCGAGGGCTGTCCATAGACACGTGAGGGCGAACAGGATCTGGACCCACGTGAGGTTGGAGGTACGCCAGCACTTCCGGCCAGCCCACACCTCGTAGCGGCCCCTCAGATCGAGATGGGACATGTCTTTGCCGCAGCAGATGACGCAGCCGGCGACGCAGCCGGTGGTGCACTGTGGAAATGCCAAGAGCCACTGCGGCAAAGAGACAGAAACTCCGATGGGAGGGGGGAGGGTCAGAAGGCGGGTGAATGGGTGCGGGTGCGTCCGGGTGGCGATATTTGGGGCGCTTTGGACTCACATGGTGGGTCGTCTGCTCAGGGGGGCTGTGTGAGTTCTCAGTAGGGTCTGTTTTGGCCGAGGAGGAGTCGGACTCTGTGATTTCGGCCACTTGCGGGGCCAGGGAAACGGACTGGGCCCCTCCCCCAAGGCCATGGGCGCTCTCGTGGCTCGGACCCGCAATGCAGCTCGTCCCTGTCATACTTGGCACCGCTCGGGAGCTACTGGTAAGTCCATCTTTTGTCTGAGCCGGAGTTGGGGGTTGGTGGAAGGGAAACGAGCTCTGTCGTCGCCACAACACCACGGTACGCCAGGCGCTGGGGACACTCATCAGCCTCTGGAACGTCAACTGCGTGGAGGATGCCCACACCATGCCTGCTCCCGGGATTACTCCACAAGATTGTCCAGCGCCCGCAGTGTCGAGGAATGCGTGTCTGCTGCCCGCGACTGGCTCGCTTCCCTGTCGCTCAGGCCTCTCCCCCCCCCCTCGTCCAGACGGCAACCGACAAGAGGGTCGATGAAAACAGAGTAGCGTACGAGGTCCAACGGAGCGGTCGCCTGCGATCTGCTCTCCTCCCGCACATGCACCCCTACGGCTCCCTCCTGCGGTGCCCACGGCGATGGGTTCTGCAGACACGGAGCGCCGTCTGGTCCGTGAGGGACCCCGACCCTCCCACAAGGGCCCTCGCCCCCGCTCGCGGTCGACTGGCCGTATGAGCGATGGATTCTGGTCGCTATCGTATTTAACTTGATGACGCCAGGGTTTCCACCCAGAAAATTTGAATGTGTGGCTCAAAGGGCTGAGATTTCGTCCCGGATGCGTGGTGGGGACCTCCGTGGGCCATAAGGAGCTCGACTAATTTGGGGGGCCAAACGCACCGGATAGGCCCGATTCCGGCTTGCGACGCGCGAAAGAGATCGCCCGAACTCCCCCCATCCGTTGAGCTTGGAGCAAGTCGCCATGGAGACGGAGAAGGTGGGTCTTCGGGTTTACAAGACCGGCGGTAAGCGAGGCGGGGTGGAGCTCGAGCGTAGCGGTGCTCTTCTTTCCGGTAGAAATAGCGCGTTGCACCCCTCTGTGCAGCTAGGAATGGCACACTGTCGCTGGCGCCGGCGCGTCGCGGGGCGTGTGACCCTGGCCCTGGGCGACGCCAGCCCTGGCCCTGGGCGACGACCGCCGATGAGGTCAGGGCAGCAACGCTCGCCAAGCGGCTGAGGACGGCGCCTCTGGCAGCTCCGATGCTCATGCGCCTCAGCGGCTTGTCGCTAGAGCGGTACGGGGCCAATCTGCGCCATCGACCCCGGGAGAGCCCCTGAGCCCTCTGGGAGCTGCCAACGCGCGTCCAAGACTGCGCAAGCGCAGAATCCGGGCAACAGCGCGTTTCGACGGGTTCCACGCGCCATGAAGTATAAAGTGCAGTGAGTTACCCAAGATCGCGCCAGATATGGCCATAGCAGTCCGCTGGGGTGCGGACCGCGGAACCTCGTGCTCGTCCAGGGCCTGGGTGCCCTGGACGCTCAAGTCCTCTTCTTCTGCTCCGCTCAAGTCATCTTCTTCTGACCTTGAAGGAGGTGCTTGCGGACCCGGTCGAAGTGCCGGGCCCGGGTAAGGAACCGATCCGGGGCATCTCAGGCTCGCAGGCTTTACGTTTACGACTTGAGCGGAGGGATGGCCCGGCAGCTATCCCCCTCGCTCCTGGGGAAGGAAATCAAAGGCGTTTGGCACAGGTGAGGCAGTGAAGTGTGCGTGGGTTGGTGCTTCCGCGCACGTATCTCGCCTGCCCCCAAGGCGTGCACACCTTCGTGGGGTCGACGCGACTGCTGCCCCTCCCGGCTCACCCCGCAGCGGGATAGTGCTCTGGGCCGACGGGAAGGCGGACGAGTACTTCTTCCAGTCCGGCCTCCAGAGGCTCCCCGCCGGGACGACGCCGTTCGGTGAGCGGGGCGAGGTGCGCTGGTCGACGGGCTGTCGGGATACCGGGGACATGGCGCGGGCGGCAACTCCTCGTGCCTCCTCCCCCCCGCAGGGCACCCTGTCGAGGTCATCACGCTCGGGCACACCGAGGTTCCGCCCGACGTGTTCGGGGACTTCCTGCAAGATATCCAGCACCGCTTCACGCCAGAGACGTACAACCTTCTGACGCACAACTGTAACCACTTTACGAACGAGTGTAGCATGTTTCTTCTCGGGGAGCCGATCCCAGACAGGATCTTGCACCAGCTCGAGGAGGTCCTCAGCACTCCACTCGGCGCGCTCCTGCGCCCGGCCATCGCCGCCATGCAGTCGACGCTGGGGGGGGCTGGGGGACGGAGCTAGCACTGACAGAGGGCTCGTCGCCGGTTCAGCCAGCCCCACCTCCTACTCAGATGAGGTCCATGCCCTGCGTGGCCTGCACGAGAAGCTCCGCCGTGCTCCCTGACGTGGGCATGGGCGCTGGCTCCCGTGTCGGGTCGCTCATCGTGGCCAGCCGCGCCAGCGTGTCCAGGACGTCCTTGACATCGTTCAGGTAGTAGGCCGCCTTGGAGGGCTTCTGACCCACAGTGCAGGCGAATGTCTCGGGCATGCAGTGCGGGGAGAAGGCCATGCTCTCGAGGGCGAGGAACATCTCCTCGTCGCTCTTGTCGTCCCCGATGCAGAGCACGAAGTCGGCGCCCCCGCTGGCGTCGTTGAGGATGCGCTCCACAATCTTCCCTTTTGACACCCCCGCCGGCTTGGTCTCGACGTACGACGTGCCGCCTGACACGACCTCCACGGGGGTGCCCTGCAGCACGCTCTCGAGGTGGTCGAGGAGTTCCTTGGCCTGCCACGCCCCGAAGTCCGGGTCAGCGTTCCGGTAGTGCCAGACCACCGACGCGTCCTTGATCTCCACCCACGACCCGTCCGTGGCCTCGACGTATTGCCGCACGATGTCCTCGACCGAGTCCTTCCACGTGAAGTCCATGTCCGGGTCCTTCACGATCCACTCGGTCGTGTTGGGCCTCCGGTGCCAGAACCCGTGCTCAGACGCGATACCCAGTCCGGCCGGGAGGTCCTTAAGCCAGGTCAGCAGTTGCGCGCGCTTGCGCCCCGAGATGATCCAGACCTCGTTCTTCGGGTCTTCTGTCAGCGACTTGATGATGCCCACCACCTCGGGGCTAGGGTACATGCTGATGGTCGAGTGGGGCACCAGCGTCCCGTCGTAGTCGAGGAGGATCATCCGCTTGCTCGAGTTGGCGTACCCCTGCATCACCTCCATCACGTCCAGCTTGCGGAACGTCGCGTCCAGGGCAATCATCCGGAACGTGTCCAGCCCCAGCCCAAGCCCGTAGCACCGCATGTTGAGGTGGTCCATCGTGAACTTCTTGATCTCCTCAACGATCTTCCCCGCCCAGAACGAGACCGTGTGGCTCGACACGTAGCGCCAGTGTTTCTGGTGCCGCAGCACCCGCTCGCGCAGGGGCATCGTCAGGGCTGCGAACATGCTCTCCTTGATTTTGTCGATGCTCCACGGGTTCATGCGGAACGCCCCCGACAGCGAGGGGGAGCACCCCGTGAACTCGGACACGACGATCGTCGAACGCGGCTGCCCGTGGAGATCCGCGTCCTTCTGCGCCTCAAGCCCGCCCCCAGAAGGCTGCGAGCCGTCCTCTTCGTTCGTGCTGCCCTCGTCGTCCAGACGCCCCGCCTGGCGGCACACCACATACTCGTACGGCAGGAGGTTCATGCCGTCCCGGGTACACGTTACCACTGCCACCTCGGCGATTGAGAACAGCGCCATGCGCTCGTGCAGCGCCAGCGCGCGCTCGATCAGCACCACGGGCTCGTACTCGGCCGTCCCGAACCTCCGGTTGACCCGCTCAGCCGTCTCCTTGACGTAGGCCTGAAGCTCCCGCACCTCGGCGCCCGCTGACCGCGCCGGATTGATGGCCTGCACGAGAACGCACTTGCCGACGAGGTCCGCGTGCTGCTCGAGGAGGAGCTCCATACCCTGGATCTTGAGCTCGATCCCCTTGAAGGCGTCCATGTCGTCAATGCCGACCATGACAGCCCTGTCCCCGTACTCGGCAAGGAGCTCCCCCCGCCGCCACTTGTAGTCCGGCCACTCGAACCCCTCTAGGTACCGCTGCGGCTTGACACCGATGGGAAGGATCTTGATCGAAACCTTGCGCCCGTAGTACTCCACGACGATTGACCCGCGGTTGGTGTGGTGCTCGAGCCCGAGCATTCGGGAGCAGCACGAGAGGAAGTGCCGGGCGTAGTCGAAGGTGTGGAACCCGATCACGTCGGCGTTAAGCATCGACCGCACGATCTCCTCGCACTTGGGGAAGGTCCGGAAGATCTCGGACGACGGGAACGGTGAGTGAAGGAAGAACCCGCAGCGGATGCGGTGGAAGCGCTTCCGGAGCAGCGAAGGGAGGACTAGGAGGTGGTAGTCGTGGATCCAGACGTAGTCCTTCTCCAGCACGAGCACCTCGAGGATGCGGTCGCAGAAGGCCTTGGAGGCCTTGATGTAGGCCTGCCACATGCCTGGATCGAAGCGCTGGGAGGCGCTCGGGGAGATGGGGAGGACGTGGTGCAGGGTGGGCCAAAGCTGCTGTTTGCAGAACGTCTTGTAGTATTTCTCCCGGAGGTCCTTGCCCAGGAACACGGGGAGGCAGTTGAACTCGTGGTGGAGCAGCTGCGATACCTTCTCCTGGTCGGCGAGGTCGATCTCCACCCCCAGGGTCCCAGCGAAGAACGTCTCAAACTCGTCCGGCACCCCCTCCTTGGCCTGCCCCAGCAGGGCGTCCTCGTCCCATTCGAAGGCCAGCCCCCCGATGACGCGGTCCTCCCCGTCGGCCGCCTCGGCCGGGCGCACGCGCACGGGTAGCTGGTTGGCCACCACGATCATCCGGGGCTTGCGGTCCTCCTCAGTGCTCGCGCCCATCGCCCAGTGCTCGTCCTCCTCCGGCACCGATTCCTTGATGGAGGTCCCGACCCGGGGCTGCGGGGACGGGCGTGGGGGACGTCGGGGGTGCGGGGGACGGCGGGGGTGGGGGAAACGTCGGGGGTGGGGGCTGCTGGTCCATGGGCGGTGGTTGGGGCCCACGCGAGGCGGTGGGGGCGACCAGTGGAACAGGTGCGCGGTCAAGTGGGCCCGCAGCGTGCAAATCCGAGAAATGGCCGTGAATCGATGAGCATTGCAGCCGTTCGTCCTGGTGCAACGACGTGCGCGGGCGCAGAGCCCACAGCATCGGTGGGGCGCACCTTGGTCCGCCGCATCCCCCCGCCCATACCTCCTCCCATGCCGCGGTCCTGCCCCCGCGCTAAGGCCTGGAGGTCATGACAAGAGCCCCCCAGAGTCTGCATCGTCCCTCCGTCACCCCTGCGGGCAGGTTCCCTGGCCCAGGTGTTCCTTGGCCAGGTGCCCCCGCCGGTCGGGGGCAAGGGGCCGGATACAGCGGGGGGAAGGGCGCGGGCAGTGGTCCACACCCCGTATAACAAGAGCTGGGCGTTCAATCTCACGGGATCGGGATTCCCCTGCCATTTCGAGACCAGGCAGCGTGGATCCGCGGGAGCGAAGGCGCGAACCGTGTGGGGGAAGGGGGGAAGGAAGGCTGGCGGCGCCGGCGAAGGCCATATAGTCGACGGGAGGGGGGGCGGTCAAGGCACTTTTGCATCGGAGGGGCGGACGAGCGTGGACAGTGGGGGCTGGAGGGGGGGCAGGGGCAGCTCACTGGGCCTCGAAGGCGGATAGAGAGGGATATGGTTCCAGGCCGAGGTCCCTCTCGTCGACTGAAGCGGGACGGGTATTCTATGTGGAGCGGATGGGTACACTATCCGACTCGACGGCACTGCCGTCCGATATGGCCGTCCGGGGGGCCTTGAAGGCCCGGCCTTCAGGCGATGTGCCCGTCGCTAAAGCAAAACGTTCCTACATCTTCGGAGTTATGTGCCGGACCTTCATCAGCCCTCCTGGCTGTGGTACGCCTCAATCACGCGGCAATTCGTGGCTGTCGGATAATAATGGAGCTGCGAAGAGCTTTATTTTCGCCACCAAGACGGAAAGATACCACGTAGGGTTCTGGGGGGGGTCAAGGAGTGTTTCGTCTCTTGAGGATGTTGCCCGGGTGAGTTGGCGTGCGTTTCAGGGGCGTCTCCAGAAGCGAATCTCGGTGCGGGGATGTTGGTGGCCCGATAGTGGCAGGGTGACCCCCTTCACCGCACCCACTGCTTCCGGTTGCGTGAGAGTCGCTTCATGACGCCGTGGACTAGGTGGCGAACGCGATTGCCCGCACGCCGCAGTGCGCTCGTGGCAGCGGCCGAGAGGGGGCACTTGGAGGCGGTCGCCGCGGCGCTTGACGAGGGGCTGCCGGTGGACGCGCGGAGCGTGTTCCAGTCGACGCTCCTACACGCGGCCGCGGGGCGGGGGCAGTGGGAGGTCGTTGAGCTCCTCCTCGAGCGTGGGGCCGACGTCTCGGCCATCGACTTCGGTCGCATGCGCCGGACGGCACTGCACCTGGCCTGCCACGGGGGGCACATCCGGACCGTCGAGATTCTGCGCAGCCGCGGCGCGGACGTACACGCGCAGGGGCGGGGGTGGTCCAAGCTCGTGCAGGGGGTCCGGTGTGGCTCCTTCATCGACCACACCGAGCCGTGCTCCGAGTCCCCCGACGCCCTGGCCAAGAACGAGACGGTCCGCCTGGCCCTCAACGAGACGCCGTGGAGCCCGGACATCCACGCCCGCTTCCCGAGGCAGTTCCGCGACGCCGTGCGGGCCGTCTTGCTTTGCGCCCGCCGCGCCCCACCCGAGGGCAGCGGCGGTGGGGGCAGCGAGGAGGGGAGCAGCGCCAGGGGGCGCGCCCGAGTCTCCGACCTCCCCCATGAGCTCATCCTGCTGGTGGCGGAGCGCATGGCGTACCCGATCTCCGCGTGGGTGGACCGGGCGGCGTATCGGGATGCCAGCGGGGACTGAGGCCCGCCGGCCGCCTTCAATCGTCGAAGTCCGAGCTCTCCCCCTCGCTCCCCTCGGCGGCCTGGATCACGAGCTTCTCGAGGAGCGCCTTGGCCTCCCGCTTGGACGCGGCGTCCCGGTCGACGTCCCCGTCCGCTTTACAGATGTCCCCGACCTCGTTCAGCGCCAGCGCTACCTCCTCCGGGGTCACGTTCCGGCCCCCGAACACCTCCATGCCAACGAGGTCCTTCTCCTTCTTGCCGTTGTGGTACAGGAGGAGCGTGGGGAGGGCCACGTCCGGGTACTTGGGGATGGCCTCTGTGGAGATGATCTTCACGAAGCGCGAGTTGGGGTAGCGCCGGGCCAGCTCGTCCAGGCACTCGTTCAGCACCGAACACTGGCTCACGTACTCCTTGAAGAGGTGCACCACCACCCAGACGTCGTCCCCGGCCCGAGTGATCTTCTGCTCCCACTCGTTCGCCTTGATCAGCTCCAAGGTGCCGAATCGGGGGCGCGCAGCAGCCTCTTTCATCGCCGCGATCCGCTGCCGCCGGTATTCCTGCGATCGCGACGGGCGCGGTCGGGGGGCTGAGGGGGTCCACGTCGCCAAAAACAAGACCCCTTGTGGTCGCGAGGGGAGGAATGCCCTGATCCGGCACGTCAGGGCAACTTTGCTGCGGATCTTTCGATCCATGTCCCCCCGTTCGACTCTCGCGCACCTCCAGGAATCGGTCGTCCTCGATCTCGAGCTCCTCCAGCGCAGCAATATCCTCCTCGTCGTCGATGGCCTCCTTCGATGCCGGATCCACTTCCTCCTCCGGGGCGAACTTGTCAGGCTTCCAGGCCTTCGGCCGCTCGGGTAGATTGCCATACTTCACCTGAAGATCCTCCCACACGGTCGTCTTCCCCTCGACGTCCTTATACGTCGTGTGGTAGTCCCCCATCTCGTCTGCGCGCCACTTCCTGCTCGGCCCCCCTCGCGCCCGCCTATCTCCCGGTTTCGGTACCGATGGATCCAGCCCCTAGGGTGCGAGAAAGTGGAGCCTGTGTCGCACGCGCAGGGCCTCTTCGTCCTCGTCGACGGAGGGATTGTCGGGACAGTGTCTGGCACCGTCACGGGCGCTGCCCGGACTCTGCCGACGTACACGAGGGCGCGCCGCCCCCCTCACGCTGGGGCGCGTCAGGCCGCTCCCTTCAACCAGCCGACCCGATGTCTATCCCCGACACATGTCCTGCCACGCACCCCAGGGCGGCCCTCAGAAGAACCTCCAGGGATCCCTGTCAGGGGCGACGTAGTCCTTGGTGGTCCCGGCCAGGCGGAAGCTCCGCACGGCCTCCCGGAAGCCCGCCTCCCCGTCCCTCCAGAGGGCTTCGGGGCACTGCACGGAGAAAGTGTAGATGTAGGGCGTCCCGTCGTCCCCCTTACGGACGGCGCTCACGGCGTACTGGTGCCGGTAGGTCTCCTTGGTCGCCTCGAGCATGGTGGGCGACCCCCTAGCGATCGACTCGAAGTAGTAGTACGGCGCCCCGTCGACCTGGACCTCCTCGGCGCTCTCGAGAGAGTTGAGCGACACGCGCTGCCCCGAGGAGATGCGGGCGGTGGACTTGTCGATGAGCACCGCCTGGGCCAGGTCCCGGGCGTTCCATTCAGCTGGGTCGGACGGGAGGGCCGGGGAGGGGGGGCCCACGTACACGGTCACGGTTAGCGCGTCCCCGAGCGAGGCCAGCTCCGACACGATGCGCTGCCTGCCATCCCCGGTGAGGGGTGCCGCAGACGAGTACCGCTCTGGCTTACGCGTCACGATGAGGGGCAGGGTCTTGCCCGAAGCTGCGCGGGGGGACCCAGGGGGCTGGGTGGGGGACCGTCGCTTGACGGTTCCCTCGGCGTCGCGCCTCGGGTGGCAGCGGGCGGGGGAGGGGGATCGCGGCGCTCACCAGTCGCGGTGGGGTAAGTGAAGCTGTAGGCCAGGGTCTTGTCGCTGAACGCCTTGACGGCCCCCTCCGCCGAGCTGGGGGAGGCGGGCACAGTGAGGGCCGCGACAGCGGCCACCATCATGGCCATCGCCTGACGCCGGGAGCTGTCGACGCCGACATCGTCCTGGGACGAGCTCCTGCGGGGGCGGAGTGCAACACAAGGAGCTGTCGTCCGACGGCATACACCGTGGGATCGCCTCTCTGCAGCTTCCGCACGCGGTGAGGATTGGGGGACCACGGGTGGGGTCGCCCACCTGGCCAGCGTTGCAGGAACCCGCTGCAACCTGCGCTCGCCCTGCGGCGCGAGACGCGCGCGCACAGTGGCGGAGCTCATCGCCAATGCGGTCATCGTCTCTGAACTGTTGTTCCTGGGGAGATGTGATGCGCGGGGGTACGGCAGAGGCAGATAATGTGGAGGGGAGATGACGCTGGACCTGCTCGATGCGAAGCGAGGGTGGAGGGATGGTCAGTGCAGGTTCTTTGATGGAGAACAACGAGGCCTGCGGCACCCCCCACCGCTGAGAGGCCCCCAGTGCCGTTGCCTAGCGAGACTTTCGGGGGCTCGTGTCCGACTCGGTCAGCCATCAGGAGCCTCGGGGAAACTCGCCGGGCGGACTAATGTCCCCGTCCTTGAAGCCCGCCAGGCAGCAGGGGACGGGGCACTGCGACTCGATTCCATCAAATCGAACAAAAGGCTCTCGCCATGGCTGTCGTGACGAGCCGGGCACTCCTCCCTCGTGCCCTGGGGGGACGGTTGAGGCCCCCCACACGAGTAGCCCACTCCGCCGCGCGCGCGCCTCCATCGACGCTCGCGCCACGCACCCGAGCGGTGTACTGCCGCGCTGCGAGCGCTGCCGCGGCGGCCCCGCCCCCGTCCCCTATCCTCCCGGGCGGGGTGGGGCTCAAGAGCGGCGCCCTCAGCGTCGGGGTGGGGCTCGCGCTCAAGCTCCTCGTGCCGTGCCCGGCGGGGCTCGAAGAGCCTGCGTGGAACCTCTTCTGCATCTTCGCGTCCACTATTGCAGGGGTGGTGCTGAAGCCGCTCCCGATGAGCGCCTGGTCGTTCCTCGGGGCCACCGCGGCCGTGGCCACGGGAGCATGCACCTTCCCGGAGGCCTTCCGTGCCTTCTCCAACGAGGCCATGTGGCTCGTGATCCTGTCCTTCTTCTTCGCCAAGGGGGTGGAGAACACAGGATTGGGCGCCCGCCTTGCTTCGCACTTCGTCCGCGGCCTGGGGCGGTCGTCCCTGGGGCTGGCGTACGGCCTCGTCGCCGCAGAGACGGCCCTGGCCCCCGCCATGCCCTCGAGCGCCGCCCGCGCCGGGGCGGTCTTCGCCCCTGTCATCAAGTCGGTGTCGGCGGCGCAGTATTCCACCGCCGAGACGGACGAGTCCCGCCGGAGGCTCGGCCGTTTCCTCGTCATGACGCAGCTGCAGTGCAGCGTTGCCAGCTCGTCCCTCTTCCTCACGGGGGCGGCCCAGTCCTTCCTGTGCCTCCGCCTAGCCTCCGAGATGGGCGTGGTCGTGGCGGGCGCCCCCTTCGTCGCCTGGCTCAAGGGCGCCTCCATCCCGGCTCTCGCAAGCCTAGCCCTGACCCCACTGGCCCTCTTCTGGGCCATGCCCCCGGGCCTGCGGAGCACCCCGGAGGCGCCCGTGGCAGCGCAGCGCCGGCTCGACGAGATGGGGCCCATGTCGCAGAAGGAGGCCACGATGGCCGTGGTTCTCGGCCTCACCCTCGCCGGCTGGGTCGGCGGATACGCAGTTGGCGTGTCGCCCACGTGCGCCGCCATGCTCGGGCTCAGCGCCCTCATGGTCACTGGGTGTCTGACGTGGGCCGAGTGCCTCGACAACCGTTCGGCGTGGGACACGCTCATGTGGTTCGCCGTCCTCCTCGGCATGGCTGCGCAGCTCACGACCGTCGGCGTTATCCCCTACGTGGCGGACCGCGTCGGGGAGGCGCTCACAACGTCCCTCGGCGGCGGGTGGCCTGCTGCGTTCGCCGCCCTCCACGCGGCATACTTCCTCCTCCACTACATCTTTGCCAGCCAGACGGCGCACGTGGGGGCCCTATACACGGCCTTCCTGGCGATGATGGTCGGGGCGGGGGTGCCCGGGCAGCTGGCCGCCCTGACGCTCGCCTACGGGAGCGCCCTAAACGCTGCCATGACGCACTATGCGAGCGGGCAGGCGGCTGTGTATGTCGCGAGCGGGTTCGTGACGTCCGGGGAGGTATTCAAGGTGGGCGCCGCCGTGGGGGCGCTGAACTTCGGGATCTGGGGCACGCTGGGGATGCTCTGGTGGAAGGTGCTGGGGCTGTGGTGAGTAGCACGCGTCGGGCGACCTGGCCCGGGCGCAGGTGACTCAGTGCCTTGAACAACTTTAGTCCGCGGCTACCACCGCACCCGTCCCGACTTCCGGTACTCCAGCGGGGCCAGACTGCTGGCCCTAAACGGAAGCATGATATGCTGCGGCGGGAAGAGCATCATCGCCGCCCCCAGTCTGTGCGACACCTCCAGGTTGTCAGCGCGCACGGGTTGCGTCCGCGCCCGGGGCACCAGCTTGGAGATGAGCTTGCCCCCCTCCACCGCGTCGGCCTTGATGCTGTTCATCCCGCAAATGCGAACGATGAACGTCGCCCCCTCCTTCCGGAACACCTGCGGGGGGGGGGGCGTGGGGACACTTTGTCGCCGCCAGCCACCAGCACGGGGAACCAGTGCCTAGTAGGCGGACCCCTGTGGCGCGGGCGGACGCAGGGCGGCGGGCTCCACGGCCTTGCCCCGCCTCCGCCCGCCCGGACGCGCCGCGCCCCGCGCCCCCCACCTCGAGCATCCCCCGCGCCCGCGCCCGTCGTTGTGAGGGAGGGAAGGGCGTCACGGTCCAGAACACGACCACGGACTCCGACCCCAGGGGGGCATCCCCCCAGGGGTGGGGCGAAGGTAGTGCCCAAGATCCGCTCACCTTGGCCACCAGGCTTCCCGTCACCCCCGCACTCATGTCGTCCGCCCTAAACTACCCGCAAGCGAACTCTACCACCCCTCTGTCCCCTGGGCGATACGCAGCGGCCCCGAGAGTGACCTTCAGGCACTGATTGAGGAGTTGAGCGACTGGGCACGAATAGCAAGCGTAACCGCGACACTGCGCGCACTTATGAGCCACCGGAGCCCCAAATTAGGTAGAAATAAGGGATCCGGGAACGTCCCTCCTCGCGCTGCGGAGGGAGATCGGAGTCAGACCAATGTCAGGTCCTGCGCTGCGTGATCGACCTCCCGTTCCTGAGCCGAATCGCGACGTCCGCTCAAGTGGGCGCTTCCGGTCCCCCTCTCTTCCTCTACGAAGTCTTTTTCCTCACACGAGGTTGGACGACTTCTTTTGGGCAGGAGAATGGTGTCTCTCAAGTTCCAGAAGAGGCTCGCGGCCTCCGTTCTCTCCTGCGGGAAGAACAAGGTCTGGCTCGACCCCATGGAGTCCAACGAGATCGCCATGGCCAACTCCAGTGAGTCGAAAACGCGCCCCGGCCCCGCACGCACGCACCTCGGGGGAGGGAGACACCTCTTGTCACTTCACACCCACGGATTGGCTTCTCTGTCGGAGATGTGGTATTTTGCGGCGTATATTTCATGTCTCTGGACCGGGAGGGCGTGACTACGGCCCCATAGCGCCGCGGACGGGTGGCGGAGCGCAGTCTCTTGTCGCTGGGTATCGGGAGATAGGACGCGGCGGGGCGCTACCGGGTGTATTCCTGCCGCGAATCGTGGTATTCGCGCGATATATGGGGGACGGCGTGACGCTTCGGGAGCTGAGTCGCGCAGTTTGTTGTGGGGGGCGACCCGGCTGCACTCTCTGAAAGCCTTCAGAGAGGAACGCGATTCTGCTCTCCCCCCCGCCTCCTCGGCGCGCACGGGCCTGATGTCCTTGTCGCTCCGGCTCTTCGTGATCGCAGGGCAGGCCATCCGCAAGCTCGTGAAGGATGGGCTCGTCATCAAGAAGAACAACAACATCCACTCCCGCTTCCGCGCTCGCCAGACCGCCGAGGCCAAGTCCAAGGGCCGCCAGTCCGGCTACGGCAAGCGCAAGGGTACCGCCGAGGCTCGTATGCCCACCAAGGTGAGCCGTGAATCCCCCGCGCCGGCCCGCACTGGTCCCAGGACGCGCCTGGGGGGCTGGGGAGGAGGCGCCCCCCGCCCCGCGCCATGGGAGCGCGCTCGCCGCCATTGCGCCGCGCTACCGTCGAGAAGCGGCGATGAGAAGCGATGTTCACGCGTGGGGTCCTTATCACGGTACCGCAGGTGCTCTGGATGCGCCGCACTCGTGTGCTGAGGAGGATGCTCAAGAAGTACAGGGACGGGAAGAAGATCGACCGCAACCTGTACCACGACCTTTACCTCAAGTGCAAGGGTAACGTGTACAAGAACAAGCGTGTGCTCATGGAGGCTATCCACCACGAGAAGGCCGAGCGCCTCCGTGAGAAGAACATCACCGAGCAGTTCGAGGCGCGCCGCAACAGGCTCAAGGCCATGCGCGTGCGCAAGGCCGCCCGCCGCGAGGAGCGCCTCGCCGCCGGGCCCATGGCCGCCGAGAAGAAGTAAGCAACTCGTTGTTTGCTCGCCGCTCGGGCGATTGGGGTGTAAGGGCCGCAGGCCCGCAACACTGGGCTGGGGTCGGGGCCTTCGGAATGGCACCCTGCTCCGGTCTGGTGGCTGCGGCGTGCGTGAGCATGCCGCGGCGAATATAGTCCTGCTTGATGGCCGACTTCTGCATGCTTAGGAGGCGGCTGATCAGGACGCGCCCGCGTTGCTCTCTTGAAAGTGACGAGGGTTCTGAGCATTGAGCAACCACTGGCAGTGCCGAGCTGGCATTTGAGGTGGGCAGAAGGCGCAACTACGAAGGCCCGACGCGCGCACCATCTTCCCCAGTTCGAGCACGCGTCCACGTCCCGCGCACATCGACACAGGCAACCACGAGCGTGTGCGCACAGGTGGAGAGCAGCTCGCTGCATCCCCGGGGGGGCGCAGGACTCGGGCTCCAGCCCTGCGGACTTTACAGCAGTCGGCATGGTAATCCCGGAGCGGCAGTGTTTCATTGACGGCCGCTGGGTGCGGCCAGTCCGCAACGGCCGAATGGACGTCGTGAATCCAGCCACGGAGACAGTCATTGGCACGATCCCGGCGTGCACTGCGGAGGACGCGGTGTACGCGGTCGAGGCTGCAAACCGCGCCCTGAAGTCCTGGCGTAATACCACAGGCACGGAAAGGGCTAAATATCTTCGCGCCATTGCGGAGAAGGTGCGAAGAGCGCGCACAGCCCCGGCGGGGCGCGCGTTCCAACCTCACGACAGAGGGGGTGGTCGACGAGTTCTCGACCGGCACGCGGCACCAGAGCTCGAATGGGGCCAAACTTGCTGCTTTTGCGCAATACATATTGCCACAAGTGCGACATTCGGGTGGATGCGATGCTGTATCGTACCTGGCGCCCCGTATTCCCCCCAACGACCCACCTCATCGCGCAACGACCCACTTCGTGGCCCGCAGTTGCGCCAGAAGAAGACGGTTCTCGCAAAGCTGGAGTGTCTGGATAACGGGAAACCGATAGATGAGACGGAATGGGACCTAGATGACTGCGCAGGTCCGCACGCTGCGAGCTGGGCGCGCCCCTCCTCCCTCAGCCCACCGCTCCTAGCCTCCTCCACCCACAACCTGACACGGCCCTGTTGTGCCCGCCCCCCCGCAGGCTGCTTCGACTACTACGCGGATCTCGCGGAGAGGCTGGACGAGGCGGAGGTGGTTGACGTCGGCATGGAGGAGTTCAAGGCGCGGGTAGTCCAGGAGCCGATTGGCGTGGTAGCGCTCGTGACGCCGTGGAACTACCCGCTCCTCATGGCGTGCTGGAAGGTCGCCCCCGCACTCGCCGCGGGCTGCTGCGCCGTCCTCAAGCCGTCGGAGGTGTGCTCAGTCACGTGTCTGGAGCTCGGGCAGATCGCCAGCGAGGTGAAGCTCCCGAACGGCGTCTTCAACGTGATTCCGGGGCTCGGGGCCGAGTGTGGGGCAGCCCTCGTCGGGTGCCCCGGCGTCCACAAGGTGTCCTTCACGGGGAGCGTTTCGACCGGCCGGGCCATCTCCATGACGTGCGCTAGCAACCTGGTACCGTGCACGATGGAGCTCGGGGGTAAGAGCGCGCTCATCGTGTTCGAGGACGCTGACGTCGACAAGGCCGTTGAGTGGTGCATGTTCGGGGTGTTCTGGACCTGCGGGCAGATCTGTTCGGCGACGTCCCGCCTGCTCGTCCACGAGTCTATCGCCCAGCGCTTCTACCGCAAGCTCAGGGAGCGCGCCGAGGCCATCCGGATCGGGGACCCGACCGAGAAGGGCGTGCGGCTGGGCGCCCTCGTTAACCGTGGGCAGTACGCCAAGGTCCTCGGCCATATCCGCGAGGCGCTCGAGGACGGGGGGACGCTGCTCACGGGAGGCAAGCGCCCGCCCCATATGGCCAGGGGCTACTTCGTTGAGCCCACGGTGTTCGTCAACGTCCGCCCCGGCCACCGCCTGTGGCGCACGGAGGTCTTCGGACCCGTGCTCGCGTGCTGCACCTTCCGTGGCGAGGAGGAGGCGGTCAGGCTGGCCAACGACTCGGAGTTCGGGCTCGCTGGGGCTGTTTGCAGTGAGGACGTGGCGAGGTGCGAGCGGGTCGTCCGGGCGCTCGAGTGCGGCATCACGTGGATCAATTGCAGCCAGCCGTGCTTTTGCCAGCTCCCCTGGGGGGGGGTCAAACGGTCGGGCTTTGGCCGTGACCTCGGTACGTACGGGCTCTCTGGGTACCTGTCGCCCAAGCAGATCACCACCTACGTCAGCAAGGACACGTGGGACTGGTTCCCCGAGGAGCAGAGGAGGGCGAAGCTGTAAGCGAGCCGGCGCGGGGGGGAGCGACCCCAGACAGCCGTCCGGGGCAGTGCCGCCGTCGGTGCTGCTGTCGGTGGCGTCCAGGGCGACGCCAGAGACCGGCGGGAGTGTTCGCCCCCGGGGGCGGCTCTCTGTGTCTTCGTATACTCTGCCCGAACGGATTTCGAGTACAGAGTAGCTTCGCGGGGATGGTTTGACAGCTGGTCCTGAAGGTCGCTGTGCCGCATTCCAGCCAAACAAAAGCGAGCTTGAATCGGGAGCCCAAATCTCAGCAAGTGGTATGCTGACAGCTTGCAGTCGTCATACATTATCGTTCAGAGGTCTCGTACGCGCCGTTACCGCCTCTAATTCGCCGCGCGAGACGGCTAAAGGCTCGTGGATGGGAATGAGCGGTTTCGCGGCCTCCACGGTAGCTGCCAGGGCTCTGGCGGGTGCCCCAGCGCCGCGCACGCCACGTTCGAGCTACAACGCGACGACTGGCGCCTGTTCATGCTCGTTCACGGGAGCGAGTGCCCTACTCACGTCCCGTGGGGGGCAGCCCAAGCCCACTCGGACCCTGGCGACGAGCAGCGGCGCTGGCGACGGCGGGGTCTACTCGGAGAAAACTTCAGAGAAGGAGATGGAGTACTTCGACGTGCTGAACAAGGAGGAGGAGCCCTGGTGGCACCCCGAGGAGTACGACGTCATCGTCGTCGGGGCGGGGCACGCTGGCTGTGAGGCGGCCCTGGCCTCTTCGCGGATGGGGGCGCGCACCCTCCTGCTCACCATGACCCTCGACAAGATCGCGTGGCAGCCGTGCAACCCCGCTGTCGGTGGCCCTGCCAAGAGCCAGCTGGTCCACGAGGTCGACGCTATGGGCGGGTGGATCGGCAAGGTGGCCGACCGCACCTACCTCCAGAAGCGCGTCCTGAACCGCTCCAAGGGTCCGGCCGTGTGGGCGCTGCGGGCGCAGACGGACAAGCTCGAGTACTCGAAGGAGATGAGAAGGGTGCTGGAGGAGTGCCCCGGTCTGGATATCCGCGAGGCGGCGGTGGAGGACATCGTGGTGGACTCGAACGGCGAGTGCCGGGGCGTGCGGACCTTCTTCGGCGTCTCGTTCAAGTCCCGGAGCGTGGTCCTGACCACGGGGACCTTCATGAACGGGCGCATCTGGGTCGGGCGGCGGAGCATGGAGGCCGGGCGGGCGGGGGAGGCCCCCTCCAAGGGCCTGACCGAGGCCCTCACACGGCTGGGCTTCGAGACAGACCGGCTGAAGACGGGCACCCCCGCCCGGGTGGACCGGCGCTCCATCCAGTGGGCGGGGCTGGAGGAGCAGCCGGGGGAGGATGACGGGCACTTTTTCTCCTTCGACCCGCGCGAGCACGTGAGCCGCGAAATGCTCTCGTGCTACATCACGCGTACCACCGAGGCCACCCACAAGCTGATCCGGGAGAATCTCCACGAGACGCCCAAGTACGGCGGGTGGCTGCCGGCCAGCGGGCCCCGGTACTGCCCCTCGATCGAGGACAAGATCGTGCGCTTCGCCGACAAGGAGTCGCACCAGATCTTTCTCGAGCCCGAGGGCCGCGAGACGCCGGAGATCTACGTGCAGGGCTTCTCCACGGGCCTCCCTGAGCGCCTGCAGCTGGAGCTCCTGCGGTCGCTGCCGGGGCTGGAGGGGGCCGTGATGCTGCGCCCGGCGTACGCCGTCGAGTACGACTACCTGCCCGCGCACCAGTGCAACCCGACGCTCGAGACGAAGCGCGTCGGGGGGCTCTTCTTCAGCGGGCAGCTCAACGGGACGACGGGGTACGAGGAGGCGGCCGCACAGGGGCTCCTGGCGGGGATGAACGCGGCGCTCCGGGCGCGCGGGGACGTGCCCCTCGCTCTGCCCCGGGAGCAGAGCTATATCGGGACGCTCATCGACGACCTGGTCACCAAAGACCTCCGGGAGCCCTACCGCATGCTCACCAGCCGCTCCGAGTACCGCCTCGTCCTCCGGTCCGACAACGCGGACGAGCGCCTCACCCCGCTGGCGCGGGAGGTGGGGCTGATCCCGGACGAGCGGTGGGACATGTTCCAGGGGAAGATGGCGCGCATCGGCGCGGAGCGGGAGCGGCTGGCGGGCACCCGGGTGGGCCTCGACTCGGAGGTGGCGCAGGAGGCTGCCCGGCTCTCGGGGCAGGGGACCTCCTCCAACGCCCCGACGCTCGAGGAGCTCCTGCGCCGCCCGCACGTCCACTACCCCGTGCTCGAGCGCACGGGCCACGGGCAGTCGGCAGCGGGCGTCCCCGAGGGCGACCGCCTGTCGGACAGGGAGAAGGAGTGTGTCGAGATCAGCATCAAGTATGCCGGCTTCATTGGGCGCCAGCAGAAGCAGCTCGAGCAGATGATGCGCAAGACGGGCAAGCGGATCCCGGACTGGGTCGACTACTCGGAAATCGCTACCATGTCCCTCGAGTCTCGGGAGAAGCTCGCCAAGATCCGCCCCGGCACCGTCGGGCAGGCGTGGCGGGTCGGCGGGGTCACCCCGGCCGACATCAACAACCTGCTCGTGCACATCGAGGTGCAGCGGCGGCGGCGGAGGGCCGCGGGGGAGGCCGACGACGCGGACGAGGAG
>Ga0181583_10000302_pt1 | contig 34198 bp, 31 predicted proteins | sample 071ome_31_FD_132461 | JGI IMG/M metagenome (GOLD analysis project Ga0181583, IMG submission 132461) | Coastal salt marsh microbial communities from the Groves Creek Marsh, Skidaway Island, Georgia - 071405CT metaG (megahit assembly) | ecosystem: Environmental > Aquatic > Marine > Intertidal... | reverse complement strand
TACGAACCCGACGAGGGGTGGGAGCCCGGCGACATCGTCGCCTTCCGATGCCGCGACTGTCTCGATCGCTGGGACGTCGAACTCACCGCTGACGACATCGAGCCTTGACTCGGGTGCGCACTGCCGTCACCGATCGAGTGCGGCGATCGCCTCGGTGATCGGATCGAGGTGCTGATGCATCAGAGCCTCGATCACCGACAGGTCGGCGTAGCGATCGGTGTGCTCGGCGATGGGCTCGAAGCTCTCCGTACGCTGGACGAGCAGGTCGACTGCCTCGTCGGGCGACGACCACACGCCGGCGAAGGTACCGGCGTGCACGGCGCAACCGATCGCAGCCGATGAACGAAGTCGGTTCCGGCTCACCGGGACCCCATGGACGTCGGCGAGGATCTGCAGCATGACGTCGGAGTTGGCACCGCCCCCACTCACGACCAATTCGTCGAACGGCCGAGCGAGTTCGTCGGCCATCTGCTGCATATGGCGCCGCAGTCGCAGGGCGATTCCCTCGAGTATCGACCGGTACACATGGGCTCGGCCGTGACGGCCGTCGAAGCCGATCAACGCTCCTTTTCGAAATGGTGCATGAGGTGGGGCAGCCCAGTCGTGCACGGTCAGCAAGCCGTCACAACCGGGCGGCACCGTCTGCGCCTCGACATCGAGCTCGCGTTCGGACGCCCCCGCTGCGAACTGGTCTCGGAACCAACTGACGCTCCACATGCCGCGACGAACGCCCCAACACTCGTAGAGGTACTGCCCTGCGATCGCGGCCTGGAATGTCCAGAAGGATTCGGCATCGGCGAGGGGCGCTGCACCATGTGTCATCGCCGCGATGTAGGTACCGAGCGAAATCAGGCCGACCCCCGGGTCGAGCGCCCCTGAACCGAGAGCTTCGACAGCCTTGTCGTGGGCCGTTGCGATGACCGGGAGGCCCTCGGGCACGCCGAGTTCGGCAGCGACCGAAGCGGAGAGTCCGCCGATCTTCTCCCCTGGTTTCACGAGGTCGAAGACCTGGTCACGACGAAGCCCGCAGGCATCCCATTGTGTGGCGTCGGTCGACCAGTCGAGCGCAAGATCGTCGACGGGCCACCATCCGATCAGGTTCGCACAGGTGTCCACCCGCTCTCCGGTGAGCCGGAATCCGATGTACCCCGAGCTCGTGGTGACGTGGCTGACGTCACCGTAGTGAGATTCGTGGGCGTGGGGATGATCCAGGCGCTCGTCCATCCAATTGATCACGGGGTGGGCGAGTGACCCGTCGGCCCGAAGCAGGACCCGACAACAGCGAATGACACAAATGCCCATCGCGTCGATGTCGGCGGTGTCGTGCCCGGCAGCAGTGAACCCAGCGATGGCCTCACGGAACGCTGCAACGGTCCCGTCCCACAGGTCGTCGGCGGGATGGATCGCTCGGTTGGGAGACGGGATCACCAGTTGGCGGAGCTGTTTTCGGCCTTGGGCAACAACCTCGCCCGACTCGGCGAAGACGACAACCTTTGCGCTCTGGGTCCCGATGTCGACCCCGATCACGAACCGTTGTTCGGCCATGGCGGAGCAACCTAGCGGTCACGCTGCCCCTCCACCCCGGCCAGCCCCTCATCCTCACCCCTTCCGCTCGACACTCCAGCGGAGCCGCGCGGCGGAGGTGCCGTGCTGCAAGAACTACGCCGCCCCGGTTCGGGCGTGAGAGGCTCACGCCCGATGAGTGGAACGACCACGGCCGACGAGGCAATCCTGACGTGGAGGACGCTGCCATTCCTCGTCGGTGGGTTTCTCGGGCCATTCGGCACCATGGTCGTGATCTCGATCTACCCGGAGTTGCGCACCACCTTCGACGCTTCCACTGCCGCCGTCACATGGTCGTTCTCGGGCTATCTCTTCGCGATGGCGGTGTGTCTGCTGGTCTCGGGAACGATCGGCGAACGGTACGGCCGCAGGCGGGTCACCCGCATCACGTTCTGCGTCTACGCCCTGGCATCGATCGTCGCCGCGTTCACGCCCACGCTCGGCCTGTTCATCGCAGCCCGCATCGTGATGGGTGCCGCCAACGCCTTCATCACGCCGCTGTTGATTGCCGGACTTTCCGAGATCGTCGAGGAGCGCCGTCTCGGCCGGGCCGTTGGTGTCTACGCCGGCTTCCAGGCTGCCGGGTCGGCAGTCGCTCCCTTCGCCTCCGGACTCATGGCCGAGATCGACTGGCGATGGACGTTCATCCTCGTCGCCGCCGTGTCGATCCTGCTCAGCCTCCGGCCCGCCCCCGGCGAACCGCGGCAGTCGCTGAACGCACCACCGATCCGCCCGCTCTTTCGGCTTGCGATGACACGGCTGTGGCTCGGCGCGTTCACCGCTGCAGCCGGCCCACTGGGCCTTGCCGTGCTGGTCGGGGTTCGACTGCGCGATGAACTCGACGTCTCGTCGTCGGGTGCCGGGGCGATCCTGCTCACCTCCGGCCTCCTCACCATGGCGACGAGCCCGCGATGGGGCTCGGCCATCGACCGTCTCGGCGGTCGCCGGGCGTCACTGCTGAGCCTCGGGGCGACCGCAGTCATCGGCGCCACCCTCGGCATCTTCGGCGAGGTGACGACGTTCGTCGTCGTGTGGCTTCTGCTGTCGGTCGTCGTCGGTCTGATCCCACTGAACCTGCAGCGTCTCGCTGCGATCGCCGTGCCAGAGAACCGCGGTGGTGCCCTGAGCTCGGTGCTTGCGTTCCGCTTCTTCGGTCACGCTGCCGGTCCGCTCGTGTTCATCCCGATGCTCGAGTGGTCGAGTTCGGTTGCGCTGGCCGTCGCCTCGGGACTTGGACTGGTCACCCTCGCCGTCTACATGGCCGCTGAGCGGCCGGAGCATCACTCCTCGACCGGGTAGATACAACCGAGGTTCATGATCCCATTGGGGTCGAACTCGCGTTTCAGGCCCTGCATCAGGCGGTAGGCCGAACCATGCTCCTCGGCCGTCCACGCCGCGCGGTACTTGCCGATCCCGTGGTGATGGCACATCGAGCCCCCTGCCTTCAGCGCCTCCTCGACGAAGATCGCGTTCAGCGGGATGTGGTACTTCTCACGCTCCTCTTCGATCGTGCAGTCGACGACGTCGTAGTCGTAGACGAAGTACATGTTCGTGCCGGTCTGGTAGCTGTGCGAAGAGTGTCCACCGAGCATCGTGACATCGGCGATGTGGGGAAACTCTTCGCGTACTCGTCGGATCCCGTTCTCGTAGATCTCGTTGATGATCGACCAGTTGCCGGAGACCTCGGTGGTGTAGCCCATCCGCAGGTTCTCGCGGATGAACGCTCGCTCCTCGGCGAGTTTCTCGGGACCCCAGTTGAGATGCTCGAACCACGTCTTGATGATGGCGGTGTCGACCGGGGTGACCTCGGGGCGCGCGTCGACGATCTCGGCGATCCCCTCGGCGGTCGCCGCGGAAACCCCGGCCGGACCCTCGGTGGTGAAGATCAGCACGCACTGTCCGGGGGCGAAGACGTCGAAGCCGTGCTGCGCTCCGTCCTCGGCGTCGTAGAGCCGAGCGACCGACGGTTTGAAGCCGGCGGCCATGACGTCGCGCAGGATCTCGAAACCCGGCTTCATCTCGTCGAGTCGCCACCCCAGGTACCGGTTGTGCTCGGGGTAGTGGGTGAACAGCTTGACGGTGACCTCCGTGATGTAGCAGAGGGCGCCTTCGTTCCCGATGATGACGTGACGGATGTCGGGGCCACCCGCTCGACGGGGAACGTCCTTGATCCGCACGATCTCGCCCGACGCCAGCACGGCCTCGAGACCCATGACCATGTCCTCGATACCGCCGTAGAGCGTGGAGAACTGACCGATCGAACGAGTTGCGACCAGGCCACCGAACATTGCGAGGGGCTTCGACTGGGGCGAGTGTCCGGTCGTGAGACCGATCCCTCGCACACGATCTTCGAGATCCTGCAACTTCACCCCGCACTGGACAGTTGCCTGCATGTTGAACTCGTCGATGTGCAGGATCTGATCCATCCGCTTGCCGTCGATCACGACCGAGTTTTCTGCGATCGTCTCGAGACCACCTTCGGTGGCAGTGCCACCGGTCTTCGGTACGACATTGATCCTGTGCTCGTTGCAGAAGGCGAGCGTCGAGGCGACATCGTCGGTGCTCTCGACTCGCACGACGGCAGCCGGGATCGGCAGGCGGTAGATCCCGAAGATGTCCTCGAGTTTGCGGTATCGGTCGAGACTGTTCTCGTTGAGCGTCTGCGCATCGGTGTCGACTTTTTCGGGGCCGAGCAGCGCGCGCAGCCCTTCGACGATGGCTTCTCGAGTGAGGGGCATGGTGGGCCGTTTCCTGGGGTTGTCGGGGGGAACGAGCTAGCGAACGAGATAACCGCCGTCGACCGCCAACACGTGGCCGTTGACATAGTCGGCAGCACGACTGGCGAGGAACACACAGGCTCCCATCAGATCCTGGATCTGACCCCATTCGCCGGCAGGCACATGATCGATCACCGCCCTGTCGGTCTCGGGATCGGCCCGGGTCTCGCTGGTCAGTTCGGTGGCGAAGTAACCGGGCGCGATGCCGTTCACCTGCACCCCGAACGGTCCGAGTTCGTCGGCGTAGGCCTTGGTGAGCCCGGCAATACCATGCTTGGTCGCCGCGTAGGCCGGTGAACGACGACCGCCGAGGAACGAGAACATCGAACACACATTGATGATCTTGCCGCTGCCCTGCTCGATGAAGATCGGGGCGACGGCATGGCTCATCTCGAATGCCGCAGTGAGGTTGACGGCGACCATCGGGTCCCATTTGCTTCGATCGAAGTCACGGACGTCGTCGACGTTGAGACCGATTCCGGCATTGTTGACGACGATGTCGACACCGCCGAGGGTGTCGACGCAGGCCCGGACGACGTCGGCAGGAACTCCAACGGCCGTCAGGTCGGCGTATTCGACGATGCACCGGCGCCCCTCGGCCTCGACGAGTTCACCCGTCGTCCCGTCGTCGTCGGCAATCGTCGGGATGTAGATGTCGGCCCCGGCCTTCGCCATCGCCACCGCGTACCCCTGCCCGAGGCCGCGGTTTCCACCGGTGACGATGGCACGCTTGCCCTCGAGGGAGAAGAAGTCCAGCGAGAAGTCGCGAAGAGGGCGTTCGGTCACAGTCGTCCAAATCTAGGCGGTTCGATTTCGGGCCAGCACAGATCTCCGAAAATGGCAGCGTCAGAGCAGGTCGTCGTAGTGACGCCGGGAGCTGTCGCTGAAGCAAACGAAGAGGACCCGTCCGACGGTCGTGTCGGTGCTGCGGACGGCTGCGAGCGCCACCTTCGCCGCAGCGTCGACCGGGTAGCCATACACCCCGGTGGAGATGGCAGGAAACGCAACGGTGTCGGCACCGACGCCGTCGGCAAGCTCGAGGGAACGCCGATAGCACGACGCCAGCAGATCCGGCTCGCCATGGGTCCCGCCTCGCCAGATCGGACCGACGGTGTGCACGATCCACGGCGCAATCAGACCAAAGCCCGGGCTGATCTTGGCGTCGCCGGTTTCACAACCCCCCAGCGTGCGACAGAACTCGAGGAGTTCGGGGCCCGCAGCCCTGTGGATCGCCCCGTCGACACCACCACCACCCAGCAACGACTGTTTCGCAGCATTCACGACCACGTCGACGTCGAGCGTCGTGATGTCAGCGGACACCGCTTCGAGGGTGGGCATGTGTCGCACCTTCGCACAAGACAGCCGACGTCCGCCACGATCGGCACGTGCCCGAAACGCCGTTGCTGCTAATCCTTCAGCAGGTAGTCGGCATCGTCGTCACCGAGGAGCAGATCGAGCTCGTCGGCGAGACCGGGGTGGTCGTCGAGTTCCTCGTCGGCATCGATGATCTCGATCGCAACCTCTCTCGCTGTGGTGACCCATTCCCTGTCGCGACGAAGCGATGCCAGCTTGAGGTCGTTGCGGCCCTTTTGCCGGTCCCCCATGATCGTGCCCTCGCCGCGGAGTTCGAGATCGATCTCTGCCAGCTCGAACCCGTCGGTCGACGCCACCAGTGCCTCGAGGCGAGCCTCACCGTCCGTGGTGGTCGGGTCACCGACGAGGAAGCAACGGCTCGCATGTTCCCCACGGCCGACCCGGCCGCGAAGTTGATGGAGCTGGGCGATGCCGAATCGGTCAGCATCGAGAATCACCATCACCGTTGCATTCGCAACATCGACACCGACCTCGATCACCGTGGTGGCGACGAGGACGTCGGTTTCGGCTCGCCGGAAGGAGGCCATGACCTCGTTCTTTTCGGCCGGGGTGACCCGCCCGTGGAGGAGACCGACCCGCAGATCGGCGAGCTCGGTGGCTTGCAACGCACGATAGGTGTCCTCGGCGGACCTGACCTCGAGCGTCTCCGACTCGTCGATGAGCGGACAGACGACGTAGGCCTGGCGACCGTCGGCGACCGCAGCCCGAACTGCACTCCACACCGCCTGCTCACCCGCATCGTCTCGTGCCCACTCGGTCACGATCGGTGTTCGGCCCGGGGGCAGCTCGTCGAGAACGCTCACATCGAGATCGCCGTAGACGGTCATCGCCGCTGTGCGCGGAATCGGTGTTGCGGTCATGACCAGCACATCGGGAGCGGCGATCGCGTCACCCTTGTCCCGCAGCGCTGCTCGTTGTTCGACACCGAAGCGGTGCTGCTCGTCGATCACGACTGCCCCGAGCGCCGCGTATTCGACCTTGTCCTGGATCAGTGCATGGGTGCCGATGACGATGTCGACCTTGCCCTGAACAAGGTCGGCCAGGATCGTTCGACGCTCCGCCACACCGACGCGGTTGGTCAGCAACTCGATCCTCAGCGGCCGATCACCCATGAGCGTCGTCGGGTCGGGAACCGACAGATCGCCGACCATCGCCGTGACACCGGCATGGTGTTGTTCGGCGAGCACCTCGGTCGGCGCCATGAACGCACCCTGGTATCCGCCTTGGACGGCGACGAGCAAGGTGTGCACGGCGACCAAGGTCTTTCCCGAGCCCACATCTCCCTGCAGGAGTCGATGCATGGGTCGACCGAGCACAAGGTCGCTGTTGATCTCGTCGATTGCTCGTCGTTGGGCATTCGTCAGGGGGAACGGCAACCGCTCGACGAAACGTTCGGTGAGCTCACCTGCAGTTCCGTGCACGATTCCCGCAGTTGCTCGTTCGATGCGACGCTTCCGGCGAACGAGTTCGAGCTGAACCCGCAGCAGCTCGTCGAAGACGAGCCGACGCCGGGCCTCGTCCCTGTCGGTCAAGGTCTCGGGTTGGTGGATCCCGCAGACGGCGTCGGCACGAGCGACGAAATCGAACCGTTTGCGCACGTCCGCTGGCAGCGGATCGTCGAAGCCACGGGGCAAGCAGCGGGCCAGCGCTTCCTCCACGAAGGCTGCGATGTCTCGGGTGAGCAGGCCCGACTTCTCCGACTGCGGATAGACGGGCACGATCCGACCGGTCTGGTCACCCGCCAGGTCGACGATCGGACCTGTCATCTGCCGCTGGCCTCGATAGATCTCACAGGTGCCGTGCACGATCACCGTCATGCCCGGTGTGAGCTGCTTCTCCCGCCAACGCTGGTTGAAAAACGTCAGCGTGAGCTGATTGCCGCCGTCGCCGATGATGACAGTGGTGAGTGTGCGTCGCCCTTTGAGCTGCCGGGTCGACGAACGGCAGACTTCTCCGAAGACGGTCGCCTCGTCGCCAGGGCCGAGTTCGCCGATGGATGCTTCTCGGGTTCGGTCGAGGTACCGGCGGGGGTAGTGGGTGAGAAGATCGAGCACTGATGCGATCTCCGCCGAGGCGAGTGCTGCGCCCTTCTTCTCACCGACGCCGCGCAATCGGCTGACAGGAATCGCCGCGAGATCCCGCAGCGTCAGGGGCGGGTCACCGGCCGGCACCCTTGCTCCTACTCCAGCCCGAAGTAGTAGGGATACAGGGGCTGCCCGCCCTCGTGGATCTCGACCTCGACATCGCTGTGATGCTCGTCGAGCCAGGCCTCGATCTGGGCGGTGCTGTCGTCATCGGCGTCCTCGCCGGCGATGATGGTGAGCAACTCGTGCTCGCGATCGAGCAGTGCGTCGAGCAACTCGATCGCAGCCTCGGCCATCGTCGGCTGCACGGCACAGATCCCTTCCCGACGGATTCCGAGCCAGTCACCTTCCGCGATCGGCCCTGCCTCGGAGGTGGACTCCCGCACAGCCTGCGTCACCTCCCCGGCAACCACGCCCGAGGCCGTTTCGGTCATGTTGGCTGCATTCGTCTCCGCCGTCGTCTGCGGGTCATAGGCCATCAGGCTGGCGATGCCTTCTGCGATCGTACGGGTGGGCACGACCCGAACGATTCGGCCGGTTTGCGCATCGACTTGCTCGGCGACCGGGATGATGTTCTTGTTGTTGGGCAGCACCACGACCTCGGAGGCCGGGACCGACTCGACGGCAGCGACGAGATCGGCGGTAGACGGATTCATCGACTGTCCACCGGCGACCACGGCATGCACTCCCATCGACTTCAGGATCGACACGATGCCGTCGCCGACGGCAACCGCAACCACTGCGGTGGGAACCGGATCGCCGCTCGGTCCGTTCGGTCCGTCCGCTCCGATCTCGGCTGCGACCCAGTCCTCTTCGCGCTGCGCCTCGAGTTCCTCGAGCAGGTCGGTGACGCGGATGTTGTGAGGTCGGCCGACGTCGATGCCGCACTCGATCGCTGCGCCGATGTCGTCGCAGTGAATATGGCAGTTGAAGATGCCATCACCGCCGACGACCACGATCGAATCTCCGACCTCGGACCATGCAGCCTTGAACCCGGCGATCGTGTCGTCGGGAGCATCGAGCAAGAACATGACCTCGTAGCGCAGATCGGCGATCGACGGCTCATGATCCCCGCCGTCATCGCGCTCGAGATCGAACGTCGGCGGTGCTTGCACATCCGGTTCGGGTATGGGTCGACCGTCGGTGACGGAGAGTGCAGCGTCGAGGAACAGCAGAAACCCACTTCCACCGGCATCGACCACACCGGCATCGGCCAAGACCTTCAGCAGCGTCGGCGTGCGAGCGAGCGACGCTGTTCCCTCCGTTCGTGCAGCATCGAGCACCGCCACCAGGTCGGCACCGTCATCAGCGGCCGTCTGCGCTGCCTCGCTGGACTCGCGCACGACCGTGAGAATCGTTCCCTCGACCGGGTTGCCAACCGCGCCGTATGCCCCCTCCGACGCCGCCACAAGCGCGTCGGCGAAGACCCGCCCGTCGATCTCGACAGCAGCGGATACGACACCGGAGAACCCTCGGAGGATCTGCGACATGATCACGCCACTGTTGCCGCGTGCCCCCATGAGCGATCCGTGAGCGACCGCACGACACACCGACGCCATGTCGGCGTCAGCGTCGGCGAGCTCGTCGCACACCGAGCGCAGCGTCAGCGACATGTTGGTTCCGGTGTCCCCGTCGGGCACCGGATAGACGTTCAGATTGTTGATCGCCTCGCGGTGATCTGCGAGGGCGCTGCTGAAGGCCTCGATAGTCGAGCGGAGGCCGAGGGCGTCGAGGGTAGAGCCGGACACGGCGACCGATCGTACCCGGCTCTGCGTCGTCGGCGTGACCTTCATGGGGCTACGCTGCGGCGCATGCAGGGAGTGATCAAGAGCTACGACCCCGGCACCGGCGACGGGGTGCTGATCGACGAGTCGAACTTCGCCGAGATCGACCTCGCAGCCGACGCGCTCGACGGGTCGCTGTTTCGCATGCTCCGTCAGGGGCAGCGGGTCAACTTCGAGCTCGATTCCGAGGGTCGTGCCACCGCGCTCAAGCTTGGCTCCGAAGCCGATATGAGCACCCCCGAACTCTAGGGGTTTGTCTGCGGGTGGCCGATCGGGATGGATCGCTCGCGCCCCCGGCGAAGCTCAGCTCCAGATGGCGTCGGACGCGCGCACGACGAGTTCGAGTTTGGCGCGCTGCTCGGACTCGGTGAGCAGGTTGCCTTCTTCGGTCGATGCGAATCCGCATTGGGGTGCAATGCCGAGTTGGTCGAGGTCGACGTACCGGCTCGCTGCGTCCACTCGCCGCGCCAGTTCGTCGACTGACTCGAGTTCGGCGGTCTTGGTGGTGATCAGACCCAGCATGATTCGCTTGTCGCCTGCAGGAAGCAGCCGGAGCGGTTCGAGACCACCGGCTCGCTCGGTGTCGTATTCCAGGTAGTACACGTCCACGCTGGTCGCATTGAAAATGGCGTCGACCGCCGGGTCGTAGCCGCCGGTTGCGGCGTGGGTGGAGCGGAAGTTGCCGCGACACAGATGCATCGCGATCGTCAGGTCGTCGGGTCGCCCGGCGATGGCGATGTCGAGCATCGAGGCATAGCGGGCGATGAGATCATCGGGATCGAAACCTTCCGCCCGTTTGGCCGCGCGCTGATCGGGATCGCACAGGTAGGCGAAAAAGATGTCGTCGATCTGCAGGTAGCGACATCCGGCGTCGTAGAAGGCGGCGACCGCCTTGGCGTATGCCCCGGCAATGTCGCTCAACAAGACATCGAGATCCTGATAGCGCTCGGGCGCGATCGCGGAGGCTGCCGTTCGGAAGTGGACGGTCGACGGACCCGGAATCGAGATCTTTGGTGTTGTCGGGCAGATGGCAGCCAAGGCCCGGAAGTGATCGAGCATCGGGTGATCGGCGGGGAAGTCGATCGGACCTGTGATGGTCGGGTAGAAGGGCCGCAAGGTCGTCCCTTCGAACCGGAGGCCACCCTTCGAGGGGCGATGTTCGACGGTGACGCCGTCGAGCAGATCGAGGAAGTCGTAGTGCCAGAACGACCGGCGGAACTCGCCATCGGTGGCGAGTGGCAGCCCGATCTCGGCCTGCATGGCGACCACTTCTGCGATCAAGCGGTCTTCCAAGGAGCGAAGCGCTCCACCACTGTGAAGCTGATCCGCACCGATGTGGTCGGCCCGCGCTTCGATCAGCGGCATCGGCCGCAGCAGGCTGCCGACATGATCGGCACGAACGCGAGGACCGGTCAGAGGTTCACGATCGGGCAGAGCAGGGTCCGCTCGACGCCCGAGAGGTTGCCGACCGCGTTCACGACGATGCCACCGAGTCGGTCCATGTCCGATGCCGCCGCACGCGCAATCACGTCGTAGGGCCCCATGGCGACCTCGGCACTCTCGATTTCGTCGATCTGACGCACCGCTGTCGCCACGTCGGCGGCGCTGCCAACTTCGGCTTGGATGAGAATGTATGCATTCACGGTCATCGCCTGAAACGATAGGGGTTATCGTAAAGGACTGCGTTGGTTGCTCCCGTCGGTTACTTCCACACCACCTACCGTGGTGCACCCAGGGCTCAGGTGAGCCATTGGGTGAGCAAGAGCAAAGAAGGGCTCTTCCATGACCATCCCGACCGCCGATGTGGCAACACAGCTGGAGTCCCGCTTCGGGATCACCGGCCTCGAACTGCGTGCCAACCTCTCGCAATCCGAACTGTTCGACGAGGCGATCGCAAACGATCGGGGTCGGGTCACGGTCGGCGGACCGGACAACGCGCAAAAAGCGTTCCCGACCTCGCTCGGCAAAGACGGCCCCCTGATCTTCTTCTCCGATCCGGAGTGCACCGGCCGGCCCGTTGCCGACACGTTCTGCGTCGACCGCCCCGACACCACCGACCGGGTGTGGTGGAAGAACGGGTTCAGCAAGTTCGATGCTGCAGCCTTCGATGCCCTTCTCCCCCGCGTGGTCGAGCATCTCAATCAGCGCGGTGAACACCTCTACGTCACCGACGTCTTCTGTGGCTGGGACCCCACCTTCGCCGAGCCCTACCGCTTCGTCGGGGAATTCGCGACGCACGCGTATTTCTGCAACATCATGTTCCCGAGCGGGGTCCGCGACGACGCCGACCGGGCCGATTCGGGCTGGACGCTCATCAACGCACCGTCGTTCGTGACCGATCCGCAACGCGACGGCACCCGAAGCAACCGGGCCGTGATCATCGACATCGAGAACCGGGTCGGTCTCGTCCTCGGGCCGGCCGACTACTGCGGCGTGAACAAGAAGACCATGTTCACGATCATGAACTTCGTGCTCCCCGACAGGGGTCAACTGTCGATGCACTGCTCGGCCAACGTGGGCGGCCGTGGCGACACCGCGATCCTGTTCGGCCTTTCCGGAACCGGGAAGACCACCCTTTCCGCAGATCCCGCACGAGAACTGATCGGCGATGACGAGCACGTCTGGACCGACGCCGGCATCTCCAATTTCGAGAACGGCTGCTACGCAAAGCTGATCGATCTCGACAAGAACGCCGAACCGATCATTGCGGCTGCCATGTCGATGCCGGGGACGCTGATCGAGAACGTTCCACCCCTTCCCGGAAAAGCGATCGAGGAGACCGATCCACAGGAGTTCGATCTCACAGACGGTTCCATCACCGAGAACACCCGGTTCGCCTATCCGTTGCTCGCGAATCCGAACGTCCGCGAGGGTGCGGCGGGTCCACACCCCGAAACGATCGTCCTGCTCACGGCCGATGCCTTCGGCGTGCTGCCCCCCGTCTCGATCCTCGACAAGAGCGAAACGATGTACCACTTCGTCATGGGCTTCACGTCGAAGCTCGCCGGTACCGAGGTGGGCGTTACCGAACCAGAGCCGAACTTCTCGTCATGCTTCGGCGCACCGTTCATGTCCCAGAAGCCAAGGGTGTACGCCGAACTGCTCGCGAACCGCATGGCCGAGAACAACACGCGTTGCATCATGCTCAACACCGGCTGGACCGGCGGCCCGTACGGCAAAGGCGAGCGCATGTCGCTCAGGGACACCCGAGCGCTGCTCGATGCAGCACTCGACGGCGCGTTCGACGGCGCCGAGTTGGTGACCCAACCCATCCTCGGCGTGAAGATGCCCACGACATGCGAAACGGTCGACGACACGATCCTCAACCCGCGCGACACATGGGATGACCCCGAGGCATACGACGAGGCCGCTACCCGGCTGCGCGACATGTTCCGAGCCAATTACGACGAACAGAACTACGCCGAACTCGGAATCGAACCTGCAATGTGAGCGGGCCCGACGTCGATCTCGGCGTCGAACATCCCCGACCTCCGGTCAGGGCTCCATCAACAACATGTCGACCGTGATCTCGAGGTGCCCCAGATGCTGGGCAAGTTCCTCGTAGGCATGAAGCACTGCTGCGCCAACGGTCCAGGCCTGCCCGAGCGGTTGCTCGGTCGCAGGTTGATGCACCGTGGCCGTCGCCACCGCAAGATCGGGAGCAAGATCGTCGAGCAGGTCGAGGACTGCTTGTGCCGCTGCGTGGAGGTCCGCCACAGTGCCGGACGCGACGAACTCATCGTCGCGAACCCGGCTGCTCGGCCGCCCGAGGACCACGTGCGAGCACCACCACTCCGCAGCCGAGAAGGCGTGGGTGGCGAGTTGGAAGGGCGTGTTCGCACCAACGTGGCCGAGCCGACGGTTCACGAGTTCGTCGTCGAGTCGGTCGATGGCAGCAAGCGTGCCGGCGATCGTGCGACCGCAGAACAACCGGAAGTCCTCGAGGGTGATCATCGGGCGCTCCCCCCACAGCCACCACTCACGAGAGGAACATCGCTCGGATCCCGAGCCCGGTCACCCAGAGGGTTCCCAAGCCGAAGAGCAGGTAGGGGCGGTCGCGCATCTCGGTGCGTCCGGCATAGATGATCGACAGCGAGCCGAACGCAACGAACCCGTACGCCTGATGGGTACCGGCATCGACTTCGCGTTGGATCTGCAGTGCAACGCCGAGTGCCGTCTGCACGACGACGATGACCCAGCCCACACCGATCGCAATCCACACAGGGCGGCCACGGACGGACTCGACGGAATGGGCGATGAGGGCCAGTACCGCAGCTGCACCGTTGGCAATGACGAACACCCAGCTCACGATGTCGTGAAGATCGGCGATCATTGGGTCCACCCGACCGTCGCTGCCCAGTGCTCGGCGCCCCGAAAAATGATGTCCATCACGGGGTCCTTGACGTCGTAGTACTTCTCGGGCTCATCGGGGTACGCACGGGCGATCACACCCTTGAGTTCGGCGTACCCGTCGCGCACCGCCTCGTCGGCGCGAAGGTGGTCGCGGAAGAGCAGCGCATATCGCTGGTTCAGACACCCAGCGACCCGAACATGGATGTTGGCCCGCCGTTCGCCGGGTCGCTCGTTGAAGTACAGCTTTCGCAGCTCGGCGGGCTGATCACATCCCGTCAACAGATCGGTGTCGATGTCGTCACGGTGAACGAACCCTGCATCGACCATCGCGTCGACGATGGCCGGATCCAACGACGCCACCGTGACTTGCACGTCGATGATGTCCTTCGCCGCAAGCCCCGGGACCGATGTCGAACCGATGTGGTCGATGCGCAGCGCGGTCGATCCGAACACGGCGTCGAGTTCCCGTTCGATCTCGACGAACTGGGCGGGCCATGCGGGGTCGGGGGCGACGAGCTCGATCAGTGGCACCCTCGAATTCTCACAGACATTCGGCTCACGCTGGTGCGCAGATCAACCAAGTCGCGAGAAAATGTCGCGCTGGTACGGCTCACCGGATCGCGGTGCGCCTTGCTCCACGAACCACTCGACGCCGAACGCTCGGACAAAAGCATCGGCCGGAAGGCGGAGAAACACGGAGTCGTCGGTGATCTGCGACCGATGGGCAGCCATTGCCGATCGCTTGGCCTCGATCACGGCCGAAACATCGACTGCATGGGTGATCTCGGCAGCCGGCGTCCCCAGCTCTGCTTCGAGCAGGTCACGTTGCCCTGCGCCGTCGTCGGTCGTCTCGGCCCATGCCGGGTCGTCAGCGAAACCCTTCATCTGCTCACGGTTCATGGTCGATTCGAAGCAATGGGGCACACCTGCGAGCTCGGCGGCCCGCTTCCCGACTCGGTGCACCTGAATGTGGTCGGGATGGTTGTAGCCACCGATCGGGTCGTAGAAGGTGATGAGCTGTGCATTCTCGATGCGCAGAATCGCTGCGAGTCGTTCCGCTGCCTCGTCGACGTCGGCTTGCCAGAAGCAGCCCGGATCATCGTTGGTCGCCTCGCCCTCCATCCCCGAATCTCGGTAGCCGAGGAACTCGAGCCGGCTGACACCGAGCACGTCACAGGCTGCACGAAGCTCGCGAGCTCGTACGTCGGCGAGTGTCTCCCCGACCGGAATCATCTCGGGTGCTGCTTCGCCCCTCCCACCGTCGGTGGCACAGACCAGCACGATGCGATGGCCACGCTGGGCCCCGATCAGCATCGTGCCACCTGTCGCGATCGCCTCGTCGTCGGGATGGGCGTGGAAGAAGACAGCGGTCGCCATCAGGCGATTGCGCCGCTGTCTCGAAGCGACGCAATCTCGTCCACGCCGAATCCATAGTCGCTGAGGACCTCATCGGTGTGCTGACCGGCGTGGGCCGGGGGACGCTGGATCTCGGAGTCGGTGCGGCTGAACCGGGGGGCCGGACGAGGCTGCGTGATGCCCTCGTACTCGATGAAGGTGCCGCGATGGACGTTGTGAGGATGCTGGGGAGCCTCGGCCAGCGACAGCACCGGGGCGAAGCAGATGTCGGTGTGTTCCATCACGTCACACCACTCGTCGCGCGTGCGGGTCTTGAAGATCGCTGCCAGCTCTTCCTTGAGTTCGGGCCAGGCGCTCCGACTCATCTGCTGATCCCACTTCGGGTCGGTGAGGTCGAGCTTCTCGCGCAGTTCGGCATAGAACTGCGGCTCGATCGAACCGATCGACACATATCGGCCGTCGCTCGTCTCGTAGACGTCGTAGAAGTGTGATCCAGTGTCGAGCATGTTGGTGCCGCGCTCGTCGTTCCAGACCCCCATCGCTCGGAAGCCATGGATGAACGACATGAGCGACGCTGCACCATCGACCATCGCCGCATCGACAACCTGACCCTGCCCACTCCCGCGGGCCTCGAGAATCGCACAGACCATCCCGAACGCCAGGTACATGCCCCCGCCGCCGAAGTCGCCAACCATGTTGATCGGCGGAACGGGGGCCTGCCCCCGGCGGCCGTAGCTGTCGAGCGCCCCAGCGAGCGAGATGTAGTTGATGTCGTGACCAGCTGCATGGGCATACGGGCCGTCCTGCCCCCAGCCGGTCATGCGCCCGTAGACGAGCGCAGGGTTGCGGGCCAGGCAGTCGTCAGGACCGAGACCGAGACGCTCGGTGACACCCGGCCGAAATCCCTCCATCAGTGCGTCGGCCGACTCGACCAGACGCATCACGGTCTCGACGCCGCCCGGCGACTTCAGGTCGACCCCGATCGAACGACGACCGCGGTTCATCACGTCGGCCGGCGGCGTGCTCGGATCGCCACCACGGACGGCGCCGGCTCGATCGACGCGGATCACGTCGGCCCCCATGTCCGCCAACATCATTGCGCAGAACGGGCCGGGTCCAATCCCGGCGAGTTCGATGATGCGGACTCCGGCGAGTGGACCCATGGCGTGCTCCTGAGAATGTCTGAGGTGAGGCTCGCCGATGCTAGTTCGCCAGGAAGAAACGGACGCAGCTCAGGCGAACGTGCGAGCGGTGAGAGCGGTGGTTGCTTCGATCAGTGGCGGCCACATCTGGTACACGAAGTCGTGGGCAAAGCCATCGATCTCGAGATAGTCCGCTCCCGGTATGAGTTCGGCGGTGCGGCGACCGTGCTCGGGCAGGACCAGGGTGTCGTTCTCGCCATGTACGACGAGCGTCGGAACGTCGAGATCCCGCAGCGCGTTCATCCAGGCGGGCGAACGCATGACAGCGGCGTACTGGCGAAGTCCGCCACCACTGTCGAACTGCCGCTCGTAGACAGCAGCGAAGAATGCTCGAAGGGCATCCGCATCGAACCAATCGGGATTGGACCACAGCCGGCGAGACTCGATGTCGGATTCGATCTGCGCTTCGATCGTCGCTTCGCCCGGCTTCACCAGGGCCGCAACGATCTCCGGCGCGGCACCCGGCAGGGCGGGGTCACCGCACGACGAGGCGACCGAGACCAGCGCTCGGAGCCGATCGGGATGGTCGATCGCCGTCTGCTGGGCAACCATCCCCCCGAGCGACATGCCGAGTACGACGACCTTGTGCACGCCGGCTGCGTCGAGCACCGCCGTGACGTCGGCCGCCATGTCCGAGAGGGTGTATTCGAGTGACGCATCCGTCTTGGTCGACAGTCCGACGTCGCGGTTGTCCATGCGGAGAACGAAGAAGCCTCGGTCGACGAGTGCGTGGCAGAACGCATCGGCAAAGATGATGCACTGGCTTCCCATCCCGGGGATGCAGATGATCGCCGGGTCGTCGGACCCGTCGACGGGGAACCCGAAGGTGTCGTAGTAGAGCTCGATGTCACCGTTGTGCGCCGTGGCCATGGATCGACCATAGTTTCGATCGCACTCGACGCCTGACGGTCTCAGTCGAACCGGAGGACGCGAGCGGGATCGATCCGGAAGCGAACGTCGTCACCCACGGCCGGCGGATCGTCGAGCAGGAACCGCAGCATCCGACCGTCGGGGGTTCGCAGCCGAACGGTGTAGGACGTTCCCCGGAACTGCACACGATCCACGGTCGCTTCGTGCGATCCTGTCGGGTCGACGATCATCGCATCTGCACGCCACACGACTGTGGCCGAGCCGTCGACGATTTCGTTGGTGTGGCCGAGTACTCGAGCCACGGTGATCGACGCCGGGGCCGCCCAGACGTCACTGGGCGGTCCGACCCGAAGCAGTTTCCCGGCGTGCATCACCGCCAGTCGATCGCCGATCGCAAACGCCTCGTCGTGATCGTGGGTCACATGAATCGCGCCGGTGCCGGTTTCCTGCAACACGTCGGGGAGTTCGTCGATGAGCCGCTCGCGGCGGTGCCGGTCGAGTGAACCCAGCGGCTCGTCGAGGAGCAAGATCTTTGGCGCCGGTGCCAATGCGCGGGCGAGCGCAACCCGCTGTGCCTCGCCACCCGAAAGCGTTGCGATCTGGCGACCGCCGAAGCCCTCCAGCCCGACGAGCGCCAACATCTCCCGCACACGCCGGGTGCGGGCACGGTCTGCTTCACCGGCCATGCGAAGACCGAACGCCACGTTCTGTTCCACGGTGCGGTGCGGGAACAGCGCATGGTCCTGGAACATCAAGCCGATGGGTCGGTGGTCCGGCGCAGCATGGGTCAGGTCGGTGCCATCGACCGACACTGTCCCGTCACCGGCTTCGAGGCCTGCGATCGCCCTCAGCAAGGTCGACTTGCCACATCCGCTCGACCCGAGCACGGCGAGCCGCTCCCCTTCCGCCAACTCGAACGAGACGTTGTCGACCGCACGGACACCTCCGAACCGGACGGTCAATGCATCGACTCGCAGCATCAGAGTGACCCTTCCGTCGTCCCGTGCGATGACTCGATCACGAACACCGACACCGAGACGAGCACCATGAGCACCACGGCAAGCGCCATCGCCTGACCTCGGAGGAGATCGCCTGGAGTCGACAGGAGCCGGAAGAGTGCGACCGGCGCAGTCACGTCGTCGGGGCGCCGAGGGAGGAACGACGTTGCCCCGAACTCACCGAGCGAAACGGCAAAGGCGAACCCGCCCCCCACCAGAGCCCCGCGAGCACCGATCACGAGGTCGATTTCGCGACGAACACGCCGTCGAGATGCACCGAGCACAGCAGCGGCTTCGCGAATGGACGGGTCGATCGATCTCAGAAGAGGGACCATCGTGCGAACCACGAAGGGAACTCCGACCAGCGCGTGGGCGACGGGAATGATCCACCATCGGGTTCGAAAGTCGACCGGCGGTTCGTCCAGCGCAACGAGCATGCCGAACCCGATGGTGACGGCGGACGTCCCGAGCGGCAGGGTCAGACCGAGGTCGAAGAGCCGCCGCCAGCCCGAGCGCCCGTGGACAACCACCACCGAGGCCACCACGCCGATCAGCACGGCGAGTGCAGTGGCCAACACCGCATAGTGGACCGAGTTCCACAACGCCGTGGTCGCCGGTGCCGGAAGTTGACGGACTCGGGTGCCGAGCGCCTCGTAGTGGCCGAGACCGTAGCCGGTGCCGGTCGAGAACGAGCGTTCGACGAGAACGGCGAGCGGAACGCCGAGGAGCGCACCGGCGACGACGGTGTTGATCCACCGGCCCGATCGCGACCTGAGTGTCGGCGTCGAGCGTGCCATTCGGATGGGTGCAGGACGGCGGCGCTCGAGCCAGGTCGACACAGCGACCAGCGCGAGGACCGCTGCCAGTTGGACCACCGCCAGCGCAGCAGCGCCGGTCAGATCGGTGCGACTGACGGCATAGCGGTAGATCTCCGTCTCGAGCGTTGCCCGTCTGGGTCCACCAAGAATCAACACTGCACCGAAGGAGGTGAACGAGAACAGAAAGACGATTGCCGATGCCGAGCTGATCGCCGGGCGGAGCAACGGCAACGTCACCTCCCGCCATGCCCGCCAGCGGGATGCGCCGAGCACTCTGGCCGCCTCGGCCTGCCGGCCGTCGAGTCCGGCCCATGCGGTTCCCACCACCCGAACGACAACCGCATAGTTGAAAAAGATGTGCGCGATCAGGATCGCCCACACCGTGTGCCGGAGCCGGAATGCGCCGGTGTCGAGCCCCGTGGCGAAAAAGAGCTCGTCGAACGCACCGGCGACAACGACTGTGGGCAGGACGAACGGCACGGTCACGAGGGCTCGCACGACACGGCGACCCCGGTCGCTCAATCCGCCGACCGTGGCAGCCGCTGGCAGGGCGACTGCGATGGTGAGCACAGTGGAGACCACTGCTTGCCAGAACGTGAACCAGAGAACGCTGCGTTGTCTCGACGACCTCATCAGCTCGTCGACGGCATCGAGTCCCTCACCGCCCAGTCCCCGCCCCACGACCATGCCGACCGGGAACAGAAAGAACAGACCGATGAACAGGATCGGCAGGAGCATCATGGCGCCGCCGGCACCGATGCCGAGCCGAGTTCGCATCACCCGAGAACGATCTCGACCCAGCGGTCGACCCAGGCATCTCGGTTCGCCTCGATCTCGGCAGGATCCATGATGTGTGGCGCGATCGGAACCGTCGTGTGCTCGACGAATTCCGGCGGCAACGCAGCCGACTGCGATGCCGGGAAGACGAACATGTTGAGCGGCACGTCCTCCTGGAAGGTGTCGGTGAGCATGAAATCGATCAGGGCAGCCGCACCGGCGGGATTGGCAGCACCGGCGAGTACGCCGGCGAACTCGATCTGACGGAAGCAGGAGTCGAGGAGGACCCCGGTGGGTGCAACGTCGATCGGGGGGTCGGCGAAAATCACCTCGGCCGGGGGACTCGACGCATACGAGACGACGATCGATCGCTCACCGCCGCCGGCGATGAACTCGCCGTAATACGCGTCCTCCCAGCCGGCTGCGATGCCGACGTCGTTGGCGACGAGATCGGACCAGAACTGCTCCCAATCATCGGTACCGACGATTGTGGCCAACAAGAACGCAAGCCCCGGCGAGGACGTCTCGGGTGACTGCACCACCAGCTGACCTGCATAGCGCTCGTCCGTGAGGTCCTCCAGCGTCGTTGGCACCGCAGCACCGGGGAGTGCATCTATCCAGTAGTTGATGCACACATCCCCGAAGCTGATCGGAGTGACACGGTTCTCGTCGTCGAGCTTCAGCTCGTCGAGCACACGATCGAGGTTCGGGGACTCGTAGGGTTGGAAGAGCGACGCGTCGAGTCCGCGCTGGAGAAAGGTGTTGTCGACTCCGAAGAGCACATCGGCGATCGGCGCGTCCTTGGTGAGGATCGCCTCGCTCACCATCGCCCCCGCATCACCCACTTGGAGAAGTTCGACAGTCACGCCTGTCTCGGCCGTGAAGGCTTCCCAGACCGAGTCAGAGATCGCAAACGAGTCGTGCGTCATCAGTGTGACGGTCGTCCCACCCGGGTCACTCCCGAACTCCCCTGCTCGATCTTCACCACCACACGCTGCCGTGAGCGCCACGACAGCCAGCAACGAAAGCGACCGCCTTTTCATGACTTCCTCCGCTGGCATTACCCAGATCAGGTTCTGTCGGGTCGTCGACGGCTGTCGACCTCTCAGCCCGGCGTTGCGAGCTCCCCGGTTGGTTGTCTCCTGACAGTGTAGGCAACGCAGTGCGACTGCGCAGCCCACCTGGCACAGTCGAGGCCACGCGAACTGTTGTGATCACTCAGCGGACAATCGGATGCCGACCGGAGAGCGAATGGATCACCGGGCAGCTGCTGCCGCAGCATCGACGAGCTGATCGACCTGCGCTTCGGTGCTGACGAGCGGCGGACAGAACCCAATCGAGCCAGCCATCGGCCGCACGATCACCCCGTGGTCGAGCGCCCGCCATCGCACACCGATGGGGTCTTGGTCGTCGTGGGTGACCAATGCATAGACGAAGCCATCACCTCGCAGTTCGGCGTAGAGACCGTCATCGGCCAAGGTCTGGAGGCCCTCTCGGAGTCGGGCGCCGAGCACCCTGGCGCGTTCCAAAAGCCCCTCTTCCTCGGTGACCTCGATGCAGGCCAGAGCTGCAGCGCAGGCGGTCTGGTGACCCGAGTAGGTGAAGCCGTGATTGAGCTTCCATTCCGGATTGTTCTCGAGCATGCCGAGCGCTTGCTCACCAACGATCACACCGCTGAGCGGCACATACCCGGAGGTCACCGCCTTGGCGAATGTGACCATGTCGGGCTCGATGCCGTAGTGCTGCGCGCCGAACCATTGACCCAGACGGCCGAAGCCACAGATGACCTCGTCACTGATGTACAGCGCACCGTGTTCGGAGCAGAGCCGACGAATCGCTTCGAGATATCCCGGTGCGGGCGGAATGACTCCACCGGCACCCTGCAATGGTTCGGCAATCACGGCAGCGATACGAGCGCCGTGCTCGGCAAACACCGTGGCGAGCGCCTCGATGTCATTGCCGGGCACATGGACATGATCCGGTACGAGACCGCCCCAGCCCTCGCGATACAGCTCGAATCCCTGGGCCGACGTGCCGCCGTAGTTCGTGCCGTGATAGCCGTTCGAGCGAGAGATCACGATCGTCTTGTCCGGGTGGCCCGCCTGCACCTGGGCGGCCCGTGCCAGTTTGAGGGCTGTGTCGACCGCCTCGGAGCCGGACTGACCGAAGAACACCTTCCCGCCAGGCATCGGTGCCCGCTCGACGACGGCAGCAGCCGCTGCCTCGGCGACATCGTTGGTGAACGGATCGAAGATGTGATGGGCGTGGATGGAACCGAGTTGGCTCATGATCGCCTCATTGACCTTCGGGTGCCCGTAGCCAACGTTGCAGTACCAGAGCGAGGCCATACCGTCGAGAACCTGACGACCGTCGGACAGGGTCAGGACAGCGCCCTTTCCGGAGACGATTCTGACGAAGTCGGACGTGTCCTTCGCCGGGATGGTGAACGGGTGGAGGAGGTGACTCATCCTGGAAAGCATCTCACATTCAGCGGCCGATGAAACGAGGGGGACGCTTCTCGACAAAGGCGGTCATGGCCTCGGCCGTGTCGACCGTGGTGAACTGGTAGGCCTGCCCGATCCCTTCGGCCTCCAGCGCCTCCTCGAGTGTCGACGAAAACGACTGGTTGAGCAGTTTCTTGCTGGTGGCCAAGGCGATCGGTGGGCCGGCAAGCAACTTCTCGACGAATTCCCCGACGAGCGCGTCGAGGTCTTCTCGGGGTACCACCCGATTGATGAGGCCCATCTCGTAGGCACGGGGGGCATCGATCACGTCGGCGAGCATCACCAGTTCCTTTGCCCGTTGCATACCCACGATGCGGGGCAGAATGAATGACCCACCGAAGTCGATGTTGAGCCCTCGCCGAGCAAAGATTTCACTGAACCGGCTCCGGTCGCTGGCCACAACGAAGTCACACGCCAATGCCATGTTGAGCCCAGCCCCGGCGGCGACACCGTCGACTCGGGCGATGGTCGGTTTCGGAAGCGTGTGCAAGGTCTGACAGGCCCGGCCGACCGACCGCATGCTGTCGAGTGGATGGGGTTGACGCTCGGCACGATCACCACCGACGTCTGCACCCGAACAGAAGTCCTCGCCCGCACCGGTGAGCACGAGCACTCGGACCTCGTCATCGCGGGCGACCGCGTCGAACAGATCGTGGAGCGCGTCCCAGCCGCCACCGGGTACCGCATTGCGGACCTCGGGTCGGTCGATGGTGATCGTCGCCACGCCCTCGCCCTTGTCGAGGTGGAGGTACTCGGCCATCAGGCGTCCCTGCGTTCGACGCCGGGGAGGATGCACAGCATCTCGTAGACGAGATCAGAGGCGACTCGGCTGGTCATACCGGAGACGTCGTAGATCGGTGCGACTTCGACGAGGTCGCACCCGACGACGTCCAGCCCCCAACAACCCCGAATGATCTCGATGCCTTGCGCACTGGTCAGCCCTCCTGTCTCCAACGTGCCGGTCCCCGGTGCATAGGCCGGATCCAGACCGTCGATGTCGAAACTGATGTAAACGGGACCGCCCGCGACCTTCTCCCGCACCTCGTCCATCAGTGGGGTCAGGCTCCTGTGCCAGCACTCTTCGACCTGCACGACACGGAATCCTTGCTCACGGCTCCAGTCGAAGTCGTCGGCGGCGTATCCCGTGCCACGTACGCCGATTTGCACGACGCGATCGCCGTCGAGCAGGTCTTCCTCGACTGCGCGCCGGAACGGGGTGCCGTGTGCGATCTTCTCGCCGAACATGTCGTCGTTGATGTCGGTGTGCGCATCGACGTGGACGAGCCCGAGAGGACCATGCCTCTTTGCCAGCGCCCGCAGGATGGGGAGGACGATCGTGTGATCACCCCCCAGCGCCACCGTTGTCAGCTCGTGCGCCATCAAGGTGTCGACGTAGGCCTCGATCCGGGCGACCGAGTCGTTTTTGTCGAAGGCATTGGTGGCGATGTCACCGAGGTCATCGATGCGCAGACTGTCGAAGGGGGCAGCCCGCGTCGCCATGTTGTAGGGCCGAATCATCACCGACTCCTCGCGAATGCCGCGCGGACCGAATCGGGCACCGGGTCGGTTGGAGGTGCCCAGATCGAACGGCACACCGAACACGGCGACGTCGAGGTCAGCCGGACCGCTTCGGCCCGGGAGGCGCATGAAAGTCGTGATGCCGGCGAACCGCGGCATTTCGTTGCCTCCGAGCGGTTGTGGGTTGCCCGAGGCGCTGCCCGGGGGTCCCCCGGGCATCACATCACTCCACCGAGCGAGGCTGCGAGCTCCCACGTTGCGTCCAGTGATTCACCCGTGCCGAGCACGTTCATCGCGATCTCGTCGACGCCGGCCGCCTTGTAGGCCTCGAGCTGGGACCGAACCGATTCGGGATCACCCGCCAGCACCATGTCGGCGGGTCCTTCCATCCCTTCGCGATCGAGCATGGCTCGATACGACGGCAGTTGGCCGTAGATGGCGAGCGCCTTTCCGGCGAACTCGCGAGCAGCCGGCACGTCGTCGGTGATGAAGATCGGTACGCCCGCCGCGATGTGACCGTTCCCGATACCGGGCCGAATATGCGACTCGATCGTCTTCGGGCCAGTCATCCACGTGATGGTGCCCGCTGTGCGCTCGGACGCGAGCTTCAGCATCTTCGGACCGAGTGCGGCGAGCATGACCTCGGGGGTGGGACCAGGAACGTTCAACGACGTGTGATGGGTGACGAATTCGCCGCTCGTGGACACCTGCTGGTCTTCGAGCAGGGGGAGCAGTGCGTCGAGATATTCGACCATATGGGTGTAGGGCTTGGTCCACGGGATGCCAAATGCCAACTCCATGGCGGGCTGGTGGCTGGCACCGAGCCCGAGGGTGAAGCGGCCACCGCTCGCCTGGGCGATCGTGCGGGCTTGGGCAGCGAGGTTCTGGGCGAAGGTGGTCTGCATGGCAACCACCGATGTGCCGAGTCCGATGTCGGCAACCTCACGACCCACGATCCCGAGCACGACCATCGGATCGGCGTTGCTGATCTGGGGAGACCAATAGCGATGGCATCCGGCGCCACGTGCTCGTTCTGCGTTCGCAACCGCATCGTCGACAGTGGTGGCGGAATCGAACCAGCTGATTTTCATGACCGCACCCTAACGGAGTGGCTCCGGACGGGAGCTGCTACATCCGGTCGAGGAGCTCACGCTTCTTCTGCTCGAATTCCTCGTCGGTGACGACACCCTGGCGGCGGAGTCGATCGAGTTGCTCGATCTGCTCGGGGATCGAGCGTTCGTGCGCAGATGCATCGGACGCGGCGCGACCGAGTCGATGCAACCGACGATCTTGGAGACCTTCGACCTGGCGATAGATCTCGTTCTGCACGAGATTCGGCCTCCGTATGTCGGAGAACTGCTGACGACCGCCCTCGCCGGCCGACTCGATACCGAGATCGCCGGCACCGATCATGCGCTCGAAGATCGACTGGTTGAAGAACACGGTATTGATCCGGTCGAGCGGTATCTCGATACCCGTCTTCGAAATGACCCCTCGGCGGGAGACGACCCGTTCGCTCGTGACAACGAAATTGGTGGTGTTCCACACCAGGTAGTGGATCCCGACGTATCCAACGGTTCCGACCCACACAATGAAAACGACCCAGCCGACCAGGGCAGGCCATGCGTTCACCAGGACAAGACCACCGAGAAGTGTGACGAGTGCGAGCAGCGCACCGGCGGGCGCCAGGAACCACCAGTGCGGACGGAGGTCGAGGACGAGATCCTCGTCCTCGGTCAGCAGGTGCTTCGGGAATGCCATGGGCAAAGCGTACTGCGCGCTCACCCGGTGGTCCCTGCGTCGACCGGTACCGGTGGCGGGAGGCGCAGCGTGAGCAGCCAGGTGATCCCCACGAACACGGTGGACCCCCACATCGCAACCTCGAACCCACCCCACAGGGAGAGCGCGCCGCTGAGGAACGTCCCGACGAGACGACCCACGGCGTTGGCCGAGTAGTAGTAGCCGACATCCATGCTGACTCCCTCGTCGGCCGCATACGCCAAGATCAGATACGAGTGCAGACTCGAGTTCACGGCGAAGACGATCCCGAAGACGATCAAGCCACCGACCACGGCCGGGATTCGCACATCCTCGAAGGTCACAGCCACGGCGATCGCCGCCGAGACGACGCCGAGTCCAAACGCCCATCGCCGCGCTGCGCCGATGTCGTCGCCCGGGCCGAGCAGGCGGGGCGCCATCGATTGCACCAGGCCGTAGCCAACCACCCACGCTGCGAGGAAGGCGCCAGTTGCCTCGAACGACCAGCCGAACGCGTCGTCGAGAAAGACGGGCAGCGCCACCACGAACCAGATGTCGCGCGACCCGAACAGGAACATTCGAGCGGCAGAGAGTCGGTTGACGGCGACTGAGGTGGACAGCACGGAGGCGAGCGGCGGCTTCTCCTTGGCTCTCCCGATGTCCTCGTCGAGAAGGACTGCCACCGCCACCAGCGCCACAGTGATGCACGCCGCCATGGAACGCAGGGCTCCCTGATACCCGAGCGCCGAGAGCAGGGAAGCACCGAGAAAGAACCCGAGGCCCTTCAGCGCGTTTTTCGAGCCGGTCAGCACTGCAACGAACCGGAAGAGCGAGCCCTGCGGGGCAACGAGCTTCACCGCACTCTTCGAACTCGTCTTCGTGAGATCCTTCGCGATCCCCGACAGCGCCTGAGCCGCCATCACGTACACCACCGAGATCCACTCGACCCACGTCGTGCCGTGCAGCGACAGCGCGAGGAGCGCAACGACCTGGAGGACAAGCCCTGCCAACAGCGTCTGGGCGAGGCCGCGACGGGCACCGAGCCAGCCACCGAGCAGGTTGGTGGCCACCCCCATGGCCTCGTAGAGCAGGAACAGGAAGGCCAGCGCAATCGGCGAGTAGCCGAGATCGTGGAAATGCAGCAGGACAAGCATCCGCAGCGCCCCGTCGGTCAGCGTGAACGCCCAATAGCCGACGGTGACGACGACGTAGTTGCGGGTCTTCATTCCCGGGACGACGAAAGCTCGCCCGCAACCCGCGCCGCAAGATCGGCGAGTCGGAACGCATAGCCGTACTCGTTGTCGTACCAGACGAGCACCTTCGCCAAACGACCATCGACCACTGTCGTGGACGGACCGTCCACGATCCCCGAACGGCTGTCGTTGACGAAGTCAGCCGAGACGAGGGGTCGATCTTCGAAGCCGAGGATCCCCTCCAACTCACCGTTCGCCGCAACCCGGAGTCGGTCGTTGATCTCGTCGGCCGTCACGTCGCGCCCGAACGTGAACACTGCATCGGTGAGCGAGGCGTTGAGGAGCGGGACCCGCACGGCGAGCCCGTCGAGCTTGCCCTGCAGTTCGGGGTAGATCATCGCAATGGCCGTCGCAGACCCCGTCGAGGTGGGAATCAGTGAGTTCAACGCAGAGCGAGCTCGCCGCAGATCCGGATGCGGAGCATCGACGATCACCTGGGTGTTTGTCACATCGTGGATCGTTGTGAGGACGCCCCGCTCGATCCCGATCTGTTCGTGCAGAACCTTCACGACCGGCGCCAACGAGTTGGTGGTGCAGGATGCTGCGGTGAGGATGTCGTGCTCGGCGGGTTCGTAGACCTCGTCGTTGCAACCGACAACGACGTTGGGAACCCCCGGACTCGCCACCGGTGCTGCAACGATCACCTTGCGGGCACCGGCGGTGAGATGCGGCTCGAGGGTCTCGATCGTCTTGAAGGCCCCAGTCGCTTCGAGGACGATGTCCACCCCGAACTCGCGCCACGGAATGCGTTCCGGTTCCTCGAACGACGAGTAGCCGACCCGTGCTCCGTCAACGAGCAACGCGTCACCGTCGACGGCGACCTCACCGTCGTAGCGGCCATGGACCGAATCGAACTCGAGCAGATGCGCTGCCGTCGCGACATTCCCGGCGAGTTCGTTCACATGGACGACCTCGAGATCGACATGGCGCTGCAGACCCCTCACAGCGAGCCGTCCGATCCGTCCGAACCCGTTGATGCCCACAGACGTCGTCATGCCTCGAAGTCTCGCTCATCGTCGGTAGCACGGCGGCGTCGCCAGGGTGAACACTCGGAGAACCGAACCACCGGTGGCCCGATGCCGGACATCGAGCACCAGCATTTCGCCGCGAACCTGTTCATCCCCATCCCCACTCGTGCAGTCTGTCGTCGTCGATCCCGAAATGATGCGCAATCTCGTGCACCACGGTGATGGTCACCTCCTCGACCAGTTCCTCCTCGTTTCGAACGAAGTCGCACAACGGCAGGCGATAGAGCGTGATCAGGTCCGGCATCACGAGTCCGCCGTAGTCATCGCGCTCGGTGAGAGGTACGCCTTCGTACAGGCCGAGCAGGTCGTCGGTGGGGTGCCGATCCTCCACCACCACAGCAACGTTCTCCATCAGACGGCCCAGCTCCTCGGGGAGGGCGTCGAGTGCATCTGCGACCAGGCGCTCGAACGCTCGACGAGGCATCGGTTCCATACCCGCAAACTACCCAGCCCGCCTAGGGTCAAGGAGTGGTCGAACGTCTCGGCGATGCCGACGTCCTCTTGGAGGACCTCACCGACGAGCAGCGCGACGCGGTCACGACCAGAGCGAGCCCGCTCGCGATCATTGCTGGTGCCGGTTCCGGGAAGACCAGAGTGCTCACCCGCCGCATCGCTTGGCAGGCCACGACCGGCGCCATCGACCCCCGCAAGGTGCTTGCGGTCACCTTCACCCGACGCGCGGCGGGTGAACTCCGCCGCCGGACCCGAGCGCTCGGTCTGCGCGACGACATCGCAGCCGGCACCTTTCACTCGATCGCCCTTGCGGTTCTCCGCAACCGGTGGGCCGATGCGGGCCGGAAGCCGCCTGAACTGCTCGACCGCCGCATGTCGTTCCTCGCACAACACAATCCGAAGCTCGACCGCGCCACCATTGCCGACATCGACGCCGAGATCGGCTGGTCGCGGGCCCGACTGATCACACCGGCTGCCTACCCTGACGCTGCTGCGGCCGCCGGCCGACGGCCCGGCCGCGGGCTCGCGTTCGTGGCGAAGGTGTACGCCGACTACGACGAGGCCAAACGAACACGGCGGCTTGTCGATTTCGACGACCTCCTCGCCCTGTGTCATGCGACGATGACCCAAGACGAACAGTTCGCCGCTGCGCAACGCTGGCGACACCGCCACCTGCTCGTCGACGAGTTTCAGGATGTGAACCCCCTCCAGTTCGCGCTCCTTCAATCGTGGCTCGGCCCGGACTCGACGCTCGTCGTGGTCGGGGATCCCAACCAAGCCATCTACGGCTGGAACGGCGCAGAACCGGATCTGCTCGACAACATCGGTGATCACCTCCCCGGTACCGCAGTGCTTCGACTCCGCACCAACTTTCGGTCGACCCCGGAGATCCTCGGAGCTGCAGCCCGAGTGCTCGGCATCGAACCCCAACCAGCAGCTCGTCCGGCCGGTGATGAACCAACCATTCGCGAACTCGACGGCGAGACCGAGGCGATCGCGATCGCCCGTTCGGTCCGCGGCGCCCACAAGCCGGGCGCTCCATGGCGGCACCAGGCGATCCTCGCCCGGACCAATGCCCAACTGCCGGCCCTGCGGTCTGCGCTGGAGCGAGCCGGCATTCCGACGCGCTCGCGTGGCGACGGGGCACTGCTCCGCCGACCCGAGATCATGGAACTGCTCGACGGGTGGAACGACGACATGCCCCTGAGCGACGTGTTGACGGAGGCATCGATCGACCCACCCGATCACGCCGAGGGTCTCAGCGAAGAGCGTCGCATGATGGTGCGCGCCTTCCTCGACGTCGCCCGGGGCCACCTCGAACTCGAGCGGCGCGCAACGGTCGCCGACTTCACCGCATCACTTCGCAACGACGACCGCGTCGACGGTGTCAACGACGGCGTCGACTTGGTGACATTCCACGCCGCCAAGGGTCTCGAATGGCCGATCGTCCATCTTGTCGGAATCGAAGACGGCTACGTGCCGATCGCCCACGCACGTGGTGTCGCAGCGCGTCGTGAGGAACGTCGGCTTCTCTACGTTGCGGCCACGCGCGCCGAGCGCCAGCTCCACGTTTCGTGGGCCCGAACTCGAGAGATCGGAAGTTCGCTGGTCGAGCGACACCCATCGCCGTGGATCGACGCATTCCGCGGCGATCCTGCGCCGCTTCCCGACGAACGCCCCTCGATTGCAAATCTCCGGGCAAAAATCGCAGCCGTTCCCGAGACCGACCTGACCGTGACGGATCGCACCGAACGGGACCATGTCCGAGACCAGTTGTTGTTGTGGCGCGAGGACGCTGCAGAACGGGCCCGCGTCGCACCGACCGCCGTGCTGTCGGACTGGACCGTCGAGCAACTCTCGATCGAGCGTCCCTGCCGCATGGACGAGCTCGCTGCCATCGACGGGATGGGCCAGAGCCGCGCTCGACGCTTCGGCCTCAAGCTGCTGGAAATCACCTGCCTCGACGACTAGCTAGTCGCGGCCGTCTTCGGCACGCTGGCGGGGCTGCGCCACGACGACCACGGTGGCGTCGCAACGCTCGAGCACGGTCTCGACGGTTCGGCCGAGGAAGGGCCGGCCGTCGACGTTGCGGAGCTGAGCACCGAGGACGACGAGGTCGGCCTCCTCGGATCGAGCCACCTGGACGAGCGCTTCCCCGGCCGAGCGTCCGTCCCGGATGAGTTCGCGCGGATCGATCCCTGCTTGGTTCGCCCGCTCGACAGCACGGGCCATCATCGATACCGCCGCCGTGTGGACAGGATCGTCGACCGGATTCCGGCGGGCGAAGATGCGGGGCAACTCGTTGACGCGATCGACGACGTGCGAGAGCACCACTTCGGTACCGAGCTGGGTCGAGATCGCAAAGGCAACCTCTTGTGCCGACCGAGACGACCGCGTGCCGGTCACCGGCACGATCACCCGAGAGAACGCGGCTGGGAGTGGCCGCTCCAGGCCTCGTGCTCGGCGCACGATCACGACAGGAGTGACGGCATCGAGGAGCATCTCGTCGACCATCGGCGAATACAGCACACCTTCGTGGCGGGCAGCGACACCGACAACGACCACGCCGTAGCCGAGCTTCGACTCGGTGACGATCGCAGCGGCGACGCCGGGACCCTGCGCCCGTGCGTGGTCGACCTCGCGCTCGTCGAGAACGGCTCTCAGTACATCGACGTCGACCTGTTCTCCTCCCCCGACAGTGAGAATCGTCGCCGGCGCTTCCTTCGGCCACGCGAACTGGACGATCTGCGCTGCGGCGATCGATGCGGGATGCCCCTGCGACGGCAGCAGGATCCGAGACGACTTGACCACGAGGTTTCTCGACAGCGCCTCTTCGCGGTCGAGTCGCTCCTGCTCTTCGTCGCTGCCTCGCCAATCACGAACGACGATCCGCAAGCTGACGGCGGCAAAGATCGATGTCACGAGCGGCACGATCACGATGACCGTGTATGCCGTCTCGGTGAACACGCCCAGCGACAGACCGACCGATGCGATGACGATCTCCAAAGCGCCTCTGGCATTGAGGCCGGCACCGAGCGCCGACGCAGCGCGACGAGACTGACCGGCCAGTCGGGCGCCGATGAATGCACCGGCGAACTTGGCGACGATCGCAACCAGCACCACGACGAACGCCCATTGCAGCGCATCGCCTTCACCGAGCAGCGTCAGATCTACCCGGAGGCCGGCGGTCGCGAAGAAGACAGGGGCGAGAAAGCTGTCGGTGATCGACTCGACATGGTGCAGCACCTCCTGTTGCTGGAACCGTGATCGATGAAGCACGACACCGGCAACGAAGGCGCCGAGCACCGCCTCGATCCCGAGGGCCTGGGTGGCGACGCCATAGATCAGCATCGTGGCGATGACGACGGTCATCGCACCCGGGATGTTCGGACCGTTTCGGCGAACGTACCGCAGGGCGCGGTCGACGACGCGCTGGCCCACGGTCATCGCCAGAATCACGAAGACGACCAGACCACCGACCGTCTTCGTGATGCCACCGAGCGAGACCGCACCCGAGGTCGCAAAGCCGGCAAAGATCGCCAGCATCACCCAACCGACCACGTCGTTCGCCATGCCCGCTGCGACAGTGATCTGACCGAAGTCACGACGCATCAGGCCGAGTTCACTGAGGATCTTGGCGATCACGGCGAGCGCCGACACCGAGAGTGCAGCGGCGACGAAGAGTGCGAACACCAGACGCTCGGACTCGGCACCGACGAACTCCTCGGGCAGGAGTTCGCCGACGATCAGGCCACCGACGAGTGGAACGAAGAGCGAGAAACCGGCGACGAGCGCAGCGGCCCTGCCGAGGCGACGAATGAGCCCGAGGTCGGTCTCGAATCCGGCGGTGATCAACAACAGCGCGACACCGAGCCAGGACACGGCGTAGAGCGCACCGGACTGGATTTCGTCGTCGGGCAAGAACCAGTGGAAGCCGTCGGGCCAGACCCTGCCGAAGATCGACGGGCCGAGGACGACGCCAGCGGCCAGTTGACCGATGACGGACGGCAAGTTGACCCGACGCATGATCTCGCCGAACAGCCGGGCAAAGGCGACGAGGAGCAGCAGCTGCGTCCAAAAGACGAGGAGTTGATGCTCGTCGAGCGGGATCAGCACGCCTCAGCGCTCCACGTCGATGAAGACCGGAGCATGATCGGAGGGTGGGTCGTCTTTGGGACCCTTGCGTTCGTTGCGATCGATCAGCGCCACGCGCGTTGCATCAGCGACGGATCGCGTGGTCATGAGCAGATCGATTCGCAAGCCCATCTTCTTGTGGAAGTTGCCACCGCGGTAGTCCCACCACGAATAGAGACGATCGGCGTCATGGTGTTCACGAAAGACGTCCACCAGGCCCCACGCTTCGAGCGCAGCGAGCTTGTCGCGCTCGGCCTGGCTGGTGTGTGTCTGCGTTGCGAACGCCTTCGGGTCCCAGCAATCCATGTCGGCCGGGCAGATGTTGTAGTCACCCACGACCACAACATCGTCGGCCGGGTCGCACTGCCCGTCGAGATCGGCTGCAAGTCGATCGAGCCATCGCAATTTGTACTGGTAGTGCTCGTGGTCGAGCGACCGGCCGTTGGGGACGTAGCAGCTGGCGACGCGGACACCTCCGCATGTCGCCCAGGCGATCCGAGCATCGACGTCAGGGTCGGCACCGTCACCGAACCCACCGATCGGGTCGTCGAGGCCGACCTTGCTGAGGATCGCCACGCCGTTCCATTGACCCTGCCCATGGTGGAAGGACTCGTAGCCGAGCGCCTCGAAGGTGAGTGCCGGAAATGCATCGTCGGCAAGCTTGGTCTCCTGCAAGCACAACACATCGGGTTCGAAGGTCTCCAACCAGCGCTCGACCCGGCCGACTCGGGCGTTCAAGGAGTTGACATTCCACGTCGCGATCCGCACCCGTCGGACCATACCGCGGTCGGCTCGTATGCTGTGGTGCGTGTCCATCAACGACCCTTCTGATCTCGGCCCGAACGCCTGGATGGCTGACGAGATGCGAGCGCAGTGGGCGCTCGACCCAAACTCGGTTGCTCCTGAATGGCGGGCCCTGTTCGAGGGCGAGGCAGCCAATGGGGTCGCCGCGTCGGCACCTTCGGCGGCTTCGACCATCGAGGTCAACTCGATCGAGGTGGCAAAACCGGTGATGCCGGTCCCCGAACCCGCCCTGCAGACGAAGGAAGGACCGGTGGTGAAGGACCCCACCGCCCCGCCGACGATCGACGGGAACTCCTCAGAACCCGAGGGTGAACCGATTCGCGGCGCAGCGGCACGCATCGCAGCAAACATGGAGGCGAGTCTCGAGGTGCCGACCGCCACATCGTTTCGCCAGGTACCGGCGAAGTTGTTGGAGGTCAACCGCAAGGTCATCAACGGCTTCTTGGCCCGCAAGCTGCGCGGCAAGATCTCGTTCACGCACCTGATCGGGTACGCCGTTGTTCGCGCCATTGCCGACTCGATGCCGGCGATGAACAACACCTACACAACGACCCGTGACGGCAAGCCGATGTTGCTGCGCAACGAACACGTCGGGCTCGGGATCGCTGTCGACCTCGAAAAGCCCGACGGGACCCGCACCCTCATGGTTCCGTGCATCAAGATGGCCGACACGCTCGACTTCGAACAGTTCGTCGAGGCGTACGAGGAGCTGATTCGAAAGACCCGGGACGGCAAACTCGGCGTCGACGACTTCACCGGCACGACGGTGAGTCTCACCAACCCCGGAACG